>Ga0115001_10001561_pt1 | contig 17622 bp, 15 predicted proteins | sample ArcticOcean_MG_C_12_FD_89869 | JGI IMG/M metagenome (GOLD analysis project Ga0115001, IMG submission 89869) | Marine microbial communities from western Arctic Ocean - ArcticOcean_MG_CB8_130 | ecosystem: Environmental > Aquatic > Marine > Oceanic | place: Arctic Ocean: Canada Basin | collected... | reverse complement strand
TTTTTTTTAATATTACAGTTATTTATACCTTTTAAGAGCGTTAAATGATCCTTTTGGTCTTCAAATCTTGATATACACAATATGTTAATTTTATTACTGAAATAGGGTTTTCTGCTATTTTTAGTTATTCTATTAAAACAAGGATTATATAAAGTATTAACCTTACAGCTTGCATGTTTTTCTAATGCTTTTGCTAATTCTCTGGAATTGCCAGCAACTATATCCGCATAACAGTATAATATTTTTACCAGATAATAAATTGTTTTCTTTTTTAGGTAATCTTTAAAGTCTTTATGATAATTTAATTCTTCTAAGTGATTAATGTCATAAATAAATATTTTGATTCCTAAGATTATTCTTATAAATATTATAGACCATACATTGACAAAATACTGCATCGAAAAAAATATTTTTTCTTTGTGCTTATCATTTTTTATTATTTTGTAGATTTCAAAAAAACTAAAAAAAGTAGAATTAGATTTTAATGTTTTAAATACTATTTGTTTATTTATTTTATATTTGATTTCCTTAAGAGATAAGTACACAACATCAAATTTGTTATAGTTTATTGAACTTGCAAAATTATTGATTGTTGTATCTGCACCACCAATACTTGGGTATGGATTAAATAAAAATATTTTATACTTCTTTTTCACTTAATTTAAAAAAATTATTTTTATTAATTTGTAAGGAATTCTATAAATTGGAAACGACCCTATGTCACTTGACACTACAGTTTTAGGACTCCAAGAAAAACTAAATATTATAAATATAAAGTAAAAACTACTTTTACTTACTTGATTAAGTTTGCCTTTGCTCAATTTTTTGAAATTAATTATTATTAATTCATTTTTTAAAAGATAAATGAAAGAAAGGAAAGCAATTGTATAACTTATATTCACAATTCTGCCCCAGTCATACATCATTGCAAAGAGCAGTAGCACAGGACTTAATAAAACCAAAAAAATTGATAATAGATTCCACTTGAATATTAGATTTCTATTTTTTAATTTAGAATTTTGTAATAAAATAAAAAGTGGTCCAAATCCAATCATTATTATCAGAAAGTATCTGATAAAAACTTCAATTGAATATGCTCTAAGATTACCCTGAAATTGTTTAATGATACTTGACTTACTGTTAAGTAAATTGCATGACATATAACAAATTTCATTAAAATCATTTTTTAAAGTAAACTCCATTTGAGCGTGTTGTGCATTAGACATTGGAGAAAAAATAAAATAACACACAATTAGTAAAGTTGGTAAGTAAAATAGTAATTCTTTAAAACAATTATTTATTTTCCATTTAAATTTTGGATTAATCAAATCAAAAAATATAAGAAATGGGAAAAAAAATATTACTGGCTCCCAAATTAATACAGAAAGTGGAAATATAGTAATTTTTGACAAAATAATTAAATTTGTTTTATGATTTGGTATTAAAAAATAAATCATAAATATAATGAAAATAAAAACTTCCTTTCTTGCTAAAACTTCAATTTCAGAAACAGGATAAAGTAAAAGTATTGGTGTAAATAGAGCCAATAAGAAATATCGCTCAAGATATTGTTTTTTTACATAAATAAAGAATGTAATAAAAAATGTTGCTACCAGTAAAACTTGAAAACAAAATATGATATCTCTAAGTCTTATTTCAAATAGTTTTGAAAAAAAAATTGATATTTGACCAATTATACCCCTTTTTGTGAATCCTCCAGAATAGTTAATTAACCATTCTGAAATAGTGGAATCATTTCCAATCTCATGTTTTATATAAAGAAATGCTACAGAAAAAAAAGATAAAAATAATAAATATATTATGAGATAATTTTTTTGTCTTTCACTCATTATATAATTTTTATTTTTTTTATTTTTGTCAATTTATTTTTTTAGCAACTATGAATATACAAATTGGATATAGTTTTTTGATATCAGTTTTATGAAAAAAAGAAATAATATTATCTAGAATGAAAGAGGTTATTAATAAGGGATAAGCTAAAAAAGGTATTTTTTTTATATAATCGAATAACATGGAGTATGAGGTCATTAAGGGCCCATCACCTAAATATTCTTTTTTAATTATTTTAAAATTTTTTTTATTTAATAACTTTTCAAAATACGTAACTGTATATCTTTTGTAATCTTTAGGCGCCTCATGATATCTATACAAAAAAGGAGTTGAAATATAAATTTTACCACCAGTATTTAAAATTTTACTTAATTCATCGATAGCATTATTATCATCATAAATATGTTCAAGAACATTAAATATAATTATGTTATCAAATTTTTTTTTAATATAATTTTTTTTTTCTAAATTTATTTTTATATAATTTAATTGATTTTTATTTTTTATATTGCTGAAGTATAAGTTTTGATTATTAGTGTTTGATAAACTAAAAAAACTTTCTTTATAATTATTTGTTCCAAATTCAATTGTCTTATTTTTAATTTTTAATTTTTTAAATTCTAAAATTTGATAAATTTTGCAAGGACTGAGATTTTTACTAGTGTAATAAATGAATTTTAGTAAAAATTTTATTTGATTAATAAATTTCATTAAGTAGCATCTTTTTTATTATTTGATCTATGCCTAATTTTGATTGCCATTTAAGGTCTTTAAAAATTAATTTAGGATCACATCCTACTTTTTTAATATCTTTTGGTCTCATTACATTTTTATTGTTTATTTTAAGGAATTTTATATTAATTTTAGATGAATGAAAAATTTTTTTAACGATATATTTCAGTGATATAATCTTACCTGTTCCTACAACATAGTCTTTTTGAAATTTTGAATTATTAATCTTATATATTGCTTCTACAAATTCAGGGGCCCAACCCCAATCTCTGTAAATAGAAATATTTCCTAAATTTAAATATTCATTTTTTTTTCTATACTTTGCAAAATGAATTATTTTTTTTAAAGCAAAATTATTTTTTCTAAGTGGAGACTCGTGATTTGAAAGTATTCCACTTTTACTATTAAGTTGATACATTTCTCTATAATATTTAGTTAACCAAAAACTGAAGTTTTTTGCATTACCGTATGGACTATGTGGTGCAAAAATATCTTTCTCATTTTTAAATATTTTTTTTGATCCTCCAAAACAGTCAGTTGAACAGGAATTATATACTCTAATTTTTAGCAACCTATATTTACGTAAATTTTCCAAAATCAAAAATAATAATGTTATATTGCTTGAATAAGTTATCATTGGCATTGTAAAAGATTTACTAACTGATGACTGTCCTGCAAAATAATAAATTTCATTTGGTTTAATTTTATTTATATCACTAATTATATTATGTGGTTTTGCTTCGTTATATTTTCTTAATTTAACTTTATCTAAAATTTTAATTATTTTTAAGTTATCTAAATTTTCTTTTTTTAACGATCTGGTATAGCCATAAACTAAATAATTTTTTTTTTGTAAAAGATCAGCCATATAAGAGCCATCCTGCCCCGTTATTCCAATTATAAAAGCAATTTTTTTTGTCAATTTTAATTTATTTAATTTTAGTTTTTAATTATTTAAAAATATTAATCAATCTTAAATTAAATTTTTATATAAATCTTTAGTTTGTTTTGCACAGTTCTTCCATGTGAACAATTTAGATCTTTTATGACCCTTTTTTATAAATATCTTTCTTGCCTCTTTATTTAGTAAAAAAAAATTTATCTTTTTTAAAAGATCCAAATAATTATCATTTTTAAAATATAAACAAGCATTACCTCCAACTTCGCGTAACGCCTCAAAGTCTGATGAAATTACTGGACAACCGAGGTGCATGGCTTCAATATTAGGAATTCCAAAACCTTCATATTTTGAAGTATTTATAAACGCTATTGCACCAATATATAAATGGGTTAGTAAGTTGTCACTCCCCTGATAATTAATAAAATTATCACCTAATTTATATTTTTTAATTTCATCTTGAGAAAATTTTCCCCCACCAAAACAAATTACTTTTATATTCCTAAATTTTTTTGAAGAATTTACAGCTTCAACTAATAATTTGAAATTTTTATAGTTATCCCTTGACCCCACATATAGAAAATAATTTCTAGGTAGTTTTATACCTAATTCTTTTTTACTGTTTTTTTTTAGGTGATCACAACCTAGATATATTACAGAAGTTTTATAAAGTGGGATTTCATAATGTTTAATGAAATCTTTTTGAGTTCTTTTTGAAATACAAATAAAGTGGTCTACGTATTCTAATATATTTTTTTTTTCCAATAGCTTTTTTTTTGAATAAAAACTTGTAAAATTTTCATGCACTAGATCATAAATGGTCAGTATTTTTAGTTTATCCTTTAAAATTTTTAAATTATCTTTGTCATAATATGTTTCATGAATAATATCTGGATTTTCTTTTTTTAAAAAAAGTCTAAATAAAAAATAGTTTAATTTTTTTAATAAAACATTGTTTGGAAAGCTGCTTAAATAAAATGAAAAATTATTTTGTTTTAAGTTTTTTAAATAAATATTTTTACTTATAGGAGCTATGATTTTAGAATTAATCTTTATTTTTTTAAACTCTTTACAAAGATTAATATAGTACCTCGATATACCTCCTTTTTTTTGTAAAAAAAAAATTGTATTTGAAAAAACTATATTCATATTTTATTCTTTTAGATTAATTCTTTAACTCTAGTTAAATCATTTGAACTAATAGCTAAATTTATGACTTCACAGTCTTTTATCTCATTCAATTTATCTTTTTTTCTTAGATAATTTAATTTTCCATTTATGTCCCTGCTTTCACTAAAGTTTGCTCGGGTACACTCTTTCAAATCTATTTCGTTAATGTTTTTAAAAAATTTTGTTTTTGGGAGATCATTATTAATGAAAAAAGCATTATTTCTTAATCTGTTTACTCCTAGTAAATAATAACCCTTTTTATTCATTAAGTTTATATAGGATTGTAATGAAGCACCATAATATAAATTTGAATAGTGAGCTTTTGTTCTATCAAAGTTTTTTATGTTTGGAACTGTTACTTCTAACTCTGGACCAAAAATAGAATTGTACTCAAGAATTAAAATTTTAGATATTTTAGGCCTTATTTCATTTAAGATCCAATAATCAGCTCCATCTATATCTATACTAAAAATATCTATTTCAAAATTTACGTAATTCGATAAAATTTCTTTAATGTTTTTAGAGGTAATACTTTTTTCAAGCACATTTAAGTTCCCCCTCCATATGCTAACGTTAGATGAAACTTTTTCTTTTAGATTCTTATTTATATCAACAACTAATCCTTCCCCATAATACATTTCATAAAGAAGTCTTGTATTTGCTTCTGAGTAATCCCCAATCCCAATCTCAACAAAACTAGGTTTTTTTATATTAAGTTTTGTTACTAAAAAATCAATTATGCCATCTTCACCATTCTGTGAAAAAATTTTTAGCTCTGCATCTTCTATGTTGGAATATTGATCATAAAATTTTCTTGATTTTAAAATTAATATATTTGATAAAACCATTAATATTTTTTGAATAGTATAACTTTTACTTTTCTTTAAGATATTCGTAATTTTAATTAATATTTTTTTATAAAGATTCTTCATTTTAGTATTTGATGTCTTTAATTATTTAACAGAATTCTTAATTAATTTTATTATTTTTAATATTAATAGTATTATTTTTAACTTCTATAATTTTATTGCAATATTTTAAAAGTTCTTTTTTATGAGTACATATAATTATTATTTTTTTCTCAAATTTTTTAAACAAATAATCTAATATTTTTGTCTCATTTTGGGTGTCTAAAGCATTTGTTGCCTCATCCAAGATTAAAATTCTTGGATCTCTGAAGATAGCCCTTGCTATACCTATGCGCTGAATCTGTCCTCCAGATAATCTAGACCCTCTTTCACCTGTTGTAGTGAAGCTGTTTACTTCTTCATTATTAATAAAATTCAAATTTAGTGATTGTAAAATAGACATTATTGCTTGCTCTTCTTCAGGTAAAATTTCATTTGTTAAACTGATATTGGATAAAATTGAATTGTCAGAAAGATAGATATCTTGGGAAACATACCCAATACTATTTCGAATTTCTTTAGTTGAATTTAATTGATCAGAGTTATTTATCTTTATTGTTCCAGATGAGGGCTTAACTAATGTGGAAATAATATTCAGTAATGTTGTTTTTCCACTTCCAGTTTCTCCAATAATACCGATTTTATCTCCTATAGTAATTTCAAAATTTAATTTACTGAGGGTTGGATTTTTTTGATTTTTGTAAAAAAAACAAACATTTTCAAATTTTATACTGTCTAAAATAATTTTTTTACTTTCTTCTATTTCATAAAAACTGTCAGGAATTTCTGAATTCGTTAATATTTGATGAACCACACCACAGGAAGGCATATTAAATTTAATTGCCTGCAAGGATCTTAATAGTGCAACAGATGCTGGCAGAAGTTTAATACAAACAAAAGCAAAAACACCAAATAGAATCATAACATCATTCATATCCATAGCTGAATAAACTATTAAAAATAAGAAAAATGAAAAAAAAATAAGAATACCTACAAACTCAATTATTGGTGCAGTAAAAGCTAGCGCTGTATCTCTATAAATATTTGCATTAGAAAGTTTTAAACGTTGTGTATTAACTTCCTCAACAAAGAATTGTCTTTTATTATATAAAATTACTTCCTTTATATTTCCTATTATCTGATTAATTTTTTCTAATAAGGTGGCGTCTGTATCCAACCGTACAGCTCCCCATTTTTTAAATCGATTACTCGTAACTTTTATAATTATTCCACAAACTGATAATAAAAACAACATAACATAAAGTGAATAAATATTGTAAATAATAAGAAATGAACAAACAAGAATAATAAAAATAATTTGTGTTATACATACTATAAAGCTACCAATAAGTCCTGCAAATAAACTAGTTTCAGAAGAGATATTTCGCACAAAAAATGAAGGATTGTTTTCTAAAAAAAAAATATAATTTTTATTTAAATATTTTTTCAATACTCTTTTTGTTAAACTTACTGAAAAATTATTAATAAATTTAGCTGCCCAGGAATTACTAAAAAGTATAAAAAGAGTTTTGATAAAATAAATAAAGACAAAAGCAAAAATTAAGAAAAATATAAATTCGTTATCGTTCATTTTTCTTAAAAAGGGAAAAAAATCATATAAAAAATTACTTTTATTTTGACCAGTTGTGAAACTTAAAATTGGTATAATTAATCCGATACTCAAAACTTCTAAAACTGATTTTATCATCAAAATAGCTAATGAAATAATACAATTTATTTTATCTTTTTTTGTTAAAACTTCTAATATTTGTTTTATTATTTTTTTCAAGACAGGCTTTTAAGCGAAATATTTTTTTATTTAGATAAATTATTTACTATTTTATAACTTAGCTCTAATAAGTACAGTATATTATGTAAAAAATAATATATTATTACAGACAATTATACTTTATTTTAAAGAACTTACGGTACTTTCTTCTTGGAATGTGGTCAAAATTTAATGAATGATTATATAAATTTTATGTATATAAAATTAATTAATAATTAATTTAAAATTATGTCTAAAAAATATTACTTAGAAAAATAAGATTTATGAACTTTTATAATAAAGTTATTTTAATTACAGGTGGAACAGGTAGCTTTGGAAGAGGGCTATCATTTCATTTATTAAAAAAATACAAACCCAAAAAGATTATAATCTTTAGCAGGGATGAGTTAAAACAATTTGAAATGAGTAATGAGGAGGTTTATAAAAAAAACCATAGGATTATGAGATTTTTTATAGGGGACGTGAGAGACTATAAACGATTAGAGTATGCTATGAACGGAGTAGATTACGTGATTCATGCTGCAGCATTAAAACAAGTACCAACTGCCGAATACAACCCTGATGAATTTGTTAAAACAAATATTATAGGAGCTCAAAATGTTATTGATGCCTGTATTGCAAAAAATGTAAAAAAGATAGTAGCCCTATCCACAGATAAAGCGGCAGCTCCTATCAATTTATATGGAGCAACAAAACTATGTTCAGATAAATTTTTTACTGCTGCTAACAACAAAACAGGTAGTAGAAAAATAATATTTAGTGTTGTGCGCTATGGAAATGTTATGGGAAGCCGAGGATCTGTTATTCCATATTTTAAAACATTAAAAAAATCAGATTTTTTTCCGATAACAGATATAAGAATGACTAGATTCAATATAACCATGGATCAGAGTATAAATTTAGTATTGTTTGCTCTAAGCAATGCAAAAGGAAGTGAAATTTTTGTTCCCAAAATTCCTAGTTATAAAATTCTTGATGTTGCTAAGGCAATTAATCCAAATTGTAAAACTAAAGTTGTAGGTATTAGGCCTGGGGAAAAAATTCATGAAGAAATGATCACAGAGAGTGATAGCCATACTACATTTGATTTAGGAAAATGTTATGCAATTGTTAATCCAGCTAATGGTTTAATTTTGAAATATTATAAAAATAAAAAAAATTTTAAAAAAGTTCCAGAAAACTTCTCATTTAATAGTGGTAAAAATAAAGAAAATCTAACTATTAAAGAGTTAAAGATTTTAATTAGTACATTATAATCGAAAAACTATAGAGACAATTAGATTAAGCTTGGTATAAAAAATCAAAATTATTTAATGATTTAAAGGCAATCGAAACACTTTATTCTTTAAAAAAATTTTTAATAGTTGTTACTACTTTTTTTTGCTTTTTCCTATCAAGTGTGTGATATATTGGAATACTTAGTGATGACTTGTAATATTCTTCAGATGATTTTAATTTAATTTTTTTATCTTTATATAATCCAAACTTATAAATAGGAATATAGTGAAACTGACATATTATATTTTTACTATGTAAGTACTTTAGGAATGAGTCCTTATTTGATCTTAATCCTTTAAAATTTATATTTATCAACCCCAAATGATAAGATGACTTATTTCTAATATCATATTTAGGAAAATTAATTATATTTTTATATTTATCAAGTTCTGTCTTATAATATTCATATATTTTTTTTCTACGTTCTAAAAATATTTTAATTTTTTTTAACTGAGATATTCCTAAAGCTGAATTTATATCACTTAGTCTGTAGTTATAACCAAAATGTAAAATGTCATATAGCCAGGGAAATTTAGAATTTCTAATTATTCCATGTGATCTGAGGTTTTTAATTTTTTTAGCTATTAATTTATGATTAGTTGTTACTATACCTCCTTCCCCTGTTGTTATGGGTTTTAACGGATGAAGAGAAAAGGTTGAGATATCAGAATGTTTACATGCTCCAACTTTTATTAGTTTTTTATTGGAACTGTACTCAGCTCCAAAAGCGTGGCATGCATCTTCAATTAATAAGCAATTAAATCTTTTTTTAATTTTATAGAATTCTAACAAATTTTCAGGAAAACCACCCATGTACATAGTTAATATTATTTTTATCTTATTTATTTTATTAATCATTATACATTCCAACAAAGATTTTGGAGTCATTTGTCCAGTTCTAGGGTCTATGTCTGCTAAAAAAATTTTAGCACCTAATTGTTTACACATGCTATAAGCTGCAATAAAATTGATTGCTGGCATTACTACCACATCATTTTTTTTTATGTCTGATGCTAAAAAAGCTAGATGTAATGCAGCAGTACCACTGGAACAGCTGGCAACATTTTTTACTTTCAAAAAATTTGATAATTCATTCTCGAATTTCTTTACAAATTTTCCTGTTGTAATTAATTCCTCATTCAATGATTTCGACACCATAGATAAGTCTAGATGATCTATGTGTTGTCTTCCGTATGGTATTCTACTTTTCATTTTATTAAGCATTTATCATTTTAGTATTATATTTATGAAGCGCTTTTGCTATTTCTAAATCTTCCTTTGTATCAATATCTATTGCGTATCTTTTTTTTAATTCATAACCATAATATTTAAAACTATTGTTTTTGAATAATTGAGATGTTTTGAAAATTACAAAACTTGCTGATTCATGGTAACTTTTTCTGATATCTTGTGATCTTGATTTTAAAAATCTTTTATTAATTGGTTCTAAATTGTTATTTTTTTTTTTAAAAGCCCATTCTATAGGAATATCGTATTCTCTTATTGACATCATCGGATATTTTTTTTTGGTTTTATCAAATTTTTTAGATGCTGATATAAAGTCTTTATGACTAATCAATGGTGAGCATGAATAAAGCAACCACACCTCATTAAAAAAAACTTTTTTTTTTTTATATTCATTAACAACATATTGTAAAGTTTCGGATAGTCCAACCCTATCACCAGAAAACTTCTTGGGTCTTTTAAATTCTGGCCCCATATTGCTTTTTTTTAAAAAATTTATTATTTTATTACTATCAGTTGACACATGAATTTTATTAAATAATTTTGATTTTTTTGCATTGTTAATTGTATATTGAATTATTGGTTGTCCATTAAATTCTACTAGATTTTTATTTTTAATTCGCTTAGATCCTCCTCTAGCGGGTATAATTGCAAGTCTGTTTAATTTTAACATATTAATTAAGCCTGTTAATTTCTGTGTGTGCAATATCACCTTTAATACTAGATCTAATTTTTTTTATATCATTTTTGGATATTCTATAAAAAACTTGATTTAAAATTTTATAATATTTTTGCAATATTTTCTGCTTATGGGCAATCGAAACATAAATAGTAGTACTTGCTAAAAAATTATTTTTTAACATTTCTTGAGTTAAATAAGTTTTATATATTTGGCTATAATTTATAAATTTAAATTGAGGTATGGAATCTTTACCAAAAATTTTAATCTCTATGCTGTGTTTTTTAGCAATTTCATACCACTTCAATTTAATATTTTTTCCAATTTTTATTACTGATTCAAATACTTTTTTTTCTTTCATAATCTTTATAGTTGAAAGTGCTGCAACAAAACCAATTCTCTCTGACCAGAAAGTGCTGCTTATAAATGTGTCTTCTGCTGACCTCAAAAATTTTTTTCTGGCTACTACTGCTGTAATAGCATGTCCATTTCCGATTGCCTTTCCATAAGTGACTATATCTGGAAAAATTTTATACTTATGAAATACTCCTCCTAAGGATTCTCTAAAACCAGATGTACATTCATCAAAAATTAAAACGGCATTATATTTTTTAGATAAATTTTTAACTTTTTTTAGAAACTTCATGTCAGGCTTTATAATTCTTTCTACTTCCATTTTAATTATTCCAATCTTTTTGTTTTTCAAAAGGTACTCTAATCTTTCAATGTCATTGTAACGAAATAAAAAAGTTGTATTTTTTAATTTAGCATTCACCCCTGCTGTTTTGACATTATTTGTTAAATGATAATTTAAATTATTTCTATTTGATAAATTTGAAGATAAATACCAATCATGCCATCCATGATATCCACATGCAGCTATATTGGGTTTATTTTTTTGATATGATTTAGCTATTCTAATGGCTATAGAATTGGCTTCAGCACCTGTTCTGGCATATTTTACCATGCCTCCCCATTTATCAATTTTAAGTAATTCTTCTGTTAGCTGAACTTCCTCATAACAGTTTAATGTGGACATGTTTCCATTTTTAATTGCTTTAATAACTTCTTTTTCAATTATTGGGTGATTGTAACCAAGCACATTAGTTCCTACTGCAAATATCATATCAATATACTTGTTGCCATCTTTGTCCCAAACTAAAGCATCTTTAGTTTTTGAATAATATGTTGGCCAAAATTGTGGTAAAAATGCCTCTGCTCTTTTTGAATAAAGCATATTTCCACCTGGAATTATCTTAATAGCTTTTTTCCATCTTTGATTAATTTTTAATTTCATAATTTACCAAAGATCAGGCCTTAATAGCCTATTCTTATCTGACTGATGTTTAATAAAGTTTGGTGGATATACATATTTTTCATCTTTATAATTTGCAATCTCATTATATTCTCTAAAATTATCAAACCCAATAACAATATTATTTATTTTATTAGCTAATATAAAGTTTATACAAAAAAATTTTTTATTAATAATATTTTCTTTATTTATCCATTTTTCATACACATCAAAATCTTTTTTATGCCTGGTAAAAATTCTATTTTCACTTCTAAATTTTTCGTTTACCAATATTCCTTTTAAAAAAACTGATCTTGCAAAAATTTTTATTTTCTTTTGCTTTAATTTTTGTAATAATTTTATATTTAAAAATCTTTTATCAAAAATATTTGCTGGCACTTGAATTAAATCCAAATTAAATTTTTTAATAATCAAATTTAAAGATTTCAAAGTATAAACAGAAACTCCCACTTTATTAGTTATGTTGTTATCTTTTAATAATTTGACAAACTTAACAAATCCTTTTGGGCTTTTGCTTAATAGCTCTTTTTCATCATGAAACAAAACTCCATAAAATTTATCAATCTTAAGTTTTTTTTTAGATTCTAATAGCTTCTCAATTACACCCTCTTTGGAATTTGCTATTTTAGTTATAATATTAAATTTTTTTAGGTTAATTTTAGATAAAACTTCTTCAGACTGTTTATATCCTAGTGCCGTATCTATAAAAAAGTTTTTTTTTTTGCGAGACAGGTTTATTATTTTTTTTAGATTAGATTCATTTAATCCTTTTTTTGATAAACTATAATTTTGATCTAGTTGCGCTGTTCCTAAAACTAAATTAAATGATTTATTTTTCATTTGTATTGATAAAAATTTTAATTACTGAGCTCATATTTTATTATTTAATTCTACAACCCAGCTCAAGCAAAACTAGAAAATATATAATATTCATATTAATTTAAAATTTTCTTTTATAAAGTGTATCTTGAACATAAATATAGTTTATAGCCTTATTATTGTTTATTAAAATCTCATTAACAATGTCTAACGGTTGGCATACAATGGGTTTATCATGAATGTTTAATGAAGTATTGAGTAATCCTCCTATACCTGTCTTTTTATAAAATTCTTCAATTAGCTTATAATAAACAGGACAAGTTTTTTTCGTTACAATTTGTGGTCTAACTGTGAAATCATAAGGGTGTATTGCTGCTTTTAGGTGTGTTCTACCAATTTCAGTTGTGTCATAACAGGTAGTCATAAAATTAGAAGAAATATTTTTTGGATTTATAACGTACTTCCTAGAAAATTTTTTTAGTATAGAGGGAGTAAATGGCATCCAAAAGTCTCTTTTTTTTATAGTAGTATTAATCTTCTTAATTGACTCAAATTTGGAAGGGTCACATAAGATGGATCTATGTCCTAAGGCTCTTTGTCCAAACTCCATTCTACCATAACAAAAAAATAATATTTCTCCTTGAGCTAAAATTGTACTAGTTCTTTTAAAGTGTTTGTCTTTTATTTGAATAAAATTTTTTTTAATTAAAGGATGCAATTTGAATTTTAAAATTTCCTTATCATCTAAGTCTGGCCCCCAATATGCATTTTCAATTTTCTTTGTTAACTCTGCTGTTTTACTTAATCCTTTTTTAGAAACCATAGCCGCATACGCTGCCCCAATTGAAAGACTTTCATCCCCTGGTCCTGGTGGTATGTATAAACTTTTAACAAATTTTTGTTCTAACAAAATCTTGTTGGCTTTCACATTATTTGCAACACCGCCTGAAAAAATAAAATGATTACAATTCGTTTCCTTGGATATATTTTTAAACCATTCAACTAATCTAATTTCGACAAAGTCTTGCACTCCACCAGCAATGCCATCAAATCTGTAGTGATTAAGTTTTTTTTTAAAATAAGTAAAATAATCCTTCATCTTTGGGTTTCTAAAAAATTTAATACCCTTAACTGAAAAAGATTTTAGAAATATATTTCTGGGACCGCTCTTATGATGATCTGATGCATATGGTGCCAAGCCCATAACCTTATACAAATGTTTTGCTGGGTTCATGCCTAGAATTAAAGTAACAGACTCATATATCTGGCCAATTAAACTTTTTGTAGAGTTTGAAATTAATTTCAATTTTCCATTATGGATTGTAGATATACAATTGTATGTATCGTCACCTCCCGAATCTAGAGTTACGAGGGCAACTTTTTTATTCTTAATTTCTTTTGCAAAAACAAAATAAGCATATAATCCATGGCATAAATGATGGTCATAGAATTTTATAATTTTTTTATCAATTTTTAAAAATTTAGAAATATATTCCTCTCTGACATCTCTTATGGTTCTCAAATTATTTTTTTGAGTATCTGAATTTGCTTCAAATTTAATTTTATCAATTGGATAACCTAATTTTACAGATGGTTTAAATTTTGGAAAAAAAGATTTTAAAGATACTTTTTTTTTTTTATAAATTTTATCATAAAAATAATTTTCATGTAAAGTTAGCCAATCTTTAATAGAAAAGTCAGCAACTGTATTCCACAATAAAGATCCCGGTAAAGATTTAGTTGCTACTGCAACTTGATTTAAATCAGAACTACTATATCCAGTAAACTTTAATACATGTTCAATAGCCTTTTCAGGATAGCTACCAATCATTTTAACTCTTCTGAATCTCTCTTCAGCAGCTGCAGCCAACAAAATACCGTCTTTGATTAAGCAGGCAGAGGCGTCATGCGTGTCGTTAATTCCTAGAATTAGCATTACTTAATAAATATATAATTATGATTTAAGATTATAATGTACTGTTGTTAGTTTTAACTTATAAAATTCTAATGTATATTGTTTATAAAATTATTAAAGACTGTGTCAACAAATATTTCAATAATCATACCTGCTTATAATTCTGAGAGATTTATCAAAGAATGTATCTCAAATATTTTAAAAAAAATCGATAAAAAAATAGAACTCATAATAGTTAATGACAACTCAAGTGATAACACCAAAAAAATTTGTCATAAATTGCTAAATGGTAAAAAAAATACTAGAATAATTAATCTAAAAAAAAATTTAGGAGTATCTGTTGCAAGAAACATTGGCATTCGAGAATCAAAAGGTAAATATCTAATATTTTTAGATAGTGATGATCTTTTATTAAAACAAACACTCAGTAAAATTAATAAGTTAATAGACGAATCAAATAATAAGGATATCCTTTTTTTTCCAAGCTATGATCCGATTAATAAAATTATAGATAACAATTCTATAGGAAAAAAAATTAATAATAAAAGTTTTTTAAATAATATACAAAATTTTAATGATTTTAGACTTACGTGCTGGAATTTTGTTTATAAAAAAAGTTTTCTTAAAAAAAAAAATATTCGATTTTCAAACATAAGAATATTTGAAGAACAAATTTTTTTAACAAAAATATTAATTGAGGCAGAAACCTTTCAAATTTTTAAAACACCCCTTTATCAAAGAAGAATTATTGAAGTAAATTCATTAAGCACCAAAGTTGGTTATGCAGTTATCCTATCTTGTACAAAAAATCTATATGAGCTGATAAAATTTTATCATAATAAAGACGGTATTTTCAATAAACTAGAAAAAAAATTTTTAAGTTCCAGGTTTACTTTTTTAATGAGAGAATTGATAAAAAATATAGTTCTTTTAAAAAAAAAACAAATCAGCAATATTGTAGAGATAATTGCAAATAAGTATAATTTTAAGAATAATAAAATTTACTCAAATACTACTTTAAATAAACTATATAAGAGTAAAAAAAATTTAAATAAAATGTTTTTAATAAAAAATAACATAGAAAAAAATAAAATTTTTAAAGTTTTGAGTAAAATTTCAAATTCAGATACAATTCTTTATTGTGCAGGAAGCTATAGTAAAATAATTCTAAAATTAATACCAATTTATAATATTAAAATAAAATTTGTATGTGATGGTAATTTAGGTTTTCAAGATCAAAAAATATACCAATACAATATAAGAAGTAAAAAATATTTAACCAAAAATATAAAAAAGTTTTTAGATGACAATATTATGATATCAAATTGTGACATTAAGACTTCAATTATCATTAAAAATGATTTAATTAGAAATGGTTTTAATAAAGATAAGATATTTTGCTTAGGCTGTTAATTTGAAAGTTTATTTTAGAACAAATTTTAATGAAGTAGTGGGAATTGGTCACTTATCAAGGGTTTATAATTTGTACCTAGAGCTCAAAAAAATTTATGACTGTAAGGTAATAATGGATAAAAACCAGAAAGATGTACCCTTCTTCAAAAACTCTAAAGATCTATTGTACCTTTATGGAAAAAGTGAATTTAAATCTGAGAAAAAAGACGCATCACTATTTATTAAAAAAATTCTATCAAATAAAAGAAGTATAATTATTATTGATGATTATAGGCTGGGTGAATTGTGGGAAAAAAAGATATCACCACACGTCAAAAAAGTTATTGCTATTGATGATTTTATTCACAAGAAACACTATGCGGATATTCTTGTTAATACAAAAGCTGAATTAGCAAATATTGATGATGTAAATTTAAATAAAATTAAGAAACGTAATAAGAAAGATGCTGAACTTTTGCTTGGCCCAAAATATTCTATAACTAATAATTTTTTTAGTAGAAGGTTTAAAACTAAAAATAAAAAAAAACTTAACATAACTTTTTATAACGGTGGAACTGGCAATATATTGATTTATGAAAAAATAATTAAATTAATCTTAAAAAATCAACCAGAAATCATTATTAATTTAGTTTGTGGCCCTTTTGCAAAAAAGAAAAGTTCCATAATTTTAAAATATAAGAACATTAAGAATATAAAAATAGTCAATAATAATGATGATTTTTACAAAACTTTAGTCAATACTAATTTACTTATAGGTTCTTGTGGGCTTATCTCATTTGAGGCAGCAAAGATTAATCTGCCTTCTATTCTTATTGTTATGAACGAAAATCAAACAATTAACAAAAATACTCTGGAAAAAATTGGTCATTATTTCATTCTTAAAAAAAAAGATATTAAAAATACTCAAAAATTTACTAACCTCATTACTCATTGCTTAAAGAATTATTTGAGAATAAAAAAAATCATGAAACAGTCAAATTTTTTTTTAAATAATGATGGTAAAAAATTAATTATTAAATCGATATTAAAAAAATAAGTATGTTAAAATTTAAAGAAATTAACGATTTACAACTTAATAAATATTTAGAATATAAAAATCTTGATATAAATTTAAAAAATTCAGTATCTGATAAAAAAATTAACAAACTTGATCATTATATTTGGTGGCTGAGCAATATTGATAGGAAATCTTACATTGTTAAACGTGGTGGAGTAAATCTGCTAATACTTCATCATACTATAAAATTTTTTAATAAAAAGAAGATTATTTTTCCTGGATATTATATCTGTGATAATAAATTTTCTGTTTCAGAGTTACTATCATCAATTAAATGGCAGAACGCTACTATAGATAAAATAAGTGGCAATAAAGTATGTGCTATAATAGTACCTAAAAATAACTTATTTTCAAATGCACATGTTAAATATTTTAAATATAAGATACTAGATAAAAAAAATAAACTATATAATCAGCTAAAAAAATTAAAAAGTTTTAATAAGAAATTCAATATATATACTCGTAAATAAAAAAAATGAAAAACATTAAGATAGGAAAAAAAATTTTAGGAATAAATTCGAAGTGCTTAGTTGTTGCTGAAATTTCAGCAAAT
>Ga0115001_10001560_pt1 | contig 17635 bp, 16 predicted proteins | sample ArcticOcean_MG_C_12_FD_89869 | JGI IMG/M metagenome (GOLD analysis project Ga0115001, IMG submission 89869) | Marine microbial communities from western Arctic Ocean - ArcticOcean_MG_CB8_130 | ecosystem: Environmental > Aquatic > Marine > Oceanic | place: Arctic Ocean: Canada Basin | collected... | reverse complement strand
AGGGAATTTTGATCTCTTCACCGTGCGTTAATCACTCTGAAAGACATTTCACAGTAGAGTATAATAATAAATATTTCAAAAGAAAAAAAGAAACATCTAGATATGGAATTATCAGGTTTGCATTTGACGCTGTCAAAAATTTAAATTGTAGAATTGTTGATCTCATACTGTTTGAAAGAGAGAAAAGAAAATTTTTTAATATTAAAGATTTTTTGATGAGAACTATGAATCGCATGACCTCAAGAACTTTATTAGTGCTATCGGCTACAAATTCATTTAATAAATTTAGCAATTTTTTTTATACTTATATAAAAAAAACTAGCGCGTCCAGAAATATATTTGAAAACATACTATTGAAGACATCAGATAAACGCCTAAGACATGAGAGAGTACTACTGTCATCATACATATCTGGACATCCAATTAGTAAATATGCTCATTTCTTCTATTGTTTTAAAAATAGTCGAAAGAGATTTAAAACACCGAAAATTATTGACAGGTTTATGCATTCTGGAATACATAAAATGACTAGAGATTTTAGTTATAAAGCATCATTCGCAGCAGCTATTGTCAATGTACTAGAAAAAAAAGATATTAATGGAAAAGTTAAGTGGGTTAGGTTTATATTTGATTACGGCTGGGAAAGACTATCTGTGTTTTGCAGTGCCAGAATGTACAGGTTTTTAAAAAAAGGTATAAAAAGGGATGTCCCAGTTTTACTCACAATGAAAATTCGCATGTCTAATGTAGTAGTAATGAATTGCTATAAAATTAAAGAACGGTTCAGGAATGTTGTTCCTAAGCTCTTAAATATTCAATATTTAAAGTACGAGTGTGCTGTTTATTTCACTAAACTAAAATTTATTATAAATACAAACAAGAAAGAAAAAAAGATTATATTCATGGGATTCATCAAGCTTTTAATAGCTTGTTATGAGAATATAGGTGATTGCGAAGTAAAAGTTGGACTTAACTTCAAAGTAAGTGCAAATTTTGATTTAGGTATAATGAAATATACGCAGTATAGTAACTTTTGCATTTGGACTTCACTAATGTCTATTCGAGTACTTCCTACGGCGTTTTTCTTTAAGATAATAAATAAAATAGATATTATTTCATACATAGTCTACGGGTTTTGAAAAAAAATGATACAATGATTCAATATTATTTTATAAACTTGCTTATAGCATATAAAAATGATTAAAAACCTAAGAGTAAATATATGGATATTATTATTGTTGGCGGTGGACATGCTGGTATAGAGGCAGCACTAGCATCTTCAAGGTTAGGACTAAATACTCTGCTTATAACAAAAACGATAGATGCTATAGCTTCACTAAGCTGTAATCCATCTATCGGCGGAATTGGAAAGGGACAACTTGTAAAAGAAATAGATGTGTTAGGCGGAGAGATGGCTAAAGCTGCAGATTTTTCTACCATACACTCAAATATTCTCAACTTATCGAAAGGTCCGTCGTCTTGGTCCAGCAGATCTCAAATAGACTCCAATATATATAAACAGTACATGTTAAATAAATTGAACCAAGAACCTAATCTTACAATTATACAAGATGAAGTTACAAAAATTATTTTACATAAGAACACGAATTTAATAAAGTGTGTTCAAACTAAAAGTAAAAACATTATAAAATGCAAATGCATAGTGCTATCAACTGGAACATTTTTAAATGGACTTATTCACATTGGAAAAGTTAAGATAAAAGGCGGCAGATACTCCGAATCATCTTCTGAAAGCCTAGGGCAAAATCTATTAAACATGGGTTTCAACATTGATAGATTCAAAACGGGGACATCCCCTAGAATTGACAAACTTTTTATAGATTTTTCAAAGTTTAAAGCACAGCATCCTCTATCACCTATTAACAGATTATCTCTTCATAGTGTAAATTCGCATATTCCTCAGTTACCGTGTTATATCACAAAAACCACTGACAAAACTTTTAGTTTTTTGCAAAAAATTATATACCAAGGAAAGTCACCGCTATTTAATGGACAAATCAAAACAAAAGGCCCTAGATATTGTCCCAGTATTGAGGATAAGATTATAAATTTTCCAGAAAAGAAGAGTCATCAAGTTTTCTTGGAACCGCTAAGTACTAATTCCGCGGAGTTTTATCTAAATGGCGTATCCACATCGTTATCTGCAAATTATCAGAAATATTTGATAAGAACAATAAAAGGATTAGAAAAAGCGAAGATTTTAAGACTTGGGTACAATATTGAATACGCATTCATAAGACCTACACAACTGCAGTTAACCTTAGAAACCAGAAAAGTAGAAGGGCTATTTCTTGCAGGTCAAATTAACGGAACTACGGGATATGAAGAAGCTGCAATTCAAGGGTTAATTGCAGGAGTAAATGCAGCAAGAAAAATCCAGAATAAAAATCCTATTTTATTGTATAAGCACGATTCGTATAGCGGAATATTGGTAAATGACCTTATTCATAAAGGTATGACCGAACCCTACCGAATTCTCACATCCCAGGCAGAGTATAAGTTAGTTCTAAGAGAAGATAACGTTGTTGATAGATTAATACATAAAAGCATACGAATAGGCCTTGCTACTTACGGTAAAATATTAAATATATTTTATATTCATCAAATTAATAGACATCTTAAAACGTTTATTTTAAGATCAAACAAAATGTACGAAAATGATTACGACATTTTATTAAAAACACTTATAAAGTCTGTAAAGTTAAAGTGTATGAAACATGTTAATTTTGGATGCATATCTTTATCAGCAATATCCGAAAAAACCGGGATACAAATAAAGCAATATATTATCACACTAAAAAATAATCTAAAGCTAAGTAGTGACGAAACAATCTTATTATTGACTATGCTAGCAAACCTTAAATATTCTGGATATATAAAAAATATTGAAAAAGAATATTACATGAATGATAAAATCGCAAACGTAAAAATTCCATTTAATATTTTTTTAAAAAGACCAAAGTATATGTCACCGGCAGTATATGAGCAATTTTGCAGGTTCCATCCCAAGACCATAAAAGAAGCATTTCAGGTTGATGAAGTTAAAGCAGTTATACTCAATATTTTAGCGTCAATTATAAAAAAAAATATTTAAATCTAATGAATTTATATAATATTTTAAAACAATACAAGAATAACTATACTATTTGTGCGCCTATTACGCCTGCAATAAAAAGTGCAATTTCTATCGTTAGAGTTAGTGGTAGAAAAAGCGAAATAATACGAGACAAAATATTTTATCCATATAAGAAAAAATGCAAACCCTTCAACGTCGTAAGAGGGGTAATTGTAAATCCCGATAATAAAAATATCATGGATGATGTCTTATGTGTCTTTTATCCTAAATCTAAAAGTTATACAGGAGAATCGTTATGTGAATTTTATTTGCACGGATCGGTAACAATTGTCAACAATTTTATCAAAATTTTGACATTAAATGGGTGTGTTCTAGCAGAGCCTGGTGAATTTACATTTAGAGCATTCGTAAATGGCAAAGTTGACTTATATAAAAGTGAATACATTTACGATCTAGTTAACAATACAAACATTTCAGTACTGAGAAATTCAGTAAAAATAGTTACCGGAAAGTTCAATATACTATTAACAAATATAAAGAACTTAGTAATAGAACTGTCAAGTGTGCTAATGATGTCAGTTAACTTTACAGAAAATGATGTCAACTTATTTAATAATAAAACATATATTTCACGAATATCTACATTGATTGGTAATATAGAGGGAATCATAAAAAGTTCAAACTTCGCAAAGCATGCCAGCAAACCATTTAAAGTAGTGTTTTTAGGAGAGCCAAATGTGGGTAAATCTAGTTTAATGAACTCTATTCTTGGATACGAAAACTCCATTGTGTACAATTTGCCTGGAACTACCAGAGATATAATTGAAAGTTCTCTATCCCTGAATAATTGCGAGATATTATTAACGGATACTGCAGGGATTAGAACACGAAACACTTCGGAAATAGAAAAAATAGGAATAGAAAAAACTAGACGCACATTAACTGATTCTAACTTAAATTTGCTTTTACTGGATGCTTCCGAAAATAAGAATTTTCGCTTACAACATTTACGAAATTTAATTTTAAGGAAGAAATCTAATTTTTGTTTTGTAAAAACAAAAATAGATTTAATCACAAATCACTTACCGTTTAACACTCATAATTGTATACATACATCTTCGAAAATGAACTGGGGGATAGATGCTATCAAAAATTATATTATAAATGAGTCAAAAATGTACACAAAGAAAATTTCCCTAAATTTATTTCTAACAAACGACCGGCATATAAACTCTCTAAAGAAGATTAGAAAGTTTTGGAAATCAATACTTTCTATATGCATCTTTGATAAAAACGAGGAAGTTTTAATATTTTATTTACAACGTATTAGTTCTGAAATAGATAAAATAACAGGAAACTTCATAAACGAAAAAATATTAAAATCTATCTTTTCAAAATTTTGTATTGGAAAATAGTATAAATATAACTAAAGGAGACATTATGATTTCGCAAAAAGAGTTCATTCCTTTTATATCACACGAAATTCTAGCGTATTTTATTTATAATAAATATATTACGTTAAAAAAAGTGAGTATTAGAAAAATCGAAATAAATATTTCTATTATTTTATTAAACGTGTGGATAATTAGTAGAGATATAGATACAGATATTTATAAAATAATGTTGAAAAAAAATATAGACATAAGCAAATTCGTTAATATACGTAAAAACATATCGAATATGTGGATACACAAAAAAAATAAAAATTCAATTTATTTTATTAGCTTGAAAATAACTGCTTTTTTTTTAACATCTGAAGATATAAATTCGGTGAATGTAAATAGCAACGTCCTACAGCGCTCAGTTATCAAAATTTTAAAGTATTATATTTCTACAACTTTAAAAGGGCAAAATTTGTCAGAACAAAACACACCAAAGGGATCTTTAGAATGGGAACTATTTAGTTCTAGAGTATATTTTCTAAAAAAGTTAAATAAAGTATGATTCCAGTAAAATTTATTTTTGTGTTTTTCTATTGTGTTTGTGCACATTATTGTATCATCGTGAAGCCTTTTAACTATAATCTGACATATAAAACAGATGAATACAAAAAAAGAGATCTTTTACTTGGTACATTTATATCTGATTTATACAAAAATAACTATACTAAGAAATATGTTTTAGTGAATAATGATTTTCTGTTTAATAAATGCAGAAAAAGAAAATGGGCAGAAGTAAAAAACACATACTTGAAGCTTGAAAAATTTAACATCAGGCACGATGTATGCGTAATGAATAGAATATTGTACATTACAATAGAGTTTATAAAAATTGTGATTGATAGCAGATGTTTGAAAAAGGGAATTATTATTTCTAACAATGTACTTAATACAGATAGGTATATAACTCGTAGTAAAGTACTGGTTAGTTTACTATTCAAACATATAATCTGCAGACAGTTTATAAGTTCTAAATTTTTATTGGTTGTGAATATTAAATATATTTCGAAAAATATTTCGATAACACCAATAAAGTTTAACTATCTCTTATTAATATTAGAAATATGTACAAACAGGCAAAAAATTAAATGTTTAGAGTATAGATTATACAATCGTATAAAGAACAATACAATAAAGTTAAATTTTTTAAGTAAACCTTATTGTTTGTAGTCATGTACGGAGAGAGAGGGATTCGAACCCACGATAAAAGTATATTTATGCCGAATTTCAAGTCCGGTGCATTCAACCACTCTGCCATCTCTCCTTTGAATTTATACAATTATTTTGTTGAGCAAATTAATACATCAGAATCCATATGTGAATTTTGTATATTAAGGTCTTTTAATAATACTCTTTTTTTATCAGTAAATACTTCCACGTCCACCATAATATTTACAGGCACATCCTGAGGTAGGCTTTTTATAATCACATATTTAGTGTGCAAGTAGAATTTATTCTTACTTGTGGGCTTGTCATTATTAAAAAGTCTAACAGGGACTTTGCTCAAAACATTTTGCATCGTATTAACGCATAAAAAATCTATATGCTTGATGTTCCTATTTAAATAATCTATTTGAATTTCTTGTATCAAAACATTAAATTTAACGATTTCTTGTTCTTGAGGTTCGTACTCTAATGTTAAGTACTGGTTTACATATAAGTTAATTTTTCTTAATTCTTCGTTTTTTAAGAAAAAATGCTGCGGAGAAGTGTGCTTCGAGTATAAAACAGTTGGAATAAAGTTTTTGGTCGTACTACGGCAGATCCTGTTAGATTTTAAGTAACATTTTATTGTTAAACAGTTATTTTTATTATTTACGATTGCTTTTTCCTTTTTTTGTTTTTAGAACTGGGGTGGAAGGATTTGAACCTTCGAATGTCGATACCAAAAACCGATAACTTACCACTTGTCTACACCCCAAAAAAAAAACTTGAATTAATTTATGATATAATATATATTGTTTTAATTCAAGTTCTTTTTTGGTGAATGTAGCTTAATAGGTAGAGTCTTAGTTTGTGGTTCTAATGGATAAGGGTTCAAATCCCTTCATTCACCTATCTACGCATCTGTAACTCAGATGGATAGAGTATCGGGTTTCGGTTTCGATAGTCGGGAGTTCGAATCTTCCCGGATGCGCAGTTAAAATAATTTTTTAAGACGTAGTTTTGATTTCTCACTTTGTAAAAAAATATAATCTCTCATAAGATTTGAAAATACATAAATTATACTTCCCTTTGGAGTTATTTTCATTTCTCCACCAATTTTTAAGATTGTCTTAGATAACTCGCTGATGTTCGTTTTTTCATCTGATAGTGACGACCATGCTTCTATTAATTCTATCTCATTTAAAATAAATTTTCCGTTTTCAATATTAACTATAATATATTTTAACAAGCTTTTGTAACCGTTTTCAGCGTTAATTTTCTTTATCATTTTTTTTCTGTATAACAGTCTGATGACTGGGATAGTAAAAATAGCAATAGAGAAAACAAACGGCATCCATCCTAGTAATATCGGCGTAGATTCATATATATTATCCACAAATAAACTATCGAAATTAGAAAAATTAACCAATGAAACTATATGTTTTATTTTGCTGATAGTTAAGTTATTGTTTATTATAAAAACACTAACATACAAATTAAAACTGTTTATACCAACTATTAATATATTAGATAATAAACTATTCCCTGTAAACTGAGGTACTTTTGTTTTATCTATCCAAACCATAGATACGGTTTTCTTAGTAGATAATGTTTTTTTCTCTGGTATTAATACAAGCTGAGGGAAGTAATAAGTTACAGACCCTATTTTATTAACTAGAATACATCCATTATAGTCTAAAACCAATATTGCAAGTAGATTCTGAATATCTTTTTTGGGCAATAAAACAATTTTCATTATGTCATAAATGTTTGTGTATCCATTATTTATTTTAATATGTTGCAATATTTTTTTTCTCAAAGATAAAATAGAACTTTCTTTTTTTTCTGTACCGAATACAAATTGATTAACTTTTGAACTAAATCCTAAATCAGAGGACTGATTTTTATGTTTGTTCAATATAGAGAAGGATTTAGATTTATACGTGAAAGAAGATAGTGGATGAGTCATCCAATATATAGAATCTAAGAATGTTCTAATCAAAAAGTAAAACGGTAATGATTCACCTTTTTTGTTTGACCGTGTAATTAAAAATAAACATAACACTCCGACAAAAAAGAATAAATAAAAAATCAGTACAAAACTGATCCAAGAACGAATTAGAATTTTTGTTAAAGACATGAGTTTTTTTTTTGAATAAAACATCAAATTTGGTATTTGATATTTGGATATCCATTTTTTTTTAAAGCCATGAGGAAATTTAAACGCAAGTTCACCGTGGGTGGTTACAGTTAGTGTGCCATTATATTTATTAATTAAAAATAAAATTCCCTTTTCCGCATCTTTTATATTAATACCTGTTTTAATACATACATTGGCCAACGTAGTGTACTCTTTGGGGTTTGAAATAGATCGTTCTATTTTATCTGCTAATTTATGATGCATATTTAAAATATTCATTTTTATTCCCCTATTTAGTTGCAATAAATGTTAATATCGTATATAAATTAATTCAAGCTTTCATGCCGAGATGGCGAAATTGGTAGACGCAGGCGACTTAAAATTGCCCGAACTTTTTTTTTCATGCGGGTTCAAGTCCCGCTCCCGGCAGACTGTAAACTAAGTTTAGATATTCTACTGACCTAACGTAAGCATTTAACAAAAGCTTGTTATAACTATTTTGAGTAGTGGACTCTAAAACAATTTTACATAGTGAATAAATAAAGCAAGAGCTAATATCATAAAAATAGAAACTTCGTGACTTAGTAAATTGCATGCAATTATATAATGTCAACACGTTCGTTATTCTCTTAGACGCCATTTGCTTATCAAGTAAATGAAAACAAACTTTTTTATTATTTTTTTCATTTACATGAATATATTTTTCTTTAGCTCTACATGAAAATACAAAATTTATTTGAAGTATAAATAAAATAATAACAATTATTCTCAGCGGAACTTTATATATTGATATCAACTTTTTTCTTATTCACTTTGATTTTATAAAAAGATCGTATTCCTCTAGCAGTTATATTATGCTTTTCCCATTTTTGCGTTTTTACATTAAATAAACGTTTCTTTACCAAGTTGATTTTTCTTACATGTTTAGTTTTGATATTAGAGTTTGACTTTTGCATACCATTCATATTAGTTTTGTGTGTAAATATACATTTTCGCATTTTAATAATCCCAATTTGTGTTATATTATGTTATAGTTTTATACACTATATAGATTTAATTAAGTTAAAGAATATTCAATAATATGTTGCCAATATTAAAAAAAAAATATCCTTTTAAAATAATAAATATAATTCTTATTTTACTTACTTTTACAGTATGTTCATATAAAAAATCAAGTACATTTAAAGAAATCAAGTTCACCTTGTTCTATACGTCCAATATTCAGGGAACTTTGTTTTCTTGTGGGTGTCAAAATAATGCCTTGGGTGGTTTACCTAAAATAATTTCCACTGTTTATGACATGCGAAAACTTTACACTAGTAAATCAATCTTTATAAATACAGGTGAGCTCTTTCTAAACAAGTCAATCCGTTCAAGTTTATTTGAGCACAACTTCATTCAAAACCATATAAGAATCATATTACAAAGTATGTCCTCAGCTAGTCTAGAGTTAAATTTTCTTAACATTAAAGATATTAAATTTTATAAATTTTATACGATAGAAAATTTTTTTAATCATTACAATGTTAAAACAGTTGGATTATGGAAATTATTTAGTTCAACAAAAATTAACAATAGACAATACTGTGTATTTAATTTTAATAACATTATTGTTGGCTTCATTCAAATAGCTAATTATAATATGTCTCTTTATGCATTGATAAAAAAAATAAATCGCTGTGTATATTTGATGCGATTTAGTGGTGTAGATATCATTATTGTTATATCCAGTATATCAAAGAAAATTATGAAAGAAATAAACTCAGCCATTTATGGCTTAAGCATTATAATAGTTAATAGCGCGAAATATAGTCACGACGAGATGGCGTGCAAACAACAATCAGTCATTTATGTCAATATGCCAGGATACTCTAAATATATAGGTATCATGGACTTTCACTTTTTTTATAATAAATATATAAAAAAACTGCTGATAAATATAAAAAACAAAGTGTTTCCTGATCTTCGGAAGATTTACTACATAAAGCTTTATATAAATAGATTACAGTCTCAAAAATCTTATATGCTTTCAAAGCATTCTTTAGATAGATTGCAACTATGGAAACAAGCTTTATTATACAAAACAACATCTGATGATAAAGTTAAGATTTGTAAACGATTTATACTGACAAGAACAATTCCTATAAAAAAAAGTATCGCAAAAAGCTTTTTATTTAAATATTTTTTCGATAATTACACAAAAAATATTAGTAGCAACACTAGGTCCTTTAATACAAGTTTTATTGATCAGCCCTTTTATATTGGTCAGTCTAACTGTATAAAATGCCATAATATAGAAAAGACTCATATATCAATTAATCAAGACATAAAAAGTTTCAATCACAAACACTTAAAAGCGTTTAAAACACTGATAGATATTAACAAAGCAGACAGTAAGAAATGCATAAAATGCCATATTGTTGGGTGGCTAGAACCTGGAGGCATTAAGTTTAATGAATCTCAGGATAACTGGATCTATAACGTCCAATGCGAATCTTGTCATGGCCCGGGAAATTTTCATTTTCAAACAATCTCCAAAGTTGATATTGAAAAGAACATAAATGAATATAGGTGCAGGATATGTCATCAAAAGCCGCATATAGAAGGATTTAATAGTTTTTCATACTTATTAGTTAGTTAAATTTATAGGACGATTATGTTTTCTACAATTAAAAACATCATTAAATTGTGCTTTTTATCAAGAATATGTTTAAGTAACAAGCAATTATGCAAAATAAAAATTAAATTTAATATGATAGTAAATTTTTTATCTAAATTGGCTACTTTTGACGAAAGCGTTATGTTACTTACCATAATCCCTATTGTAAAAAATGCATATTTTAGGTGCGATAAATATTCGAGTGTGCCATTTTCAACAAACAAAAAGAAATCTAAAAATAATTTGTTTAAAATTCCTATTTTCTAAAAGTGTAATTTAATGAGTTTTATGAAAAAAAAACAATATATATCTTTATATGAAGCTAGTAAAAATTTAAAAAATAAAAAATGGAATAGCCAATTTTTAGTAAAAAAATGTTTAAAAAATATTTTTAAAAAAAACTTTTTATTAAAAAATTTTTCTCTATTAAATAAATCAGTTTTAAGTGATGCAATAAATTCTGATAGACGAAGATCCATGAAGAGATGTTTAAGTCCTATAGACGGGATTCCAATAAGTATAAAAGATATTATTATTACAAAAAACTCCAAAACGACGGCATCAAGCAATATATTAAGAAATAATAGCTTGACGTACAATTCTACTATAGTTAACAAATTGAAGAAATGCGGAGCAATAATAATTGGCAAAACAAATATGGATGAATTTGCTATGGGAGGCGGAAGTACAACTGGGATTTGGGGAGTTTGTAAAAACTCGAACAATATAACAAAGACCACTGGGGGATCTTCCGGAGGTGCGGCAAATGCAATTACGTCAAATATGTGCTTAGGATCTATAGGGACAGATACTGGAGGTTCCGTCCGACTCCCATCTACTTTTTGTAATACAGTAGGACTAAAGCCAACATATGGTAGGATTTCACGGTTTGGAATCATAGCATTTGCTTCTTCATTAGATCATGTAGGAGTAATAACAAAAGATGTTTTAAGCTCTGCGGTACTCTTACAGTATATATCTGGTTATGATAGCAGAGACATGACAAGTAGCGCAAGAAAAGTGGATAATTATATAGTTGATATTAACAAGAATGTTTCAGGAACAACAGTTGGAATTCCTATAGAATACTTAGATAGTGCTATGAATACCAATGGGCAAAAAACAATTACTACGTTAATATATTTTTTAAAACATAATAATATACGTATAAAATATATTTCATTAAAAAAAACAGAATATGCATTACCCGTATACTACATAATTGCTATGGCTGAAGCAATGTCAAATCTTTCTAGATATACTGGTAGTTTATATGGAGAAAAGACTATTAATATCAAAAATAACATTAATAATTTATCTTTTCTAAGAGGAGTATATCTAGGAAGTGAAGTAAAAAAAAGAATAATGATTGGGTCTTATCTTCTTACATCCGAGCATTCTCATCAATATTACTATCACTCGCAAAAAATTCGTTATAAAATTTGCCAAGATGTAAAATCAAGATTGGCTTCCGTGGATTTTTTAATTACACTTACATCTCCTATACTGCCATATAACAACTTTTCTCAACCAAACTCCCTAGATTTATATCTTATGGATTTATATACCGTAGTACCCAGTTTATCTGGACTGCCATCTATTTCGTTAAATATTAATAATCAGAAACATTCAGGAATTCAAATTATTGGGCGTCCTTTTTGTGAAAAAATGTTGTTAAATTTTGCAAATATTATAGAAAAATTATTGTAAATATCATACAATCTATCTATGTGTTAACAAGTTAAATACTAAAGGTAAAACATGATAAGTAATAATAAAAAAATATTAAAGAAAATAAATAATGATATTGAATACAAATACGGGTTTGTATCCAAAATTAAAGAAGATTCTTTTCCGTTTGGACTAAATAATGATGTCATTAGAAATATTTCGCTAAAAAAAAATGAACCGGAATGGTTATTAAACTTTAGACTTAAGGCGTTTAAATACTTTGAAAAGCTTACCAAACTAAATAAAACACCCTTATGGCCAGAGCTAACTTTACCGACCATAAACTTTGATAATATATGTTATTTTTCTAAGCCTCAATCAGTGCCTAAAAATATAGAAGACGTAGATCCAGAATTAATTGAGACATATAAAAAGCTTGGGATACCAATTGATGAGCAAAAAAGAATATCTGGTGTTGCCGTTGATGCGATATTCGATAGTGTATCTATCGCAACTACATTCCAGAAAGAACTTGAAGCTTTTGGTATAATATTTTCCTCCTTTTCAGAAGCGATTGCAAACCACCCAGAATTAGTTAAAAAGTATTTAGGTAGAGTTGTTCCGTATACTGACAACTTTTATTCAGCGTTAAATTCGTCTGTGTTTAGTGATGGATCTTTTTGCTTTATACCAGCAAATACAAAATGTCCTCTTGAATTATCGACTTATTTTAGAATTAATGCAGCGAATACAGGTCAGTTTGAAAGAACGTTGATCGTAGCAGAGGAAAACAGTACTGTTAGTTACTTGGAAGGATGCACAGCACCAATAAGAAATAATAATCAGTTACACGCAGCGATAGTTGAAATTATAGCACTAGAAAATGCTTGCGTAAAATACTCTACTGTTCAGAATTGGTACCCAGGAAATAAGAACGGTGTAGGTGGTATATTAAATTATGTCACAAAGAGAGGAATATGTATTGGTGATTTTTCTAAAATATCTTGGATACAGGTAGAGGTAGGATCCGCAATTACATGGAAATATCCTAGCGTAATTTTAAAAGGAAAAAATACTACGGGCGAGTTCTTTTCAATTGCAATGACAAATAATTACCAACAAGCAGACACAGGCACAAAAATGATTCATCTTGGTGAGGGGAGCAGTAGTTCCATTATATCCAAAGGAATATCATCCGGATTTTCAAAAAACTCTTACAGAGGTATGGTAAAAGTTTTGAAAAATGCAAAAAACGCAAAAAATTACTCTCAATGTGATTCTTTAATTTTAGGAGACATGTGTGGTGGTCATACATTCCCTGTAATCGTATCTTATAATGATTCAACACAAATTGAACATGAAGCAAGTACATCAAAACTAAGTGAAGATAGAATATTTTATTGCCAGCAAAGAGGACTATCTAAAGAAGATGCTGTTCATCTTATCATACACGGATTTTGCAAAAGTGTTTTAAACAACCTACCTATGGAATTTGCTGTCGAAACAAGAAAATTATTATTTTTAACACTAGACGATATTGTCTTTTAATATACAGGTGTCCTAATGAATTTGATCATTAAAGATCTTTATGTATCTATTAACAAAAAAAACATATTAAAGGGCGTGAACTTGATAGTTCCGCAAGGAAAAATACACGCTATAATGGGACCTAATGGATCTGGCAAAAGTACTTTATCACTAGCGTTAGCTGGATATCCTGCCTATGTAATAAAATCCGGATCTATACTGTTAAATGGAAATAATATAACACACTTAACCCCACATAATAGAGCAAAAAAAGGCTTATTTCTAGCTTTTCAGTACCCATTAGAAATACCAGGTGTAAATAACGCGTACTTTTTGAAAACAATAGTAAAAACTCATGTTAGATACAAAGACACAGGTGCAGTAAAAATAATGTCTTTGATTGAAGAATACATGTTGAAGTTAGGAATGAGCTCAGATTTTTTGAAAAGAGATGTGAACGAAGGATTTTCTGGCGGGGAGAAAAAGAGAAATGAGATACTGCAAATGTTCATGTTAAAACCATCTTTTAGCATTCTAGATGAAATTGATTCTGGATTAGATATTGATGCGCTAAAGTTTGTGTCTATATCAATTGATAGATTTTTGAAAGAAAATCCTAAAAGCAGCGTCATTTTAGTTACTCACTACAGTCACTTATTTAAATATATAAAGCCTCAAAAAATACACATATTAATTAATGGAAAGATAGCAACATCAGGGGATATAAGTCTGGTTCAAAAATTAGAAAAAAAAGGTTACCAAGGTTTATCTAACTAAAAGGAATACAATACAATGAAAAAAGATATAAATAAACTTTACAGTCATTTATTAAGTGATAAGTTTTTTGCATGGAAGATTTCTAAAAACTTTTCTAACAAATACCTGCATTATTTATTAGAAAAGTTTTTGGAAATCTTTCCTCAGTATCCAATTGACAACATCTCAACAATAACAAAAAACTTACAAGAAAAAAAAGACGATAGTGGAATAAAAAGTTTAGAAGAAAAGCTAAATGGTAACAAAAGCATAATATATAAAGTGTATTCTTCAAACTCTATGCCGCAAAAGATTATAAACCAAATATTAAATATGTATAACTTTAGTTCGGTAAAACACTATATTATGCCTTTATGTTTATTGAAAAATGCAATATTCATAGATGTTCTACCCAACACAAATTTCAACATATCAATAAACGACATTAAAAAGATATTAAATGATAATTCTGTAGTGTCTGATTATATTCATATACATGTTGGGAAAAATAGTATTGGTAAAATTGAAAATACATATAATCAAAGTCATTTACTCATAAACAGTAGTATCTTTGACATCATCTTAGAAGAAAATTCTTATCTTAGTTTTACTAACCTTCAAAATGATTCTTCTAAAACGCACAGTTTTTTTTCAATAATAGCTAACCAGAAAAGAAAAAGTACATTTCTTTTAAATAACATTTTCTTAAACAGTTATATTACACTCAACTACATTAATATAAACCAGCCAGAAGTTAACTGTAAAAGTTTTATTAAGTGGTTATTAATTGGTAGCAAACATCAACACACTTTCGATACAATAAAAATCAACCATAATAACGATAACGGTTTAAGTCTTGAAGACTTTAAAAGTATATACTACGATAATTCTTGTAGACATTTAGATAATCTAGTTCTTATAAGAAAAAACATACAAAACATACGTTCACATCAACTTAGTAAGAATTTAGTACTATCCCCAAACGTTTACATAAAAATTAAACCTTCTATGAAAATTAATTCAGGAAATATTCGATGTACACATGGTGTTGTAATTGATAAATTAGATAAGAACATCATATTTTATATGTGCTCTAGGGGACTTAATATGAAAGTTGCTGAAGATATAGTGCTTATTTCTTTTGTTAAAAATCTATTAGATAGCATTGATCACTCAGTATTTCAGAAAACTACATGGTTTTATCTAAAATATAGATTATGGATCCTTAAATAGGAGAGTTAACGTGCCTTATTTTCAAAAACAAATAAAAAAAGATTTTTCTTTTTTTCAATACAAAAACACAGCAAATAGTTTTATATACTTCGACAATGCAGCTACTAGCTTAACACCCAAATCTGTAATAAATTCCATTAAAAAATACTACTCTACTTATTCGTCAAATATTCATCGAGGAGTCTATAGAAGTAGTATGATTGTGAGCCAAATGTGTGAAGAAACTAGACATTCAGTAGCGTACTTTTTAAAAACCCAAGATATAGACACTATTGTTTTTACTAGCGGTGTTACAGAATCAATAAATATTGTTGCTTACACGTTTATACTTAACAACATAAGAAAAGAAAACGAAGTATTGATTGCAATTACAGAACATCATTCCAATATAGTCCCTTGGCAAAGGATATGTAAAAAAAAGAAATGTAAATTAATATCCTTTTACCTCAAAGCAAATAAAATATTAAATTGGAAAGACTTGGTTAAAAAATTATCTAACCATACAAAATTTATATCAGTGTCTCATATATCGAATATCCTAGGCATCAATAATGACATAAGAGGTCTTATTCAGTATGCCCACAAAAAGGGCATATTTGTACTAATTGATGGTGCCCAATCAGTGTCACATGCTTCTATAAATTTATCAATTATGAAACCCGATTTTTACGTCTTCTCTTCACATAAGATGTATGGTCCTACAGGATTAGGTGTTTTATATATTAATCAGAATATTAAAGAATCCATTGCTAACTTTCACACAGGAGGGGGAGCCATAAAATCTGTAAATATTAATGAAACAGTATTTATGCCCTTACCACAAAAGCTTGAGCCTGGAACACCAAATATCTCAGGCATAATTGGATTAAAATCTGCTATAAATTATATTAATACTATTACAATCAATAATATTGAAAAAATAGAGTTACACATAATGAACTATGCTGAAAACCTGTTAAAAAAAATGGAAAATGTAAATTTAATTACAGCATTTAGGAAAAGCTGTATATTGTGCTTTACACTAGAAAAAATACATCCTCATGACATAACGACTATACTAAATGAATATAAAATTGCAATAAGAACTGGGTTTCTTTGTGCTGAACCATTATTAAATTATTTAAATATTCATTCAATAAATCGAATGTCAATTGTTTTTTACAATACTGTCAACGAAGTAAAGAGAATATACTACATTTTAAAAAAAATTAAATGGATTTTAAGAAAATGACTATTGAAAAAATAAACGATTTATACCAAGATATTATTCTAGAGCACAATCAAACGCCTTTTAATTTTTATAAAATGAAAAAGGCAACTAACTACTTTAAGGGATTCAATCCTTTTTGTGGAGATCAGATAGAAATATTCTGCAATATAAAAAAGCACACAATAAAAGAAATATCTTTTTGGAGCCAAGGTTGTGCCATATCTAAAGCTTCTGCGTCTATAATGACATCTCTGCTTCAGAACTGTACCATACCAGAAGCTTTAGATATGTTTTCACTTTTTTATCAATATTTGACTATAAATAAAAAAGTTAAATTAACGTACAAAATGAGAGAATTGGTTATTTTCCAGAGAATTCGGCACTTTCCTATCAGAATCAAGTGTGCGTCATTACCTTGGCATACAATGAAGTCAGCTCTCGAGAAAAAGAGTATATAAATTTATTTTATACTCTTGTCTATTACATCAACGATATCATATATCTCAATATTCTCGTCGGCTGCGGCATCACTCAACATCGTTTTGCAAAAAGGACAGGACGTTACTATACTCTTGGCATTAATGACTTTTGCTTGATTGATACGTTCTTTATTGATTCTATTTAATGGATGTTCATCCATAAACATTTTTCCTCCGCCTGCACCACAGCAAAAACTCTTTTCCTTATTCAAGTACATTTCTGTAATAGATATAGATAAGTTCTTTAAAATACTTCTACTTGAAGTGTAGTCTTTATT
>Ga0115001_10001553_pt1 | contig 17671 bp, 14 predicted proteins | sample ArcticOcean_MG_C_12_FD_89869 | JGI IMG/M metagenome (GOLD analysis project Ga0115001, IMG submission 89869) | Marine microbial communities from western Arctic Ocean - ArcticOcean_MG_CB8_130 | ecosystem: Environmental > Aquatic > Marine > Oceanic | place: Arctic Ocean: Canada Basin | collected... | reverse complement strand
TTTTGGAGAGTGTTTTATCCGAAAACTGCATTTTTTCAATGCTAGTAAGAGTATCCGTTCCTTCATCGATAAAATTTTCGGAAGGAGAGGAGTGTAAAACGCTTACTGTTCCATCATCATTAGTCGTTAAAGTATAAGCTGAGGATACATCTTTATAAATAGAAGTATCTATTCCCTTGCCACCATCTATAATATCGTTGCCAGCGCCACCTTTAAACATGTCTTTTCCATCGTAACCATAGGCAATTTCATCGCCCTCACGCAGAACAATGGTATCATTTCCAGAATAACCATGAACTTTTGTAAAAGGCGCAAAGGTTTTCAGGCCTGCCTCTTTTCCTTCAGCTAGATAATGTTCAAGACCTGTTACATAAGTCCCTGCCTCAACTGCTTCTTTGGCAGATGAGTCTTCATTAAGATAATACTGTTCATTAAAGCCAGGTATTCCTTTTTCAGAGGCATTTATAAAGTTTGGTCCAGTATTTAATGCTGTATCATTTTCAAAGAGATGGAAATTTAAATTATTTTTAGTCGCTACTCCATCAATAAAAATTGTATCTTTTTTAAAGGTAACATACTCAATTTTTCCATCTTTATCAAAATCACCCCAAGCATATGGTTTTCCTTTACCAGAGATTTCAGATCCGATTTCAGATATCTCAAATCTCCCTTCGCCATCATTAAAATAGATAATCGGAGTATAATTGAAATTTTCATCTCTGGTCCTAGATCCTGCAATATCAACATGACCATCATTATTCATATCAATTAATTGCCATGGCTCAATCCAGTCAAGCTTACCTGTACCTGCATCTTTATAAGCGTCACTTGGAATTAAATTTGTTGCATCTGTATAATTTCCAACTCCATCGTTTAATAAAATTTGAATATAATTACCACCATAGAAAGGTTTATAAGGTACCCATAAAATTGCTAGGTCAATGTCACCATCGCTATCAAAATCAGCCGGCATTGTTTTCATATGCATTTGATTATCAATGCCGTAAAAGGACTCTGGTAACGATATTCTATTGTTTTCAGAAAACTCCCCTTTATCATTTATAAAAATTAAACTCGCTGTACTTCCATGACCAAAGCCAATGATTAAATCATCAAATCCATCTGAGTTAACATCAACTAAAGCTGCGTCCAATAGAAGATTTTTACCTTCTCCTGCATTCGTATTTGTTAATGGCCACTCTTGCAGTTTTGTATAAAGGTCCTGTCTATTTATTGAAAATTTTCCTTCGCTAGATTGCACTAATTCATAAGAGCCTTTTTCATCACCTGGAATTGCATATTTACTCTGATAATTCGGGAAAAATAAATCATCTAGACCATCACCATTGATGTCTCCAACTGCAAAAGAATGTTCGGCTACACCATAAGGAAAGTCATCTGGATTACCACCTGTCCATTCAGATCCACCATATGAAACTTTTGGTAATCTTGGAAAAATATCCTCTCTTGTAAGATTTGAAGATATTGATGTAATAAAATTTAGTTCAGCAGGAGGTATTGTACTCTCAGGGTTATATCTATTAGCAACGACATCAGTTAAAAGATTGACTGTTACGTAACTTAAATTATCTGATCCAGCAATTTTAAGGTAATCACCACGTTTTGCCCCAGTTGTAACTGGCATTTTTGCATTAATTTCATTATTAAACTCAAGTGTTCCATTTGAAGTTGTTAGAGCTATAAAAGGAGTTCTTCCATCCAATCCGGATGCATAACCAAATGACATAGGTAGTATCACATCATCAATTTTGTCATCATTAATATCGAGTGTGAATACCTGCTGAGGAAACCAACTGGCAAGTCCTCCCCCTCTTTCATCGCCTGCATATATATAAACTTCTGTTTTTGTACTGTCTTCAAAGCTATGTATAAGTTTGGTATATGTTGATATTATTGGTCGATCTAGATATTGAGTATCAATTATTTTGTTATCACCCGTGAATTCAATATACCGTCCACCAATCATTATATCTTTGGTGGTTGGACCAATTATATGTATTTCATCTCCAACTTTACTAATTGAGAAATCACTTGAATCTCCTCTAGTAGAAGTATATCGAATCTTATCATTACCAATACCCATATTGAGTATATTATTTCCGCCTTTTACAAAAAATTCTTCAAAATCATCAGTTCCATAAAACGTATCACCAAATCGACTTCCATGAATAGTTCTTACACCTGAAACATTATCTCTTGTGCCAAATCCATCTTCGGACCAACCCTCTTTTAAATTTATTGTAACGGCTTGCTGTGAATCAAAAAAAGCATAATGAAAATTTGAGCCCGATATAGTGTCTTCGCCGGGACTCGTCACAACAAAGTGCTGAGATTCTAGATTGGTAATTGTATCATTACCTTCTCCAGGATAAATCCTTATTATATCGGAATCTAATGTTGAGACATCAATTACATCATCTTCATCTGTGCCGTTATAATTAGCCATAACTATACAGGTTTACTCCCAATGACTGTTACGCGCTCAACTCTTCGAGTTGCAGGCCAATAATCACCGGTTGCATAATGTTGACATGATCTATTATCCCAAAAGGCTATAGAGTTCTCTTCCCATTTAAAACGACATTGATACTCAGGGATTGTAGATTGATTGAATAGATAATTGAGCATCAATCTTGAATCTTCATCGGAGAATCCTTCAATATGGGTTGTAAAGGCTACATTTACATATATAGATTTTTTTCCTGTATCGGGATGGGTTCTAACAACAGGATGCGTTGGCTTAGGAAACTTTTTATTAAATGCTTCTATTTCCTCGGGATTTTTCCCCTGCTTTTCTAGTCTTTTTCGAAAAATGGTAAAATCATGAACAGCATAAGTTCCATCAATTTTTTCTTTAATTGTGTCGGGAAGATTTTCGTAAGCTGATTCCATGCTTGCAAATAATGTGTCTCCACCAACCGGAGGGGTTTCAATCATTCTGAGTATTGAGCCCAAAGACGGCTCTTGTCTCCAAGTAACATCGGAATGCCAAGCATTTTCTTTTGGTTTGTTTTCTTCATCATGCGTTATACGAAGAACTTCAGGATGATCTTCTCTGTTAGTTCCCAAGGGTGCAAAAGGATGAATTTCAAGTTCACCAAAGTATTGGCCAAATCTAAGGTGCTCTTCGGTTGTTATATTCTGATCTCGAAAGAAAATAACTTTATAAGTCAGAAGGGCGTTATAGATATGACCTATCTCTTCTTTGCTAAGATCTTTGGTTAAATCAATATCATGTAATTCAGCGCCAATAGTTGTAGATAGTCTTTTAATTGAGAAAGGATGTTTTTGTGATTCAAATTCTTCAGGCGTAAATTCATTTAATTTTTTTAACATATTGACCCCTTCTTTTTTATTATTCATTAGCTTAGGGGAAAAATAATTTTTCGTCACCATCTTTCCACTGTGGGTATTTAATCATCACACTCTTGAAAAGCTCTGAGTCAAGAAAGCTCATAAGCCACTTTTGAGTATTTGGTTTTTTTAGAGTATCAAACCACTTTATATCAGCAATTCTAAATTGGCGGATAAAAGGTAATATAGAAATATCTAGGATAGATATCTTATTGTCATAAAGAAATTTTGTTATACTTAATTGATCCTCAATTTCGTTAATGAAGTTCATACAATTTTGTCTATGATGAATAGGGTCCTCGTCTTTATATCTTTTAGAATATTTATACCGATCAAGGTGGTGCTTGAATTCACCGTCATTCTTTTCAATAAGAATCTCAGATTTTTTTGATTTTTTTGATCTACTCCAGTCAAAAGGATCGTATTGCGTTAAAGCCCAATCAATGACATCGAGACTTTCATCAATGACCTCACCTGTATTTAATAAAAGGACCGGAACTGTTCCTTTCGATGAGATATCTAGCATCGATTGAGGTTTATCTCTTAATAATACTTCGCGATATTCAACTATTTGGTCACTTGCTTTAAGTGCCATTCTGGCGCGCATGGCATAGGGACACCTCCGAAAAGAATAAAGAACCGGATTATTTTTTTTGTTGTCCGCCAATATGTTTTTCACCCCTTAGCTTTGATAGTTCAATTTGTTTTTGTCTTGATTCAAATCTTTCTTTTTTGTCTTTTGTTGTTTTATCATAACAATATAGGCAGCTAATTCCTTCTTCATACCTATCGTCGTTTAATTCATCTTCAGTTATTGGCATCCTACATGCAAAACACATTTTATAGGATCCAACTTCAAGATTTTCTGTCAGACATACTCTGTCGTCAAACACAAAGCACTCTCCCTCCCAAAGGCTTTTTTCTTTTTCAACTTGCTCTAGGTACTTAAGAATTCCTCCTTGGAGATGATAAACCTCATTAAATCCTTCCTCTTTCATTAAAGAAGAGGCTTTTTCACATCTTATTCCCCCGGTACAATACATTGCTATTTTTTTATTTGTATTCTCTTTGTCTTGTTTGAATTTTTTAACCCACTCAGGAAAATCTCTAAAGGAAGTTGTCCGCGGGTCTAGGGCATTCTTAAAAGAGCCAATTTTTATCTCAAATTTATTTCTTGTATCAATAAGAATAACATCCGGGTCAGAAATAATATCATTCCATTCCTCTGGCTTAACGTAGGTGCCAACGGTTTTATTCGGATTAATTTCTGGAAGACCTATCGTAACTATTTCTTTTTTTAATCTAACCCTCATTTTGTGAAAGGGTTGTTTATTGGCTGATGAATATTTTATTTCAATTTCTGAAAACCTATCATCTTCTTGAATCGATATAAGTGTTTTCTCTATTTCTTTAGGTTTAGCGGATATAGTTCCATTAACACCTTCATTGGCAATTAGTATGGTACCCATAACATTATTTTTATTACATATCGCATAGAGCTGATTTTGAAGGGCGACAAGATCATCAACCTTAAAAAATTTGTATAATGTTGCTACTAATATTTCATTACTGTCTTGCATTTTTAACTTTTAAAACATTTTTATTTATTTTTCCTGAGAAAAATTAATTTATAATTTTATTTAATAGATTCAATTATTTATTTTTCTATTGCCTTATAACCTAATTTTAGTATATGAAGAAGCTTAATGGAGTAAACAATATGCCTACAGGTACAGTTAAATGGTTTAATGGTCGAAAAGGTTTCGGCTTTATTGAACCGGATAATGGTGAAGACGATGTTTTTGTTCACGTTACTGCTGTTAAGGATTCTGGTTTAGATGTTCTTAATGAAGGAGATAAGGTGAGTTTTGAACTCGTTGAAAATAAAGGAAGAATGGCAGCTGAGAAATTATCAATGTCTGGAGATGAAGAATCAACAAATGATTCTGAAGATCAGGTCGAAGATAATGAAGAGGTGTCTGAAGAATCTGAGTAATTCCTAATTATAATTTCTTTTTAAGTAAGTCCTAAATTTATTTAAAGATTGTAAATTCATTTGCTTTCTAATTGTTAGGTTTAAGTTAAACAAGATAACAATTATGAAATCTCTAGGACTTTTGTTTTTTTCAAATGGTTAATTATTAAAAAAAAGGAGAATATAATATGCCAACAGGAACAGTTAAATGGTTTAATGCTAACAAAGGCTTCGGTTTTATCGAGCCTGATGATGGCGAAAATGATGTGTTCGTTCATGTTACTGCAGTACAAGAATCCGGTTTAGGAAATCTTGACGAAGGTGACAGAGTAACTTTCGATCTTACTGAAAACAGAGGTAAAATGGCTGCTGCAAATCTAACTACTGCAGATGCTAAAGAAGAAGCTTCTGAATAATTTTATTAATTTAAAATTATAAAAATTAAGCCCAGTATTTGAAGATGTTTTTACATTTTTAAGTTCTGGGCTTTTTATTATTTATCTGGTTAAAAAAGTTATGATATTGTAGTCATAATTTTTAGATGAGTTAAAGATTTTGGTCCCTTAGCTCAGCTGGATAGAGCACTGGTCTTCGAAACCAGGTGTCAGAGGTTCGAATCCTCTAGGGACCGCCAAAATACTGAGGTTATGATAATGGATAAGCTACCTTTGCCCAAAAAAAATGACTCCCTTCTTGAGATGATCGGAAATACACCGCTTTTAGAGATTAAAAATATTGATGTGGGTGTTTGTAGGCTGTTCGTTAAAATGGAATCTCATAATCCAGGTGGGTCTATTAAAGATCGAGTTGCAATTTCTATTATAGAGCAAGCTGAAAAAGATGGCCTACTAAAATCAGGTGGTACAATTGTTGAGGCTACGGCTGGTAATACTGGTATTGGACTTGCTTTGGTAGGCGCATTAAAGGGTTATAAAGTAATTTTAGTTATTCCGGATAAAATGAGCCGTGAAAAAATATTACACCTAAAGGCTATGGGAACTGAGGTAGTTTTTACTAGATCTGATGTATCGAAAGAAGATCCAGAATACTATCACAATATTGCTGAAAAAATTGTTAGAGAAACTCCTGGTGCATTTTATGCTAATCAGTTTGGTAATCCAGCAAATGCAATGGCACATGAAACAACAACTGGACCCGAAATTTGGGAGCAAATGAATCACGATGTCGATGCATTTGTTGCTGGAGTTGGTTCTGGAGGAACTTTATCGGGCGTAGGAAAATTTTTTAGAAGTGTCTCACCTTCAACTCAAATTGTTGCAGCTGATCCTGAGGGCTCTATTATATTTGATGCGGTCACAAAGGGTTCATACTCTTATGAGGGTGGGTCATGGTTAGTTGAAGGAATTGGTGAAGACTTTATTCCGGATGTTTTAGATTTATCCTATATAGATGATGCAATAACCATCCATGACAGCAAAGCTTTTGAAACCTTAGATCTTTTATTAAAAAAAGAAGGTATTTTAGCGGGCTCATCAGCCGGAACTTTAGTTGCTGGTGCCATTGAGTGGTGTAGAGCTCAAAAAGAACCTAAACGAGTTGTTTCATTAATTTGTGATACCGGGAATAAGTATTTATCAAAAGCCTTTGATGACGCTTGGCTAAGTAATAATGGTTTTAGTTCTAGAAATTTAAGAAATGATTTAAGCGATCTTATTGTTATGAGAGCAGATCAGCAACAAGTTGTTAGCGTTAAGAGGGATGATACTGTTTTGATAGCTTACAATCGGATGCGAAATTCAGATTTTTCTCAACTACCAGTTTTAGATAACGATGAGGTAGTAGGAACAATTAATGAAGATAATATCCTAAAATATTGTAGTAAGAATAAAGATGGATTTACTCACTTAGTTAGTAAGGCAATGTCCAATGATCTGCATCAAATCGATTGTAAATCATCAATTGAAGATCTGTCGATTCTTCTTGGAAAAGATAATTTTGCTTTGATAATGGAGAGAAACACTTTTCTTGGAATAGTTACTAAGGTTGATTTATTAGCACACTTGAAAAAAAATATTTAATGAGGAAAAAATGACTAAGGATAAAAAAGGTTTTGATACAAGAGCCATTCATGCTGGACAAAAAAATGACCCAGTGACAGGTGCAGTCATGACACCCATTTATGCAACTTCAACATACGCTCAAGAAAGCCCCGGTGTTCATAAAGGTTATGAATATTCTCGAACATCCAATCCAACTAGAAGAGCCTTAGAAGATTGTATGGCTAGTCTTGAAAATGGAGATCAGGGTTTTGCATTTGCTTCTGGTATGGCAGCCACTTCAACTATTTTGGAGTTGCTGGATTCTGGTGATCATATTATTGCATCCGATGATCTTTATGGCGGAACTTATAGACTTATGGAGGATGTTAGAAAAAGGACATCTTCATTAGAGTTTAGTTTTGTTGATTTCTCAAAAACCTCAAATATTCTAGAGGCAATTAGGCCTAATACCAAAATGTTATGGCTTGAAACTCCGTCAAACCCACTTTTAAAAATTACGGATTTAGAGGCCGTTTCCTCTTCGATAAAAGAAAAAAATATTATAAAGGTTTGCGATAATACTTTTTCATCACCACGAATTCAGCAACCATTGGATTTAGGTTTTGATATTGTTATGCATTCGGCTACCAAGTATATAGGCGGACATTCAGATGTTGTGGCTGGCCTAGCGGTTACATCTAAAGAAAGAACTGATCTATCGGAAAGGCTTGCTTATTTAATAAATGCTAGTGGTGGTATGGCCGGACCCTTCGATAGCTTTCTTCTTTTGAGAAGCCTTAAAACATTATCTATTAGGATGGAAAAACACTCTGAAAATGCTCAGCTTGTTGCTGAATTTTTAGAAAACCATCCATTAGTCTCAAAGACAATATATCCTGGCCTAAGGAGTCACCCAGAACACGAGATTGCAAAAAAACAAATGAATTTATTTGGTGGAATGGTCACTTTTGTAGTTTCAGGAGGATTACCACATGCAAAAAAACTACTTGAAAGCTTAAAGGTATTTACTTTAGCAGAAAGTTTGGGAGGTGCAGAAAGTTTAGCAGAGCATCCTGCGATAATGACACACGCCTCTATCCCAAAAGAAACACGAGAAGCATTGGGTATAGACGATGGACTTATTCGTCTATCAGTTGGTATTGAGACTGCTGAGGATTTAATAAACGACTTAAAAAATGCAATTGAATAGTTTACTTTAATCTTACATTGAAGGCGTTATATTTATAAACCCATCTAGATTTTATTAAAATAAATGGTATCAGGCGGCTTATTGAATACAGGCCTGAATAGACTAGAGCTCTTAGGATTGGATTTTTTAAGTGGAATAACTTCGTATTAAATTTTGAAGCTCTCTGCAAATTGCGGGATCTTTTTTTTCTATTTTTTTGAAATTTTTTCAATGCAGAGTATGGATCACCCTTAAAAGTTATAATCGATCTGTATAGAACAATAGCATCCTCCATTGCAGAATTAGCACCTTGACCGTAAGAAGGTGACATTGGATGTGACGCATCGCCAATAATGACCGCCCGACTTGAAATCCAATTGGGAAGAGACTCTCTTTCAAATAAACCCCATTTGTATGGTATCTCTATATTTTTTACTATTTCCTCTACTGTTTTATTCCATCCCTTGAAGTCATTTTGGAGTTCCTTTTTACTTCCGACCTTGTGCCATGATTCATCCAGCCAATTCCTATTTCTTAGTGTTCCGATAAAGTTAAGAACTTTGTGTTTCTTAATAGGATAATGAACAAAATGAGAGTTTTTACCCATCCATATTGTTGTAGAAAGTTTTTGCGTTTGGCTTGAGAGTTTTTTCATATCCACCAAGCCTCGCCATGCAATAATTCCAGAAAATTTATTTTCAGAAGTAGGTAGCATTATCTTTCTAACAGATGAATTTATTCCATCGCAACCCACCAGTAAGGATCCCTCAACTGACTTTTGATTATTAAAGTGAACTAGAACAGAACCATTTTTTTCTGAAAAATTTTCGAATGAATAATCTGTAAAAATTATATTTGGATTAATTTTATTAATGGCACTCTTTAAAGTATCAATAAGGTCGTTGCGCTGCATTTGAAGAAACGGATAGTTATAAAATCTCTCACTACTATTATTTAAATTTTGTTTAGCGACAATTATGCCTTTTTTATGAGTCCTTAGTTCAAGCGAAATTGGTTTGCTGGCAAGGCTTATGATTTTCTCTTTAAGCCCTAAATTAAATAAAATTGAATTTCCATTGGGGCTTATATTAATACCAGCCCCTGGCTGATTAATTTCTTTTTCTTTCTCAAATAAGATAACAGGGATGCCATTTTTTAAGAGTACTAGGCATAACGTTAACCCGCTAATACCAGCGCCAATTATAACTATTGGTTTATCTTTCATATACCTACCATGTGAAATGAAATTATCATGTTTTCACTTTTAATATCTTTAAAAACCTAATTAATAAGATTCTTTTTTAATATCATTGTATTTAAAGTTAGACATCATGAAGTAATACTCAAAACCAAACCCTGGAAAATTATTTAATATCTTTCCATCAGATGTCTTATACCAGCTCTTGCATCCAGCAGCCCAGACTGTCGTAGATAATTTCTTTTGGATGAAGCTATTATACTCTGTCATTGCTTTTTGCTTTACATCAATATGCTTGAGATTTCTCTTTTTCATATATTTTAAACTTTTTATAATAAATTTAATCTGGCTTTCAATCATGAATATTATTGAAACATGGCCGGTATTGGTATTGGGGCCGTAGCACATAAAAAAATTAGGAAATTCAGGGACCATAACACCCTTATATGCTTCGGCCCCATTTTTCCATACATCATCTAAATCTTTATCATTAAGACCTATAATTTTTACTGGAGATATGAAAATATTTGCCTTAAAGCCTGTTCCATAAATAATTACATCTACATTACTTTTATTGCCATCCATTGTTATGATTGAGTCTTTATTAAATTTTGAGATTTTCTCAGTTTTAAGAAATACATTTTCTCTTTCAAGTGCCGGAAAAAAATCATTTGTTGGTATTACTCTTTTGCAACCAACGGGATAGTTAGGCGTAAGCTTATCTCTTAATGATTGATCCGAAATCTGTGCATCAAGTAACATTTTTTGACCTTGTTGATACATTGAAGACATAGTTTTAATTTTAAAACCTGTTGTTACATTTGCAACTATGCTTTCAAGAATAGATAAAATTTTGTTTTGCTTATTAAAAAAAGCAAAATAAAGTCTTTCAGCCATTACATATTCATAAAGTCTATAAAGCTTTCCAAAAAATGGTAAATTTTTTAAAAGCCATTTTTCTATCTCACTAAATTTACGATCAGGTTTAGGTAGAATCCAGTTTGGAGTTCTTTGAAAAATAATTAATTCGTCAACTTCTTTTGCGATTTTAGGAATAAACCCTACCGCACTTGGCCCTGTTCCAATAACGCCAACCTTTTTTCTTTTTAAATCAATGGAATGGTTCCACTCTGCACTATGAAAGGATGGGCCTTTAAAATCTTGAGACCCTTCAAATTTAGGCGATATAGGTTTATTTAATTGTCCAAGACCACTCACCAAAGTCTTTGTTTTGTATATTTCTCCAGTTGAGATATAGATATTCCATAAACTTTCACCTTCATTGAACTCAGCCTTAAGGACTTCGGAATTAAATTTTATATGAGGTTTAATTTTATATTTTTCAGTCACCATTTCTAGATAGTCTAATATCTCATATTGTTCGGGATATTTTTTTGACCAATTAGGGTTGAGTTCAAATGAGAATGCATAAAAATGTGAAGCAACATCACAACACAATCCAGGGTAAGTATTGTCACGCCAAGTTCCACCTACCGAGCTCTTTTTTTCTAAAACTAAAAAAGATGAAATATTAGCCTTTAGTAAGTTAACAGCCATTCCTATTCCTGAGATACCTGCGCCAAGAACAATAGAATCATATATTTTATTGTTATTACTATCCATCTTTGGCAGACTATATTTACAAATTAGATTTGCAAGAAAAATAAATAGTGAGTATTAAATTTCAAAGGAATTTTCATGAAAGCAGTAAATTATTCAGAAGGGAAGGTTAATATTCTTAATGTTCCTAAACCATCCGGTGACGGAATTATAGTTAATATTAGTTCATGTGGTATTTGTGGAACTGATATGGATTTACTAAAAAATAAAGGTCATTTTTCTCATATCGCAGGACATGAAATGTCTGGTCGTTTAGAGGATGGAACTTTAGTGGCAATTGAGCCTCTGGATTATTGTGGTGATTGCCCTGAATGTGCATCTGGGAGTTATAATCTATGTTCAAATGATAAATTTGAAATGATTGGTTTAACTTCTAACGGAGGGATGGCAGAACAACTTATAGTTCCAAAGCATTGTATAGTTAAGTTAAATCAAGAGATTGATACCAAGACATCATGTCTTATAGAGCCTATTGCTGTAGCCGTTCATGGCTATGTTATAACTGAAACTCAACCAAGTCACAGGGTTGCTGTTATAGGTGGTGGTTCAATAGGACAATGTGCAGTTTTTGCTGCAAAAGCTATGGGTTGTGAAGTAGATCTTCATGCTCGATATGATCATCAGATGGAGGCGGCAGAGTTTTGTAATGTTAAAAAGCCTTCTGGAGTATATGATAGAGTTGTTGATTGTGTTGGCTCAGCTGAGGCTCTTGAAACTTCCGTAGAACTTATTAAGCCCCAAGGAAAAATTATTGGTTTAGCGGTTGCTTGGGATGATATAAAGCTGCCTGGCTTTGGCACAATTAATAAAGAGGCTTCTTATCATTCTTCAAGATGTTATGGGATGGGACCAAACGGAAGAGATATAGATATAGCTGCAAAAATGCTTTTTGATTTTCCTGAAATGGCCTCGAAAATAATTACTCATAGGTTCCCCATTGACTCAGCAGTTGAGGCATTCAAGATTGCAGATGATAGAAAATCAGGTTCTATAAAAGTAGTTTTAGATATAAATATTTAATACATAAATTTAATAACGGAAATAAGTTGGCTAAATATTACAATATCGATGATTTAAGGCTTTTAGCAAAAAAAAGAGTACCTCAAGCTGTTTTTGACTATGCAGATGGAGCCGCAGAGGATGAAAGCACTAAGGAAAATAATCGAAGTGCATTTCAAAAATGGAAATTTATTCCCGATGTTCTTATTGATGTATCTGAAGTTGACACTCATACTAAAGTTCTAGAAACAGATATGCCTTATCCTTTTGCTTTAGGACCAACAGCAATTTCATATCTTTTTCATCACGCAGGAGAGCCAGCGGTAGCTAGAGCAGCCTCAAAAAGAAACTTTCCTTCAACTCTATCGTCAATTGCAAGTACAAATATCGAAGATTATGCAGAATCATCAAATGGATCGGTTTGGTTCCAGATGTATGTATGGAAGAATAGAGAAATAAGTCATGATTTTATAAAACGTTGTAAAGCAAGTAATTATAAAGCAATAATGTTAACGGTTGATGTTCCTGTTGGTGGAAAAAGAGAAAGAGATCTTAGGAGTGGTATGACTGTTCCACCTCAATTAACTTTGGCATCAATAATTGATGCTGCCTTTCACCCTCATTGGTGGTGGAATTTTATTTTTGGTCCAAAAATATCCTTTGCTAATGTTAAGGAGCGGTTTACAGGAAAAAAACAAAAACTAAGTAATATTATGACCTATATGAATCAACAATTTGACCCGACTGTTACATGGGAGGAGGCAAAAGAGATTGCATCTATGTGGGGAGGACCATTTGCTATTAAAGGCCTTATGACTCCCGAAGATGCAGAAAAGGCTATAGAGATTGGTGCTTCAGCAATTGTTATTTCAAACCACGGTGGGCGCCAACTAGATAGTGCAGCTGCTCCGTTGGATGTACTTCCAGAAATTGCCAAGAGAGTTAATGGAAGAGTTGAGATATTAATTGATGGAGGAATAAGACGGGGTTCTGATATAGTTAAGGCTATTGCACTTGGCGCTGACGCCTGCTTAATTGGAAGGCCTTGGGTCTATGGTTTAGCTGCAAAAGGAGAAGAAGGCGTAGGAATAGCTATCGATGTTTTGGCTTCTGAAGTAAAAAGAACACTTCAATTACTTGGTTGTAAAAGTATTAAAGATATTAAAAGAAAGCATATTAGATTAAACAAATCCTTTACAGAAAATTTAGATTAAAAATGTATCAAAAAAAAATTAATAGTTATGAGCAAAGTTCAAAAAAAGAGTTCGATCTTGGGTTTGATAGTGAGAAGCTATCATATATACCCAACTATTTTTCTTCATATGTAGATAAAGGAAAACTACCTAATATTACTTTGTTAGTTGCTCGAAATAATGAAATTGCCCATCTTTCATCACAGGGCTATTCAAGCGTTGAAAGTAAAAAGCCAATCCAAAATAACTCTATCTATCGATTTTATTCAATGACTAAGCCTATAACCTCCGTAGCAATAATGATGCTTTATGAAAAAGGCTTGCTTCGTCTAGAACATGAGGTATCGAGATACCTACCGGAGTTTAAAGATGTTAAGGTTTGGGATGAAGGTACCATTGACAACTATAAAGTTCGTTCCCCTTCTCAGCCAATGCTTATCAAAGACTTATTAACTCATACATCAGGTTTAACCTATGGATTTATGACAGGGCATCCGGTTATTAAGCTCTATAATACCAGTGGTATTGCTTCAGCTAAAAATCCTGAAACTAAAAAAGAAATGGACCTTGAGGAATTCTCACATACAGCATCTTCATTGCCATTGCTATTTGACCCCGGTGCTAAATGGCATTATTCAATTTCAATTGATATCTTAGGTCGCATTATTGAGGTTATTTCAGGTGATACATTCGATAATTTTCTTAAAAAGTATATTTTTAATCCACTAAATATGGTTGATACTGATTTTTTTGTTCCTGAAGAAAAACATGAAAGATTTGTTGATTGTTATCAAGAGCTTGTTTCTAAAACGGGTAATAAGTTAAAACGCTGCTTTAAGGGCGGTGAAGATGTTTACTCAAAACCGAGAAATTTTTTATCTGGAGGGGGTGGGCTTTGTTCAACACTCGCAGACTATGCAAATTTTTGTCAAATGTTACTCAACAATGGATCATTTTTGGGGCAACAAATACTTAGTCCCATAACCGTTGATTATATGAGAAGAAATCATCTTCCAAATAATCAGACAATGAGGGATATGGGTGATGAGAGTTTTTCAGAGGTGAGTTATGACGGTGCTGGTTTCGGTCTTGGATTTTCACCCTTAATTGACTCAGTTAAATCTCTTAGCTCAGCTTCAGAGGGTTCTTTCTCATGGGGTGGCATGGCTAGTACTTTCTTTTGGGTTGACCCCAAAGAGAATTTTTTTGCTATTGTTCTCACGCAGTTAATTCCTTCAGGTCGATACCCAATAAGGGCCCAGGCACAGACACTTGTTTATTCAGCCCTGAAGGATCTTAATAAAAATTAGTAGACTTTGGCATTTAATAAATGTAAAATCTAAATTCCTTGAAAAAGGGCGTGGTGATTTGAGCCAGTCGGCTTGCGACCACGTAAAAAAAATCGCTAAAAGAGACTGGGGGATACCCGGATTAATCCGGGTTTTTTTATCTCTCAGTAAAAAAGGAGATAAAAATGACTACAGAAAGTAAAAATCCAGAAACAATTGCGCTTCATGCTGGATGGCGCTCCGATCCAACAACTAACTCAGTTGCTGTTCCAATTCACCAAACAACAAGTTATCAATTTGATTCTACTGAGCATGCCTCTAGTCTTTTTGCTCTTTCAGAATTAGGTAATATTTATTCAAGGATAATGAATCCTACTTGCGATGTATTAGAGCAAAGAATTGCAGCTCTTGAGGGAGGCGCTGCAGCATTAGCAGTAGCATCTGGTCAAACTGCAACAGCGTATGCCCTTCAAAACCTAGCTAAAGCTGGTGATAATATTGTTTCTTCCACTGATCTTTATGGTGGAACTTGGAATTTATTGAATAACACATTCAAGGATATGGGTATTGAAGTTCGTTTTGTCGATCCAAAAGATCCAAATGCATTTGCAGAGGCAACTGACGACAAAACGCGTGCATATTTTGCTGAAACGTTACCAAACCCAAAGCTTGAAGTTTTTCCAATTAAGGAAGTTTCAGATATAGGTAGAAAATTTGGTATACCTCTAATTGTTGATAATACAGCTGCACCAGTTTTATGTAGACCATTTGATCATGGGGCAGCAGTTATTGTATATTCCTCTACTAAATATATTGGTGGTCACGGAACATCCATTGGCGGTTTAATCGTTGATGGAGGTAATTTTGATTGGGCTGGAGCTGGTGATAGACAACCATCTTTAAATAACCCTGATCCATCTTATCACGGCGCAATCTTTACAGTTGCTGCAGCACCATTAGGGCCAATTGCCTATATACTTAAGGCTAGAACTACAATATTGCGTGATCTTGGTGGAGCTATGAGTCCTATGAGTGCCTTTCAATTCATTCAAGGTTTGGAAACATTACCTTTGAGAATTAGAGAGCATTCAAGAAATGCACAAAGCGTTTCTGAATTTTTAGAAAAACACGAAAAGGTAAGCAAGGTAATATATCCTAGCCTTCAGTCTGGAGAAGTAAGAAGAAGGGCTGATGAATATCTTAAGGGTGGATTTAGTGGCTTAGTCGGATTTGAACTATCCGGTGGCGTTGAATCAGGCAAGAAGTTTATTGATTCCTTAGAGCTTCTATATCATGTTGCAAATATTGGTGATGCTAGAAGTTTAGCCATTCATCCATCAAGTACTACTCATAGTCAACTATCAGAAGAACAACAAATAGCATCAGGTGTTACTCCTGGGTATGTTCGTCTATCAGTTGGTATTGAGCATATTGATGATATTTTAGCTGATTTATCTCAGGCCTTAGATAAAGCATAACAAATTTAAAGTATTGTAAGAACTAAGCCACCAACTTGAGTTAGGTGGCTTTTTTTTATTTCATGATAAAATTTACAAAGGAGAGTTTATGGAAAAAATTATTAGCAAAGAAGTGCTGGCAACAGGTGTGGTTGTCATAACTATGACAAATAAAGATGTTAACAATAACATGACATGGAGTGCTGTAGAAGATATTGCAAATGAAATAGAAATATCCAGAAATAGTGGTTCAAATATTTTTATTTTGGCTTCTGGGCTTAAGGATCATTGGTATGAACATGCTTGGCTTCAAGATATTTTAGCACCTTACGAGGGTCGTCAATCATCAGCCCCTGGTGTTGCTTGGTTTAAATTATTAAACCATCTTACTCATCCGGATATTATATCTATCGCTGCTATAAATGGAAGATCTTCAGGTGGAGGTGCGGAAATAGGTTGGGCCTGCGATCTTAGAGTTGCTGAAGAAAAGGCAAGCTTTTCTCAACCTGAGGTTGACCTTAACTTAACTACTGGGCTAGGCGGGACTAGCAGAGTTGCAAAGTTAATTGGAGCAACACATACTGCAGAACTTATCTTTGGCGGCAAAGAGTTTACTGCTGAAAAAATGTATAATTTGGGATCTATTAATGAGGTTGTTAGCAATGGCACTTCTTTGGAGTATTGTATAAACTGGGCTAATGAATTATCGAGAAAACCCAAGGACGCACTTATATCTCTAAAGCGGATATTAAAAGATAGTATGGACATACCACTAGGAGAATCTCTTAGAAATGAGCAAGAAATATTTCAGTCGATTGTTTCTTCAGATAATGCAATAAATAAAATGCGAGAAATTCAAGATCGATATTTTAAGGGAGAAAAACCAATAGATATTGATTACTAGCTAAGGGGTAAAAAAATGAAGAGAAAAGTATGGAAGCTTATTGGGCGTCCTGAAGGTACAAATTTTGAGAGCGCACTTTCATTAGTTGATGAAGATTTGTCAGACCCTATTAATGGACAAATTCAAATAAGATTAAAGATTATTTCTATGGATGCGGGAACGAGAATGTGGATGAGTGATCGACAGGATTCCTATCAACCTCCTATTGAATTAGGTGCTTCAATGGTTGGCGTTTGTCTTGCTGAAGTTTCAAAATCTTCAAACCCTAACTTTAAAGAGGGTGATTTAGTTAGGGGATTTGGCGAGTGGGCAGATTATGCAAATGTTGATTCTGATTCTTTTCTCGTGCTAGAGGAGGGTCTTGATCGTGAAGAGGCTTATTTATCAGCATTAGGTTTAAATGGTTGGACTGCATATGTTGGTGTTATGGAGGTTGGAAAACCAAAGCCAGGTGAAAATTTTCTTGTTTCTG
>Ga0115001_10001547_pt1 | contig 17699 bp, 10 predicted proteins | sample ArcticOcean_MG_C_12_FD_89869 | JGI IMG/M metagenome (GOLD analysis project Ga0115001, IMG submission 89869) | Marine microbial communities from western Arctic Ocean - ArcticOcean_MG_CB8_130 | ecosystem: Environmental > Aquatic > Marine > Oceanic | place: Arctic Ocean: Canada Basin | collected... | reverse complement strand
TTGTTGTTGTTGTTGCTATTTTTTTTCAGTTTTCAGTAGTTGTTTGTCAGTTGATGTTATTTTTCCAGATCTATTGTATGGTAAATAAAGATTCTTTTCATTCTTGATCTTCGGTCGCGGGAGCGGTGGACTCGTCCATATCCGACGTCCATAACGTAAGATTATCTCTCAATAATTGCATAATCAACGTAGAATCTTTATAGCTCTCTTCACCTAACGTATCCAACTCCGAAATCGCTTGATCGAACGCCTTTTTGGCCATTTGGCACGCGCGTTCGGGCGCGTTTAAGATTTCATAATAAAACACTGAAAAATTCAACGCTAAACCCAAACGTATTGGATGCGTCGACGCTAACTCGGCTTCAGCAGTAGCCTCGGCGGCTTTGTATGCCAACAAAGTTTGTTCCGCCGCCTCCTTTCTCTCCGTGCCACCCTTAAACTCGGCCAAATAACGCCAATAATCGCCCTTCATCTTTTTATAAAACACCTTTGATTCGCCGTCGGCGCACCCGTCTTCCAAATGCTCCTTTATGAGATCCAAAATTCTCGAACAAATAGTACTCAATTCTTCTTCAACATTCGCTTTATAATCTCTTATTAATTTGCACGTTTCCGAATTCGCCCCCGATTTCGATTCTTCTTTCGTTTCAATCGAGCTCATGATCCTCCACGAAGCCCTTCTCGCGCCGATGACGTTCTTATACGCAACCGATAACAAGTTTCGTTCCTCGACCGTGAGTTGTTCGTTCGAGCCAGTTTTTGAGGCTACTTCGGACATGTATTCCATCATTTCATCGTACCTACGTGTTTTATTTTCCGTTTCCGTTTTTTGTTCAGGAGAGCGAGAGCGAGAGCGAGCGAGCGGTCAGCGTTTCGTCGCTAGCGAAAACATAAAAGTTTCAATTTTTGCTCTCGAAATATCCCGCGAAAAAGTACTTGAACGGAATATCCCTTTCGCTCATTGACGCGTGTTTTCAGTAATCACATAAATTGATCGGGATCGACCGATCGAACGAACGCTCTCACGCGCGACGAATAAAACGAACAAATTCCTTCATACATTTAACTCTTACTCCGAGCTCTGTCGATTTCGCGATCATGAACGCGACGATCGATCGAAAAAATCTCCAAAAATCATCGACGCATTCTCGTTACTCGTAGCGCATTTACGAAAAAACGAAAAGTCAACCTTGCGCGGATGCAGACGAAACTAGAAACGATGCGAACCTACGTACCTCTCGGCCTGTTCCGCTAACTTAGCCTTGAACACTAAATCGTCCCTTTCCATGATTATTTTTATTCTTTATTCTCTATCGAGGACGCGTATTCTATTTATTTAAGTCGTCGTCGTCGTCGTAGTACTGTTTTAAAGAGTCCGACAGTGCGCTCTCGTATGCACCGTCAAAACTCTTTCAAAAGGAGGAAAAATAACACTGAGAAATAGCACTAAACCCTAAACCCTAAAAATAAGGAGGAAAAATTTGAAATTTGAAATATTCTCATTTCACTCTGTTCATTCACACACGCACTATATACTACGCGCTTAAATCAGTTTGTTTATTAGTACGTACTGCTATTATTACTCATCCCGTAAATCGTCTTCTTCTTCTTCGCGTTTTCTTTTACTTTTATTGAAGTAATCTGTAAAGCGAGAGAGAGAGAGAGAGTTCCGTTTCCCACAAAATCAATCAACAATGTCCATCACTGATGGTTTACACAGAGAACTAGGGAAAATAATCTTTTGTGGCTGTAACGACTGGAAACAGGTCGGCAGAACGAAACAAATCGATGAAAATCTGACGCCGAACACGTACACGCCTTCGTTGATCTCTACCGTGAAAGATGTAGAGTTCTCTTTTGTCGCCTCTGGCGCCTCTGCCGCGCATTGCACCGCAATTGATAAAGACGGGCATTTATGGTCCTGGGGCAGGAACGAGAACGGGCAGTTAGCGCAAGGCGATAAACATACGAGGAACGCGCCGCAAATAGTGAAAGGGATTCCGGAAGAAACGCGAATCGTTTGCGTCAGTAATGGGAAAGGGCATACGGTAGCGATCGATAGCGATGGGAAGATGTACGCGAGTGGGAACAATAAGCAAGGACAGTTAGGCCTCGGCTCGATTAAGCGTTCGAATCAGAAAGGCGTCGAGGACGAACGAGTAGAGTTCGTGAAGAGTACGGCGGTACCGCCGACAGTGAAGTTCGTTTATGTCACGTGCGGGAGCGATTTTACGGTATGTTTGGACGAGGATGGGAAGTTATGGTCGTTTGGGAACCCGCAATATGGACAGTTAGGACATGGAGACGACCACGAGTATAACATGAAGGAAGGTACGGTGAAGTTAGCGTACGAGGCGCAACCGACGCCGAAGATGATACAGAGCGGGGATTTACAAGGGAAAAAAATCTTGAAAGTTTCCGCTGGGCAAAATCACGTCTGTTGTTTCGATGAAGATGGGAAGATTTATTCGTGGGGAAATGGTGGATATGGGCGTCTAGGACACAGAGTGCAAAAAGACGAGTTCATGCCGAAACATGTTGAAATTCAAGGGGGCGATAGGAACAAAATTCCCGCGGATGCAATTCTCGCGTGCGGCTCGACATCGACGTATATTTCAGCCACTGGAGGACAATTATACGCGTTTGGGAAGTTAAAAGCGAATGGAGATAATACGATGTATCCAATGCCGCAAATGGATTTGCAAGGATGGATTTTAAGAGATTTCGCCGCCGGAGCCGTGACATTTGCGACGTGCGCGCAAAAAAGTGCAGTCACTTGGGGAGCCGGCGGCTACGGCGAACTCGGATATGGACCAAACGGGAAGAAATCATCCGCATGTCCAGATTTGGTTCCAGATTTGGAGGGTAAAACGACAATCATGGTTGCCGCAGGTTTAGGTCAAACTTTGTTCTTAGTCAAGAGCGAAGACGTGAAAGATATGCCCGTCTACGAACCTTTACCGGAGACGAAAGATGAACAGCCAAAACGAAATCCGGCGGAAAACTTGAAAGGCGGAGCGAAGAAGAAAACAAAAACAGCAAAGAAGTAATAAAAAACTACATCATATCATCATCATTATGTGGGTAAACACCACCCCATCAGGGACGCTTGGTTGGTAGTAAATGATATATAAATTTTTTAATTTAAAGAGTAAGAGAGAGAGTAAGAGATACTACACACACACACACACACACACACACACACACACACACGCTCGCACATGCACACACATACCATTACTGGTATGAATATACATATGTTTAACTTAATCCTAAGATTTGTTCAGTCGCCGTGTCGACACTGATGTCATAATACGATGGTCGCGTAGGTAATCCCGGAATGGTTGGAAACGCGCCGACGAGCGGGACCAAAAATCCAGCGCCCGCGGATAATCGAACGTCACCGATTGGCAACGTGAAACCGCTTGGAGCACCCTTCTTTTCTGGTTCGTGCGAGAACGAATATTGCGTCTTTGCCATGCAAATTGGTAATTTTCCAAATCCTTGCTTCGTGAAGAGTGCGATTTTCTCCTTTGCTTTTTCAGAAAATTCAACGTCCGCGGCTTTGTAATAGAATTTCGCGATGTGCGCGATTTTGTCTTCAATAGACATAGCATCTGTATCATAACCGAGTTTGAAATCTTTTGCATCCGCATTTGCTGCGCATACTCTCGTCACGGCTTCGCCGAGCTCCATGGCGCCCAAGCCGCCTTCGGCGTGATGCGTGCAAATTGCAACTTCAGAAGCTCCGGCGGCTAAGGCGGCGACCTTAATGGCTTCGTGCTCAGCCGGCGTATCCGTCGGGAACGCGTTGATTGCAATAACGACTGGGATACCAAACGTTTTTGTGTTTTCAATGTGTCTCGTTAAGTTCGAGCATCCATCCTTGACCATTTGCACGTTCTCTTCGAGATATGCAAAATCGAGCGGTTTACCGGCTTGGACGGCTGGTCCACCGCCGTGGAGTTTCAAAGCTCTCACGGTTGCAACAATGACCGCACAGTTCGGCTTCAACGAAGATGATCTGCACTTCAAGTTGACAAACTTTTCCAAACCGATATCGGCTCCGAAACCGGCTTCGGTGACGACGAAACCGTCTTTACCGACCATTGATAATGCAATCTTGTCGGCAATGACTGAGGAGTTTCCAGTGGCAATGTTTGCAAATGGACCGGCATGGATCAACACCGGAGTACCTTCCAACGTTTGCATCATCGTCGGTTTAATTGCTTCCAACATAAGCGCGGTAACGGCGCCAGTGACGCCAAGATCGTCGCAATCGATTGGCACGCCCGATTTAGAAGTACCGACAATCATCTTACCAAAACGTTCATCCATATCTTCCAAGTTCGTGCACATGGCCAAAACGGCCATGATTTCCGAAGCGACCGTGATATCAAATCCGGTCTCTCTCTCGTGACCTTTCTCCGTCGACGCGCGACCGACGGTGATTTGCCTCAAAAATCTATCGTTCATATCGACGACTCGTCTCCAAGTCACGCGATCGGCGTCGAGATCTAATCGAACGAATTTCGATTGTTCCTCAGTAGTCAAATCATTCGGTGATTGCTTTGCACTCAAACCGAGCTTCGATAGCCTTCGTTTCATGTTCTCCGTGAATTTTCGTTCACCCTTTTTGTTCGCTGGAAATATTCTCTTGAACAAAGCTTCGTCGGATTGCGTGTTTTCGTGGAACATTCTCGCATCGACAGCCGCGGCGACTAAATTAGTCGCGATACCAATCGCGTGAATATCCCCAGTTAAGTGCATGTTCATCTCTTCCATTGGAATAACTTGAGAATACCCGCCGCCGGCGGCGCCGCCTTTGATACCAAAAGTCGGCCCCATCGATGGTTGTCGAATACAAGCGACCGCGAACTTATCCAAGTGCGCCCCTAACGCTTGCACTAATCCAATCGTCGTCGTCGATTTCCCTTCGCCCAACGGCGTCGGCGTTATCCCTGCAACGACGACGTAGTTCCCTCGCGTCTCCGCGTTCAACTTCTTCGATATCTTATCCGATATCTTCGCCTTATAGTGTCCGTACGGTTCGTACTCATCCATCGAGATCTTGCACTGTTTCAAGATCTCCGATATCCTGATCGGTTCAGCCTTTTGTGCGATCGCGATATCGCTCGGGACTGGTTTAATGATACCAACTAACTTCTTCCCCGGGTGCCCTTTCGCGTTCGAAATCGATTCATGCGATTGCGCTTGACCCATTATCGCGCACTTATTCTTATTATTACTGTCCAGACTCTTCGTTCGCCACGTCGTCTTCGTGAACAGTGACTGCGTGGTCCTTAAACAGAACGAATTACTCATCAATCTTTTTTTGGATATGCTCCGATCTGGTCAGTGATTTAATTAACACAATGAGAAGAACTGACTCCTCAAAAAAACTTAGAACCGGGATAACACGCACACTCGCTCTTTAACTCGAACCCGAGATCTTTCTCTACTGCGTACGCTTTCTCTCTCTCTGGCAGTCCGTGCTCGCTCGGATTGCCGTGAAGAATAGTGCGGCGTGATCGAGGCGGTCTTTCCTTTTTTTTTCGTGTTTGCTTTTTTCTTGGCCACGTGTTTTGAATGCTCTCTCGAAAAGTTTGTCTGGAAGTGCCACGTCCTTTTTTCGGGTGCTCCTAAACCCTAAACCGTTGAGACGGGGGCGTACAAAATGGCCATTTTGAGATAAACCCTAAACATAACTTCTTCCCGTGTTTTCTGCCCCCGATGTGTGTGCGTGTGTTTTACTCTACTGAGAGAGACCGTTGCTTTTTTTAATCGTTCGTCGTGTCGTCGTTAATCGTTCGTCGCATCACTGCTACTACTGTTTTCGTCTTTAAGCGAAGACGCGAAGCGTATCTGTTTAGAATTTTTAGTGCTCGTTACAGCGCTCGCGTTAAGGACACTGCCAAAGCCAAGTCTGCGCGTTTTGGAAACGATGAACGGAACGAACATGTTGAGTGAAGGGCGCGGCGGCACAAAAAAAGCGGTTCTCGCAAAACACGAGCGAATCCGCGAGTTCGATATCAGGGAAGAAAAGAACGTTCAGGAGTTCTTCTTTGTCGAAAACGTTTTGAGAAGATTCAGGAATCGAGACAGATTTGATGATGATGTTGATGATGATGATTACGACGAGCAAAGCGTGGTCTACTGCGATCGAGGTGCGGCCAAGGCAATCAAAGGAACGGTTGGATTCAGGAAGTTCTTGCGCGTGACGAACTGCCAGACAGTGTTAGATTTAGAGGCAGAGGATTCAGATGTAAGCGATGATGATGATTCGTTTGCGAGGAACGTGCGCGATGGAGCGAGAGCGAAAGCGGACGCAGCGGTAGTGTTCTTTATAAGCAGAACGTTAGCCTACAGTGGGCGAAGGATTTTGGACTTAGTCGAGAGGAGGCATAGGAGGGCGAAGACGGTGACCGTGTTCGTATCGATCGCTCGCGAGGCGGAAGCGGCGTCCGCGATGGATGTGAGAGAGGCGGTTTTAGCGTGTAAGAGTGATTGTGAACGAGCTATAATGGATATGTTGGTGAATGATGATGATAGTAGTGATACTGTTAGTACTATTAACACTATTAATACTATTAATAATAATAAAAAAGAAGAAGGCGAAGATGATAATGGTGATGAAAAACAAGAGCAAAAGAAGAATGATAAGGAAGAAGACGATTGGGACGAAGATTGGGGAGACGACGATTGGGAAGATAAACAAAAAGAGAAAGACGCGAACGAGTTAAAGACGACCGTGATGAATAAGAGTTTGCAAAAAGTCGTCATACAGTTCTTCCCCGGGACGATAGTCGAGCCTCTAGGGCCTAACGCGTTTATATTTCCAAAATATTCCGCCGCGAGCGGAGGAGAATCCTCGTCGTCGTCGTCATTGCTCGATTATGATTTCAATTTTAAGGCAATAAAAGAAACAAAAGGAAATAATAATAATAATAATAATAATAATAATAATAAATCAAACAATCAAACGTTTACTGTGCAACAAAAGCTATCGATAATTGGCTCACAGCTAGATGCTTTTGTGACGCATAGTTTAGGATTTCACGATGAAGATCGAGTGGATTTTTATGCGCTCGGCCCAATTGCCAAGAAAATCGCTCGCGACTGTTTAGATAGGAAAGACCAAAAAATACCAAACGAAGACAACGAGTTCGATCCTTTAGCAATATTAGGTGATAACGCGTTCAAATCTATTGACGAAAAGTTTAGGCGAAGTAAAAAGACGTGCTGTGTGATGTTAGTAGATCGAGCGCTGGATCTCGCGAGCGCTTCGACCGTATTCACGGATTCGTTTTATGGACGCATGGACGAAGTATCAGCGACAACGAGCGAATTGTTTTCTTCTCTAGACGCAGAGTATCAGGATGATGATAAAAACATTAGTAATAATGATAACAATGAAACTGCACATCGAGCTTTAGAAGAAGAGCTCTCTAGGATGTCTTTTCGAGACGCGTGTAGGAAAGTCTCTAGGCTACTCTCAGAAGCGGCGAGAGTAGAGGGCGTAAACGTCGAAAGCGTACTCGCAAATGCGGACAAGAAAGAAATGTATAAAAACTCAAACAATGACATCACTTCTGCGCGTTTAATTGCTTTAAGAGATGCAATCACGAACTGCTTAGAGAATACTAATAATAATTCTCATCATCATCATCATCATCGATGGACGTTGCGGCTCGCGACAGTTTGCGCCGCCGCACTTGCACTCGAAGAGGAAACGACGTCCGATAAAATTGGAAATATTCGAACACTCGCGGGAACTGCGTATGCTTTTGGTCCATCCGGTGTTGCCGCTGAAATCATTAGTGCGTTAACTGGGAAGAGAAAGCAAGTCTGTTCTGGCGTTTCTTGTGCCAAAGCTTTTGCGTACGTCACTTGCGGCATGACGCTCGCGGGAGAAGCCGCAGCTCGTATTTTTTCATCCGCTGCCGATGATATGCTGAAGCGAAGGGACTATGATGATAATAACGACATTAATAACAACTCTAAGAAAGAAATATTCACGAGAGAAGACTTGAAAGCGATCGAAGAAGCTTTAAAATGTGCAATTTGTGAATGTGTCTGGGCCGACAACGATTCTTCTGAAAAAACTGAAGAAAACTTTATTTTTCTAGGGGAGGAGTTATATAATGCGATTTCTGAAGCGCGTGATCATTGTAAACAAAATACGCCGCCAGTAGATATAATCGATAATAATAATGAAGAGGAGGAAACCGATGGCTGGAGCGATGACGATGGCTGGAGCGTCGACGACGATATTTCTACTAATAAAAAGCCTCCTCAAAAAAGTACGCGCGTTGAGTTACCTGACGATGTAAGATTATTCCTCGACGATTTCATTCGAGAAAAGGCGCTCTTTACGAGCACGTATGAGCTTATCACTTCCTCGCGAGTTATAAGTAGTAGGAGTAACAATCCTTCGTCAATATCGATTGATGGCGTGAATAACGTAACAATTCCTTTGAAACATTCTCACGGTTCGCTCATCGAAAATGACGGCGCTTTCACATCTCTCGTTTCTGACATCACATCGCGCGTTGCATCAGCAAATGATAATTCTGGGTGCTGTAAAGATGCTGAACGAATTACCGCATCGGGTTCCATCGGCTCGCTTTTGGCATCCACGGCGGCTACTGCTGGAGGGTTCGTTAAAGGTTTTGGCTCCGGTTTAGGTAGACTCGCTGGAAATGTTCTCGATAAGGTTTCTAGTACAGTTGCAAATAGCAGAAAACCAAGTGATTGCGATTGTTTCGTACTTTTTGTAGTCGGTGGTATCTTGAACGATGAAATCATGGCTGCGAAAAATGCGTGGAGGGAAAACGGCGGCGATGCGACCGGGAGAACTTTGATCATTGGAGGAACGCATTCAATTTGCCATCATTATCGCTAACGACGACGACGGCTGCGAATTATTAGAAGAAATAATATATCTATATATATATATAGATAGATAGTATGGCTTAATAATAGTAATAATTATATTAAATTTCTCTAGAAATGTCCTCATACGCGCGAATAGAAGACTCCGAGAGCGGGAGAACGAATTCACTCCTAGCAAACGCAGAGTCGTCGGGTAACCATCCTTTGAAAATATCTCCATCGGCATCTTTTATGGCAGAACTCCTGCGATAGATATGTTCTCCATCGAATTGTATAGGGTTTAAACCGCTTCTTAATCCACCACGTTCGTTAATTCGACCAGAGTCGAGCACAAAGTCTAACCAAGCATTAATCCCTGGCGAAGACGAAGGCTTATTTGGAACGGATGAAGAATACCCGCCTAAATCGTTGTAAACTGGGCGCACGAAGCAATCGCAATGTAAAGCGGTTCCGGATGGCGGAAACACTGGTTTTACTAATGACGAGCGACGACACAAAGCTAAGACGTCGTCGCTCGGACCAAATGCGACCGACACGTCGCCGTTTTGCAACGCGCGTAAATACGTTTGATCGTCCGCTACTTTTATCTTTGCGCGAAGCCTTCTTAAAGCGTCTCTATTAAGTTCGCCATCGATCGTTTTCGGATTTATTGTATTGTTATAATTACCCATTTTCAACGCCGCGGAGAGAATCTCTCTTGGCGCGTTTGCGCACCCAACGAATGTTTTATTCCCAAAGCGCGGATCAAAGATATCCGTCCAATCTTTGATTTCCTTCATTCCTCTCGGGAGCTTATCTTCTCTATACGCGAGCAAAGTCGCGGTAACTCTGTAAGGCACTGCATATAATCTCCCATTCGGATCCGTACTACGCACGATATCTCCAGTTCTATAATCGCGAAAGCATAAATTCTTATACACGTCTGGAAGTTCTTTGAACCATCGTTCTCTTCCGGTATACTCGAATGGTAAAATGAGCTTTTCGCGAATCGCGGCTTTTAAGTACGCATCGCCGAGAGTAGCTAACGTCGCCATCGCGCTCGTTTTCTGTATTTTCTTCTTCATTTTCTTCGATTTTTTATTATTATTAATATTAGTATTATTACTATCTTTGTTATCTTTTTCCTCGTTTTCTTCTACTAATAAAAGCTCTCGTCCTTTCCTTAAATCTTCGAACGATTTCTGCAAAGACGCGCACGCCGTATGCTCGAGCTTTAACCTCGAACTCGCCTGCACTTCCTTAAACTCTTCGAATACGTTCGGTTGAACAGTTCCTCTTAAACTATTTACTTTCAACGGTACGTCGAACTTAAACGCTCTCTTCGTCGTCAGTACTTCTCGTTGATTTTTTGCGCGGTCTATTACGCCGCCGTCCCATTTAATATCAATCGGATCCGCGCGCGCAAAGACTCCCTCGCCGCGCCCGTTCTCATTAAAGCTAAACATTCCACTCACTATTTGATCGCTAACGAATACTAACGACGGTAGGAGAATCGCTCGTCTATTGATTACAATTATTCTGCGTTCATTTTCCCCGTCCCCGTCCTCGTCGTCATAACTCAATAAATCTCCCGCCGTCTTCTTCTCTACTACGTTTTCATCGTCATCATCATCATCGCGTACTCCTTTTTCCTTCCTCTCGTCCTTAAAACTATCGCTCTCGCTCATCATCACGAGCGATCTGTTCCTTTTCTTCTTCTCCTTCCTTCGCCGCGCCGTACGCGCTACAAAATTACTACTCCCATTACGGTCACTACTGCCCCTCATGAGCATCGCATTCATCGCAGTGAACCGATCACTTCTCGCACTTCTACTACGCGCGATGCTGGCCTGGAAACAAATCATCTCTTAATCTTTCTCTCTCAATCTTTCTCTCTTAATCTCTCGTCCAGTTCAGTTCATAAATAATTATTGCTCCAATCAGTACTCGCTTTGTTTTCTATATCTATAACGAAATACAGAGCGGTAGAAAACTCTTTATCACAAACTGACCGAGCTTGGATAGCCTTTGAGAAGAAGTAACTAGAGAGGGAGACGAAAACGTGCAAGAGTACTATACCGCAAGCGCGCTGTGTTGACCCGACGATAGATTTTTCAACGCGTGCCGTTCCGAACGGAGCGCGAGGAAAACAAGTTTTTGGATGTTTGCATTTTCATAAACACACTAAAACAAAACCCTAAATTTGAAATTTAAACCCTAAACCCGAAACGCTAAACCACCTAAACATAAAACTATCAAATTCAATCAGTTTCGTTCCCTACTATACAAAGTACTCATATCAGTAAAAGAAGATCAGAGAGAAGAAGATCAGAGAAGAAGAAGAAGAAGAAGAAGAGAAGAAGAGTCTCTCTCTGTGTGTGTGCGAGAGAGAGAATAAGAGAATAGGAGAGATGTATCGTTGCTCTAGCGTAAAAAGTATGAAATCGATTCCATCTTTATCAACATCGTCAACCGAGCATAGAAAGCATCGGCGGCAGCTGAAACAGCGTTCGTTTGTTCCTGTAACTACTAACACGATGAATGCTAGTACTAACACTGCTTACGATGATCGTAATGCTTACTTTAATTGCAGGAGTGCGATCAATGGTCGTAATAAATCGCTAGCGCAGGTAATGGCTGCTAATCATGATGGAAACACGCTAGAGATCGAAAGACTGAACTTTTTGAGACCTGCAGAGGTGAAGGAAATAGCGGAGCAGTTCGGGACGCCGGTGTACGTATACGACTTAGAGACGTTACGAGAGCAGGCTAAGAAGGCGAAGATGTTCCCGAACGCGTTCGGCGTGTGCGTGAGATATGCAATGAAGGCGTCACCGAACGCATCGATTTTGAAGACTTTTTTGGACGAAGGATTACACATCGACGCGAGTTCGGGGTACGAAGTCGAACGAGCGGTTAGGGCCGGGTTTAAGTACGAACAGATTTCTTTGAGTACGCAGGACTTCCCGGTCGAGTTCTTCGAAGGGCAATGTAGGAAAGGGTTGAAAGTGAACGCGTGTTCGTTATCGCAGTTGGAGATTTTCGGTCAGAAGTTCCCGGGCGGGAGCGTCGGATTAAGGTTTAATCCAGGGTTAGGTTCCGGGGGGACCGGGAAGACGAACGTCGGCGGGCCTTCGTCGTCGTTTGGGATTTGGTTCGAGCTATTACCGAAATGCGAGGAGATCGTGAAGAAGTATAACTTGAACGTGGAGAGGATTCATACGCACATCGGTTCAGGGAGTGACCCGGCGGTTTGGCAAAAAGTTTCCAGTCTATCACTCGCCTTGTGCGAAAAGTTCCCGAACGTGAAGACTTTGAATTTAGGAGGCGGCTATAAAGTCGGTAGAATGAATTACGAGAAATCGAAATCGACCGATTTGAACTTGATCGGTGAACCAGTCAAAGTCGCGTTTGAAGACTTTGCAAAGAGAACTGGGCGAGAATTAAAGCTCGAAATCGAACCCGGGACATTTTTATTGGCCAATTCATGCTCAGTAGTCTCCAAGGCGCAAGATATCGTAGAAACCGGTACTAACGAAGGTCATACGTTCATTAAACTCGATTGCGGCATGACCGAAGTTCTCAGACCTTCTCTATATGGTGCGCAACATCCACTGATTAACGTCTTATCGACCGGTGAGTTACCTTCAAAGACTAAAAAATACGTCGTCGTCGGTCACTGCTGCGAAAGCGGCGACTTGATGACTCCGGCGCCGGATGAGCCGGAGACTATTTCCGAACGCGAACTCGGCGAAATATCCATCGGTGATTTCATGGTCATCGAAGGCTCGGGCGCGTATTGCGCCGGTATGTCCAGTAAGAACTACAACACGTTCCCCGAAGCGCCCGAGGTCATGAGAACGAAACCGGGCGAGTTCAAAATTATTAGAAAGAGACAATCCGTCGATCAGATCTTGGCGAACGAGGTCATGATTTAGTAGGTTTTCTTTTACCAGAGAGTTACGCGTGTTATGAATACGGTTCTGTAAGCTCGCGAGCGCGTCGACTCGTTTGCTATTTATTTTCAGTGAAGATTTGGATATAGATATATAAAAAAAGAGAACATTGATTACGTGTGCACTCACTCTCTCTCTCTCTCACTATTCTTCCGCGTTCATTATAATTAAAATAGTATACTCTCCACTAAATGATAAACATTTCTTCCTTTCCCACTCGTTGTTCGCAATCATCATCATCGTCCATGATTGGCACTACCAAGGGTTCATCACGCAGTGATCAAATCAGGCCAACGCTACTAAGGAAAAAAAATGTGCACCGCATGTTTACTCCTCTCATCGACAGATACGAAACAAGAACGATGTCTTACGAAATTTTGGATGCAGAGCTCGAAAAAGTGAACGCCTTGCCGCCATCTGAGCGCGCGCAAGGAATGAAAGAAGCTGAGATTCCGATCAAAGAAGCTCTGAATTCGATGAAGCTTGCTGGCGAGATTTCCAAATGGAACTCGTTAGGCCAAGTGAAGAGCGAACAGGTGTACCCGCGAGCGTTTCAGCAGGTTGGATTGAAAGACGTCGATAGGAAGATCGGGCAACCGAATAACGACGCGGATTTAAATTTCATAGTTACCGTGACGGTGACGACGTCGGTGTTAGCGGTCGTCGTCGGCGCGACGTTACCGGGCGATTGGGGCGCGTTTGGGAGTTATTTAATCGGCGGCGTTTCTATAGTCGTTTTAGCGATCGGGTCGACGGCGCCCGGGTTGTTGAAAGTAGGCGTCGACGCCGTGTCCAGGATTAATCCGGAATACATGGACCGAGTCGTGAAACATGAAGCCGCGCACTTTTTGATCGCGTATTTATCCGGTATACCGGTATCGTCGTATTCCCTAGGATTGTTAGAAATGCACGTCGAGTTATTAGAATCGAAAGTAGAGAAGAAATTAATAGGCGCGGCGGGAGTGATTACGCAGGAAGAAATGGAATCGCTCGCAATCGTCGCAATGTCCGGCGTCGCCGCCGAGGCGAAGTATTTCGACAAAGTCTGCGGTCAAGAAGCCGATTTGTTTAGCCTACAGAAAGCGATGAACAAAACGTCGCCGAAGCTCTCGGCTGAAAGAGAACAATCGATCACGAGGTGGGCGGTATACAAAGCCGCGAAGATCATAACTGATCACGAAAACAGCTACGTTCGTTTATGCGCATCCATGCGTAAGGGCGAAAGCGTAGCCGACTGCGTTCGCGCCATCGAAACCGCCTGACGCCGCTTGCTGGTAATATCTTAAACCCCTACCGTCTCTGCTTCACAAAATTTCTTACATCATCAGCGAATACTCTTTTGTTCTTTCTTCGTCTTAATCATCAAGCGCAAATGCGCTCAATACAATCTCTGCTTCATTCACAGAGATCATCATCGACTCAATCTTCATCTAATCATCGTCTGAAGTATCTTACGAGCACTAAACATGCGTTGCCAATCGTTTCATCGTCTACTTCAAAACAGCGAGAACTGATTTTATCCAAAACGGATGATGATTTCGAGAAATCCAAAACTAACGAAGAAGAAGAATTATATTTAGAAGAAACAAAAGAGGAAGAAAAAGACGCGTTACGAACGATTTATGAACACACGAGCGATGATTTAGGGTTATCGTTACCGCGTAACCAGAAGGGATGCGATTTATATAATTGTTCAAAAGAAGTCATCGAAGCCGTTGATTGCTTGATTCGATTAAAGCGAAAGACCAGAAAGAGAATTGATGGGTCGGATTTCTTTAAAGCCGGCGAAGGCGATGGATGTTGGGAAGTGTTTTACGCGCCGCACATCGAGCGATTGTCTAAACCGTTTGGGGTAAAAGCGAAACCGTTGAGGTATACTATGCGAGGTCTGGAAATCGTGAGCGATGTTTCGTTGACGACGAATAGGCCGTTTGAGACGCAGAGTTGGTGGTGCGCGAGCGGGAACTTTACGACGGATGCGAGCGCGGACGAAGTTGTCGACGTAGTGCGATTGAAGTTTGACGATTTTTGGGTCTCGCTCGGGAGTGAGATTCCTACGACGTCTCCGAATGACTCGTTCGGGGACGAAGCGGACGTGTTTGATAAAATAGTGAAGAGGTTAGGCACGATCGGGTTCATCGAATCGCTCGGGAATTTCCCGGTTTTGTATTTTAATGAAGACGTGTGCGTTTTTAGGTTTCCTCCTTTAAGATCGAATATCGCCGCGAGGCGCATTGCGAGAACTAGTGGAGGATCGTTCGATTGCGATCATGAAGATGAAGATAACTCGCTCGATACGCACAAGTCTTATATTAATCTTAGTTAGTCACTTACTAGTTAAATTTGTTGTATTTTATCATTTATTTCTATGAAAGCTAGCAACGACGGTAGGTGTTTCTAAAATCTATCTATCGGCGTCTTTTCTCTCGAACGCTCTTCGTTAAGACGACTAAAGCGAACGCGACAAACCCAGCTTTAAATGCTACTTCCTTTCTATTTCTATTGTGCAATCGAGCCTTGCTTCGTTTCAAAGGCGCCTTTTGTTGGCGCGTTGTTGACCGCGTTTTGTTGTTTCGAACCATTCGCTCGTCTCTCGGCGGCTTCAGCCTGTTTGTGATAAAGGAGAAAATTATTTTTTGAGTTTTAGTCGCGACGGAAAGAACGGCAGGTCGCAGCGCGAAAAACGAGGACACATTTCGACGCACCATTGTTCTTCTGCGTTCCGCCGCGGCGTCGTTTTCACTCGCGAGAAGGTCTTTTGCGCTGATAGCCTTGTTGGTAGTAGTTTTCGTCGACGTCGTCTTCTGAGAAGTTTTATCTTCTACAGCCGCTAACAAGGCCGAAGCCGACGACGTCGATGCTTTCTTTTTCGCAGCTTTTTGCGCCTTTTTTCTCTCCGCTTCCTTCTTCTTCTTCTTTTCCTCGAATTCTTTTTCTTTTCCTTCTCGTTTCTGTTCCATCTCAGGTGTCAACGCAGACGGAACGTCGCACTTTGACTCCCATTCAAACGCGTTCGGATATTTAAAATACGCTCTGCGAAACGCATCCCTGGTCTCGACATCTTTTGCAACAGAATATGCCGTTTTTCCGCGCCAAGGAACCGAAGGATCAATACCTATTAGTACGTTCTCGTTCTTGTTCAAGCACGCGGATTCGAGCATTTGCGTAAGAGCTTCTAAATCTCCGTTTCGAGAGGCTAAATGGAGTTCTGGTTCTGGAATTTCTTCTTCTACTGCTAATTCTATCGTCGTTTCATCGTCTTCTTTCGTCATTTTTTTCACCTTTGCTAATTTCGACTTGTCCTTATTAATCGTCGACGACGGCGGCTTCTGTTGTTGGTCTTTCTTTTCAACAATTTCAATATCGGCAGTAGTCACCGAGAGCAATTTTGCGATTGTTCGTTTCGTCTCGTTGAGCGTAGGACGAGCAGTCATGAACGGCGCTTTTCGAACGCGAGGATCTTTCTTATTCAGTATGTTATTATCAAACAACGTCCGGGCGTCAGTTTTTGATACAGAGATGAATATCCGCGCTGCGTCCTGTTAGAAAGAAATAAAAAAATTCGTCAGCGTTATGATTAAGAATAAATGTGTGAAGAATTGCACTCGCGCGCTCGCTCGCTCGAGAAAAGAAATCTCATTTTTATATCATCTCTCATGTCATATCGTATATATTCCGTCAGAACTCATAATTATATATCCTTCATCGGTAACGGGAACGAACTATTTGCTACGGGAGCAAATTTTTCTCGAGTTCGGAAAGCGAAATGAATCGCCGCGAAACATCGCCCTCACGCACGCGTTACACATGCGTCTCCGAAATATGTCATTTATCCATCATTCGGAACACTTTTAAATTGAAAAAGAAGAAGAAGAAGAAGAATGAAACGAAAAATAACAACGAAAAAAACACATACATTCAAATAGTCTTGTTTCCAATTCTCCATCGCATTCGTTACGTCCCTAATCAATGCCATTTCGTTTTGGCGTCTCATCGAGCTCCCTGCTGATTTAATAGTCTTCCCGGCGTTATCTTTCACGCTTTGCCTCCCTCCAGCTTTTGCTCTGACGACGTATCTATGAAAAGTCTTCGATTTCAAAACAGATTCAGTCGGAGCGATCGCACTATTCGTCTTTATCTTTGAAACATCAAATACGGCGGCGGCAAAATGCCCCCCTTTCGCTAAAATAATAACCCAAGGTTTCTCTTTATCTCTTTGTAAATCCACGAGCGCTTTCGCGACTTCTGCTTTCGCTTTTACGTCATCTTCCTCGTGCTTAAAACCAACACCAAAATCTGGTAGTAATATAGCCCTGTATATCGCAAACGCTCGATCTGTATCGTCTTGAAACACGATCTTCGCCCGTATTTCGCTCTTGTTCGTCTTCGCGTTGACCTCGAATCTTTTCTTATCGCCGTCGTTCAATAAACGCTCGCGATCTAAATCATCCTCATCGTCCTCGCTTTCACTGCTTAAATCATCTTCCCCGCTCCCACTAATACTCTCTAAATCATCGCGATCATCGCCTGTTCTATCGCTATCGTTCTTACGCGCGCCGCGCGCGGTTATCTCCAAGAACTCTGCTTCGTTGACAGTTTTCAGTCCTTTCGAGAGTCTTTTTTGATTAAAGCGATAGAGGTCGCAAGCGCAGTGCACGAGCCATTCTTTCTGGGAATTAAACCCTAAATCACGCCACGCATGTATATTCCCCTTACGAATTACTATCGCGTTTCTATCGCCTTCTTCTTCTTCTTCCGATTCTTCTTTCGATTCTTCTTCTGCGGAAAGTTTTTCGATCGGAAACGAACTGATTTCTGAATTCCTCAAAGCGATCGTCTTCGCTTTAGGGAGGTTGAACAAATCCATTA
>Ga0115001_10001544_pt1 | contig 17717 bp, 12 predicted proteins | sample ArcticOcean_MG_C_12_FD_89869 | JGI IMG/M metagenome (GOLD analysis project Ga0115001, IMG submission 89869) | Marine microbial communities from western Arctic Ocean - ArcticOcean_MG_CB8_130 | ecosystem: Environmental > Aquatic > Marine > Oceanic | place: Arctic Ocean: Canada Basin | collected... | reverse complement strand
TTGCACCAAGATAATTTCCAAGAGTTAAGCCACCAGACGGTTGGATGCCAGAAAAGACGCGTGGTATAAAAGTTTGGGTCATAGCAGCCTCAGCTCTAGAATTCATTCAATTCATCGCATACTCAGCAAGGCTGAAGCCGTCAAGGAAACAAGCTATGCCCGACACACCCGCCCCAGCAGTCAATCCACTGCCCCCTGCAGTGATTGTGTTGTTTTTAATTATAGTGATCGGAGAGATATATGTTGCAGGAGCAGAGGCCAACCTTTGGGATAGTTTTGATGCGCGTATCAACTTAATACGTCAATTTGCCTTTATGCCAGAGGTGTTCGGACGAGCTTTATCGGGCGGTCTTTGGGTCCCTGAGCTTTTTTGGCGGATGATGACCTACCCCTTTATACATGGCTCTTTGATGCAGGGGGTTTTTGCGAGTGTGTTCATTTTAGCAATGGGCAAGTTTGTGGGTGAAGTTTTGGGGAATATTGCAGTAATAGCCATATTTTTTGCCTCTGCCACTTTCGCCGCATTGGGTTTTGCGCTACTTACCAGCTCCAGCTTTCCGCTGTTCGGCGGCTTTCCAGCCGCTTACGGACTGATTGGCGCTTTTACCTTTGTGTTGTTCAGCCGCACAGAAGGGCTATTGAGCCAACAGCTTATGGCATTTCGATTGCTAGGTATTTTAATGTTGATCAATATCAGCTTTTCACTACTTCAAGATGAGCCCCCACTTTGGGTTGCCGAATTATGTGGGGCTGTGACAGGATTTATTTCTGCAGCCATAATCCACCCAGGCGGGGTCCGTTTCATCATAAATAAGTTTAGGCGGAGTTAAGACTACCGGCGCAGAAGACGGCGCAGTTCAACCAATGTGAAAGCCCCAGTTAACAGGCCAGAAATTACATAACTCACCCCGCCTACTGCCAAAATTATAATCAACGCAATCACTCGCCATCCAGTGATCTGCAACATCGGCTCCAGAAGTGTAGCCGCAGCCCAAATAGCGGCCCCCATCATCAGGCTGGCCAAAGCAATTCGCCATGACCTAGTCCGCAATTTTGCATCTAAGCGTGCTGCTTCACCAAATTTCCGGCTGCCCAACCAGAGGCAACCAAGCATGGCCCAACCAGCAAATGTCGCCCCATAGGCCGCCGCAGTGAACCCAACATAGGGCCGCAAAGCGATAGCAATAATGGCATTCACTACCAAGGCTACCAGTGCAAAGTAAAAGGGCGACTTTGTATCTTCGCGGGCAAAAAATAACGGCTGATATAGTTTTTGTAATACAAAGGCTGGTAAGCCTAGACCATAAATTGCTGTTGCCAAAGCCGTAGCAGCAGTGTCGCCAGCGCCGAATGCCCCACGCTCAAAGAGCACAGAAACCAAAGCTGTCGGAATAACCAACAGCGCTACAGCACTGGGAATTGTTAGTAAAAGTGAAAACTCTGCCGCACGGTTAAAAGCATCGCGCCCACCGTCCGTATCTCCTAAACGCAGCCTGCGAGAAAGATCCGGTAACAACACAATCCCAATGGCTATGCCAACCACCCCAAGTGGCAACTGATACAACCTGTCCGCATAATAGAGCCACGCATTGGCTCCTTCAAAATAACTGGCTATTTGGCGCCCTACGACCAAATTCACCTGTACGACCCCACCGGCTAAAGCCGCCGGGGCAGCAATCATCGCCAACCGCTTTATTTCTGGCGTCATGCGCGGAAAACGCGGAACAAGGGTAAATCCAGCCCGATGAGCTGCTACCCAAACAAAAGCTAACTGTGCTATACCAGCTACTGGTACACTCCAAGCAAGCGTCAAGCCAATGTTCCAACCGGCCCAGTTCCCAACAAAAAGCCCCCCTATAAAGCAGATATTCAGCAACACAGGTGCCGCTGAAGTTGCCACAAACCGCCCTGTTGAGTTCAACACTCCAGAAGCCAATGCAGCTAATGATATGAATATGATATAGGGGAAAACAATTCTCCCAAAAACGACTGTCAGATCAAATCTCTCATCGCCAGAAAAACCACTGGCCATAATCCAAACCAAATACGGCATAGCCAGCATGGCAATTGCATTTAACACAATCAACACCAGCGCTAGCATTGACAGAGCGTCCCGCGCAAAATCTAGTGGTTTGTCTCCCGATGCCAGTTTTTTAGAAAACATCGGTACAAAAGCCATGTTAAATGCGCCTTCAGCAAAAAATCTACGAAACAGATTAGGCAGAGAAAACGCTAGTACAAAGGCCTCCGCCACCGGAGTGGCTCCCAAGGCGCCAGCAATAAACACATCTCGGGCAAAGCCCAAAATTCGCGATACGAAGGTCCAAACCCCAACGGTAAAAAATCCTCGCATCATGCTCATGATATGGCCATAAGCGCGCCTTGCTTAAGCGCGTCCCGCAACTTCTGCTCCAACATATCGCGTTTGGCTTTCGAATGATACTTCAGCCCAAACATATCTTTGACATAGAAGGTGTCCACTACTTGTTCGCCGTAAGTGGCAATTACTGCGCTAAAAATATTGACGTTGGCGGAAGCCAATGTGCGGGTGAGATCGTATAACAAACCCAAACGATCTCGGGTATCAACCTCAATAATCGTATAAATCTCTGATCCTTCGTTGTCAAAGCTGATTGACGTTGGCACCTTAAAAGCACGTTCTCGCTTCTTAATCTTATCGCGTGATTGGATCTCCTCGCGGGCTACCACAGTCCCCTGCAGAGTTTCGTTTATCATCTTTTCTAGCCTGCCAAGACGGGTGTCTTCGTATGGATGCCCATCGGCATCCTGCACCCAAAAAACCGCCGTGGCGTAGCCGTCTTTGCTGGTAAAAGTACGCGCATCTACAACGTTGGCACCACTCAGCGCCAAGGCACCGCAAAACCGACTGAACACACCAGGGTGATCGGCCATCGCAACACAAATCCGCGTAGCATCACGATCGTCATCAGGTTGCAAATTCATGCGAATTTTATCGTCAGGAATATCCAACAATAGACCTGCAAATATTTGGTGTGCCGTCACATGCAACCCCTGCCAATACGGTGGATAATGTCGGTTTGTCTCCTGGCGCAAAGCAAGTTTGGGCCAATCAGCTAAACTGACCCGTAGGTTTTTCTTCGCTTCAGTCCCACGGTTTTCGCGGTTGAGATCCTCGAGGCCTGTTTCAAGTGCCTTTTTAGTTTGCCGGTACAAAGCCCGGATCAAAACCGCCTTCCAATTGTTCCAAACACCAGGACCAACCCCAGATATATCACACACTGTCAAAACGGTTAGGAGGTCAAGGCGCTTAACCGATTGCACCGCTTTGGCAAAATCACGCACTGTTCTGGGATCAGCAATATCTCGTTTTTGAGCCATATCTGACATCAGCAAATGATACCGAACCAACCATTCCACAGTTTCTACCTCACGTGGTTTGAGACCGAGCCTAGGCGCCACTTCCCGTGCGATTTTAGCCCCGAGTACTGAATGATCATCTGGCCTACCCTTTCCAATATCATGCAACAACAACGCAATATAAATAACCTTACGGTTCAGCCCATCTGCCAAGATGGCAGTTGCAACTGGTAATTCTTCAATCAACTCGCCTCGTTCAATCGCAGCCAAATGGCTAATGGTTTGAATGGTGTGCTCATCTACGGTGTAGGAGTGGTACATATTAAACTGCATCATCGCGACAATCGGCTCAAATTCTGGAATAAAGGCCGCAAGAACTCCAAGCTCGTTCATGCGGCGCAGGCCACGTTCTGGGTTACCATGTTTGAGCAACAAATCAGAAAAAATTTGCACAGCCTCTTCAGAATTACGCATTTGCATGTCAATCAAATGAAGATTGGCAGATACCAAACGCATCGCATTTGGATGAATAAGCAAGCCCGTGCGCAACCCTTCTTCAAAGACACGCAGTAAATTCATCTTGTCCTCTAAAAATAGATCTGCATCTGAGATCGCCAATCTATTTTGAACAATGGTATAACCAGGCCGCAATTTTGGCTTGCGGCGCAAAAAGCGAGCTAGGCGTGGCTCTTTTTTTACATTTGACGCTTCCAATGCAGTTAAAAAAATACGGGTCAATTCACCCACCTTGGTGGCATGACGGAAATAGGCTTGCATAAAATGTTCCACCGAGCGCCGCCCGCCACGATCTTTGAAACCCATATTTTCTGCCACTTCGACCTGAAGTTCAAACGTCAGCTGCTCCATAGCCCGATTTGCTATCAAATGCAGATGGCAGCGCACCGCCCAGAGAAATTCTTGTGCTGCCAAAAATGTTGCAAATTCATCAGAGCTAAAAACGCCAGCCTCTACCAATTGCTCGGCGTGGAACACTCCGTTGATATATTTTTCGATCCAGAACAGTGATTGCAAATCTCGCAACCCTCCCTTGCCCTCTTTGACATTGGGCTCCACCATATAACGTTGGCCACCCTGTTTGAGATGACGCGCTTCGCGCTCAGCAAGTTTGGCTTCAGTGAATTCGGCCGCAGTGCCTTTAAACAGTTTCTCGCGTAATTCTTCGTGTAGCTGGTCAAACACGTCTACATCACCCAGCAGAAATCGCATTTCAACCAATGAGGTGCGGATTGTGTAATTCTCGCGAGCGAGGCGCAAACAATCCCAAATGGTGCGGCTCGCATGACCGACCTTCAGGCGGAGATCCCAAAGCACATATAGAAGGCTCTCAATCACACTTTCTGCCCAAGCAGTCATTTTGTAAGGCACCGCAAACAGCAAATCGACATCAGAAAAAGGCGCCATTCCACCCCGCCCGTACCCGCCAACCGCAATTAACGCCAACCGTTCAGAGGTGGTCGCAATCTGGATCGGGTGCAAGTGTTGGATCACAGCATCATAAGCCGCAGCCACAACACAATCAGTAAGGTAGCAATAGCTGGCGGCAGTGGCGTGTGCTTTAAAAGGTGCTAGTTTAAAAGCCGAGGCAATTTCTGTTGTGCCAGCAGTGCGCCCCTCACTCAGAATCTCAACCAATTTGGTGCGGATGTCAGCAGAACATGAAAGTCCACTCAAGCCAGCGTTTATCTTTGCCTCAACAACATCACGATCAAAGATTTTTTTGGCTTCACAAATAAGTTTTTTAGGCCGGATAAGCTCAGAATTTCCCAATCCTAAAATCCAAAGCTTGAAAACGAACGCGGCGCTACTTCAAGCACAAAGACTTTTTTACCAACAATGGTCGCAACCGCAAGCCCACGCTCTATAGTACCATCTTTGAGTAGACGAAAAATGCCTGCTGCACCCTGAAATCCACCCGTCAAAGTGAGGCCTTTTTTATTTAATGCATTTCGATTTCCAGTGGCCACAGAAGCTCCGACAGCCGCCACGCCATCATAAGCGATTGTGGCTAGCGGATGCGGCGCTATGCCGTAAACAGATTTAAAACGTGCACGGAATTGCTCAGTGCGGATAGGGCTCGCCATAGCAAACCAACCGCCCTGAATACCCGGCAAATGAAAGGCTGAAGGCAAGACATCCCACTGCGAGAGCCCTGCAAACTGTACTATTTCAGGGTCGACGCCGGCCTCTGGCAGTAACTGTGCGATCAAGGGTAATCCTCCGTCATAATCTGCCGTCAAAAACACAATGTCAGCCTCAACCAATTCATTGCGCTCAGCAACCCGGCTCATGGCTTCCACAACGTCCTGTTGGGTAAATTCATACTTTTCTATACCAGCAGCCACACTGCCCCTATAACTCAGGGCTTTCTCAATCGCGTCACTCCCCGCCTGACCCGATACGTTGTTGGCGTGTACAATCAATGCCCGGCTTTTGCCTTGGCCCAGCGCATAGGCCACTAAACGATCAGCAGTATTTTGAAAGGTATGGCCAAGCACATAGACGTTGCCACCGGCTATATCCACATTGTTGGACAGCGACAAAACACTTATCCCACTACTGGCTACGGCTAGACCCACCGCATTAGCCGCCCCAGCGAACAGAGGGCCCACAATCACTTCCGCACCTTCCTGAACAGCCAAAAGCCCCATTTCGGCGGCCTGCAGGTCGATGCCAGCCGTGTCATAAACTCGTATCTCCATGTCAACGCTGCCTGCCAAGTCTTCCATCGCCATCCGTGCGGCTTGCTTGGCGGACACTGCCAGTACACGCACCCGCGCGTCCTCCGAGCTGATTGGCAATAGGACCGCAACTTGCACCTTATTTGAGCTATCGTTGCGGAGGCCACCACCCAAACGCTGGCCACTTGAAGACCCCACACAAGCAGTAATCAAAAATGCACCGCACAGCACCAAAGTAGCGTCCCGCAAATGCCACATTGAAGAAATTCGAGAAACCATGGTCAAAGCGCCCCTTCAGAGGTTAATAGTCACTTGTTACAATCATTTTATTGTAATCTACAAAGGGGTCCAGTGGTGAATCATAAATTGATCAAGTTGGAGCCAGGTTTATACCTTGTGGCAACACCTTTAGGTTCTGCAAGGGATATAACACTGCGTGCATTAGATATTTTGGCCTCAGCGGATATACTAGCGGCCGAAGACACTCGAACAGCCCGTAAATTATTAGATATTCATGGCGTCTCTTTGGATGGCAGACGAATCATAGCTTACCATGACCATAGCAATGCTAGCGATCGCCGACGTCTGTTGAATCAAATAGAAGAGGGGCGATCGGTAGCCTACATCTCCGAAGCCGGGACACCGTTAATTGCTGATCCCGGTTATCAATTAGTCCGAGATGCGCGACAAGCTGCTATTACAGTGCTTACCGCACCAGGCCCATCTGCCTGCATTGCGGCCCTAACGGTGGCGGGCTTACCCACTGATCAATTCCATTTCGCGGGCTTTTTACCGTCACAGCAAACCGCTCGGCATAAAAATCTGATAGAACTAATGCTGCTGCACGCAACATTAGTATTATACGAGTCTCCAAAACGTTTGAACGCACTCCTGGCAGATATCGAATCTATTGGTGGCAGTGTGAGAAAAGTGGCCGTATGCAGAGAGTTGACCAAGAAATTTGAAGATGTTCAAATTGACTCTGTTAGCAATTTACGCACATTTTATGACGCCAAGCCTGCCAAAGGCGAAATCGTTGTTTTGATTGCAGCTGGCGAAGACACAAAAGTTGATGAGGTTGATTTGGAAGCAGCGCTTCTTAACGCTATGTTAACCCTCAGAATCAAAGATGCAGCCGATACTGTGGCGGGCGCTTATGGGTTGCCACGACGTGAAATTTACCAAATGGCGTTACGACTGCAAGGAGTACAAAAAACAGATTAATATCGGCAACGCGATAGGCTTCGATGGGAAGCCCTGTATTTTTAGGGGTTAAGCCATAAGTCACTACTAAAAAAATTTAATACGGATTGTTTATATTTAACAAAATTCTGTTTAATGTAGCCGAAGCGGATGTCTGCCAAAAAAAATAAACTGCTAGTAAATTCCGTAATGCAATACCGCCCTCTTGCCAGCCTGCTACCCCGGTGCCATCTAGGGGTGAACAAGTCCGAGGTTATCGCATGTCAAAAAAAATTGCCTTTCAAATGGATCCTATGGAAGCGGTCAACATGGAAGCGGACAGTACGTTTCATTTGGCGATGGAAGCCCAAGACCGAGGTCATGAAATTTATTACCATACACCAAGCAAACTCGCATTCGAAGATGGCAAAGTCACTGCCAAGGGCCAGAAAATGATCTTGCGCCGGGAGATCGGAAATCACGTTGATTTAGGCGAGGTGCAGCATTTAGATCTCCATGCGTTTGATGTGATCTGGCTGCGCCAAGATCCACCCTTTGACATGGGTTACATCACAACAACCCACCTTTTGGACTTTTTAAAACCTGATACTTTGGTAGTAAATGAACCATTTTGGGTGCGCAACTACCCCGAAAAGCTTTTGATGCTACAGTTTCCAGATCTGATCCCGCCCACCACAATCGCAAGAGATCTAGATACTCTTAAAGCCTTTAGGACATTACACAGTGACGTGATAGTCAAGCCACTCTACGGCAATGGTGGCGCCGGTGTGTTTCGTCTGCCCCCTGACGATCGCAATATTGCCTCACTGCATGAGTTGTTCACAAGCATCAACACGGAGCCACTAATCATCCAAAAGTTTCTACCAGACGTCAGCAATGGCGATAAGCGCGTAATATTAGTTGATGGAGAAGCTGTCGGTGCAATTAACCGCGTCCCTGCGGCCGGTGAAACGCGCTCCAATATGCATGTGGGCGGGCGCCCAGAAAAGGTAGGTCTAACAGCGCGTGACCTTGAAATCTGTGCGGCCATCGGCCCCACCTTGCGTGAAAAGGGTCAGGTTTTTGTGGGCATCGATGTGATTGGCAATTATTTGACTGAGATCAATGTCACCTCCCCCACGGGTCTCCAAGAATTACAGCGCTTTGATGGTACCAATGTGGCAGGTTTGATCTGGAACGCGATTGAGGCAAAACTATAACCAGCGTGACGTCTAAAACGTCCCATCTTTCTGATTTTCAAACGGCTCCCTCGTTAGCTCAAAATTTGGCACCTCCACCGTCAGATCGTCCACGACCAAAGGCCCACTAGGACGTGCTAAACGGTTACGCACCACCCAGATCAATCGATTTTCGGCACGAGTAATCGCCACATAGGCCAAACGTTTCCAAAGCTGGGTTCCAGCTTCGCTCCGGTTCATCTTTGCGGCCACATAAATATCAGGTGCGAACACCTGCACGGTATCCCATTGCGAGCCTTGCGCTTTGTGGATTGTTACCGCAGCTCCATGCAAAAAAGTTGCTCCCATGCGGGCTGCAAAGGGAATGAACGGCTCTTCCTCATCCGGCATTTCAATTTTGACGATACTGGCAGCGCTCAGCTGGGGTTGTTCAGCACCAATGACGTGCAAGCGAGAAAACCCTGGTCTTCGCCCTGGCCCTAGATAAACAATCTGCGCTCCCTTAATCAAGCCACGCGCCTCAAGATCTAGCCTTTTTTTGCGATGCTTTTGGGGCAATTCGATACCGTCACAGATTAGAGGCTCGCCAGCCAACAACTCCTCTAACGGCGCATCAAAGGCACCACGGAATGCTTTTATAAGCTTGATCCGGGTTACATTGCGCCATACCAAAACAGGCGAGCGCGCCATCAGGTCAGACTCAACCCTTTGACCAATGACCACCCGTTCATCTTTGCGGGCCGCCTCCTGCACCATGCTTTCAAAATCTGAAAATTGCAGTGCGGGGTCTCCCAATGCATGCGCCAAATCTAGGATCGGGTTGTCTTGTGTTTGTCGGTGCACCCGGCTGAGTACCAAACGTCGACCTTCAGGCAATGAATCAAACACCATGGCGCCAGACTGATTAACTGGTGCCAATTGCGCGGGATCACCAAAGAGGATCAAGGTGGGAAATATCTCTTGCAAATCTTCCAGCTGCTTTGCATCCAACATCGAGCTTTCATCAACAAACCCCACGTCCAACGGATCTTCGCGGCGCTTCCACCCAGTGATAAAATCCGACCCTCGCAATCCAGCTGCGGCCAATGCCCCTGGAATTGAGGCATTCGATGCATAGAAATTGTGTGCGCGGTCTAGGGAAATATCCGTCACCCCCTCAATTTCAGGGCGCGGCCCGTTGCCACCAAGCCATTCCGCAATTTTTTCATACTCTGGATCATACATCGGGGTATAAAGAATGCGGTGGATAGTTGTGGCTGGTACCCCGCGATTGCGCAACACGCTGGCCGCTTTATTAGTCGGCGCCAAAATCGCCAATGTCCGCCGTTCTTTGCGCGAACGAGCCTCATAGTCTCCCGAGACAATATTCATACCCGCTTCTTTGAGAGCATTGTAAAGTTCCGCCAAAAGCAAAGTTTTGCCAGATCCAGCCTTGCCAATCACGGCAGCGATGCTGGTTTTGCCCTCACGGGCCGGGGTAAGAACACTATTCTCAAGATCAATGCCCACTGAGCGCAATATATCACTTATAGTGTCATAAGCTTGCGCCTGATCATCTGAATAGGAAATTTGTGTTGCTGACATACCCTTGTGTAGCTAATGGCGCAGACTGGGACCAGAGCAATCAACGGCCCCCAGCGCTAAAAAATAAATAAATAGTACACCTGAAATTTTGGACCTGCATCGGGCCCTTAGCACATCGCAGATAGGGTCTCAGAAACTGTTCGCAAACCTCTACAAGGCGCTTGGACCAAAACGGACATATTGCCCGGTAAGTGCTCATTGCGGCGCATTTTCATATGAGCTTCTGGTAGATTGTTCCAATCAAAAACTTCCGATAAGCAAGGACTTAACTTATTTTCACACATCAGCCGGTTGGCAGCCGCTGCCTGCTTTAGGTTTGCAAAATGTGAGCCCTGCAAACGCTTTTGGTGCATCCACATGTAACGTACGTCCAAAGTAATATTATAGCCTGTGGTTCCCGCACAAATCACCACCATACCACCTTTCTTGCAGACAAAAGTAGAGATAGGAAAGGTGCTTTCGCCAGGATGTTCGAAAACCAAGTCTGGGTTGTTTCCCTTGCCCGTGATATCCCAAATGGCAGCGCCAAACTTGCGCGCCTCTTTGAACCAAGACGCATACTCTGGCGTGTTTACGGTCGGCATTTGCCCCCAACAGTTGAAATCACGCCGGTTGATCACACCCTTAGCGCCAAGCCCCATCACAAAATCACGTTTGTTTTCGTCGCTGATCACACCAATCGCATTAGCACCCACCACACTAGCCAATTGCACCGCATATGACCCAAGCCCGCCTGACGCGCCCCAAATCAGCACATTTTGCCCCGGTTTCAACTCATGGGGTGCATGCCCGAACAGCATCCGATAAGCTGTGGCAAGGGTCAAAGTATAGCAGGCACTTTCTTCCCATGTTTGATGTTGTGGTCTGGGCATTAACTGTTGACTTTGAACGCGAGTAAATTGGCTAAAGGATCCATCTGGTGTTTCGTAGCCCCAAATACGCTGCGAAGTTGAATACATTGGGTCGCCACCATTGCACTCTTCATCATCGCCATCATCTTGATTACAGTGAACTACAACCTCATCACCAATTTTCCATCGAGTTACTTTCGCACCAACTGCCCAAACAATTCCAGAGGCATCAGAGCCGGCAATATGATATGGTTGTTTATGACTGTCAAAAGGGCTGATAGGCACGCCCAATGCAGCCCAAACACCATTATAATTTACACCTGACGCCATTACCAAGACCAACACATCATAGTTGTCTATCTCTGGGACATTCAAAACCTCTTGCAACATTGCGGTGTCAGGTTCTCCGTGACGATCTCTGCGAATAGCCCAACCGTACATTTGTTTCGGCACATGCCCCAAAGGTGGCATTTCACCCATTTCATAAAGATCTTTTTTTACAGCTACAAAGGCGGTCAAAGGTGAGTTTGAATCCAACGGCATACGAGAACCTCTATGTTTTTCTTTAGTACAGAATCAATCCGTACCATTTCTAATTAAAATTTAGTGCGCAATAATGCAACTAATTTTTATATTATTTTGTAATTTAATTAGTCGTGGGATTTTAGTGGGGAGGGGGGGGTGTTTAAAACTAAAACAACACCACTACCTTCTTTCTATTTTAATGAAGCATTATCCAAGAAGGCCAAGGTCAATAAATTTTTGTGGCAAAAGACTACAGGCACCCACGGCCGCGTACATAGGCTCTTTCCTAAAAGGGAATGCATGCATGAAAGTATTTAAATGATCAATTAAACATAGTTTTTATCTATTCGTACCGCCCAAGTCGACGACCAAACCGTTAGTTCACTTTGATCACTACTCGGATAAATCTACATATGAAAAAAATTTACCTCCCAGCGATCTGCTGCAATAAAATGACTACTAGATACAAAGATAGCCACAGTACGACGAATTGACAGGATGATATTGTTCCGTCATTAATCCAAAATGCGCATTAATATTACGTATTAAATCCAAGGGGGACATTGTGACGCAAGTGCAAAAAGACCACCCCTGGTTGTTTCGAACCTATGCCGGCCATTCAACAGCCCAAGCCTCAAATACGCTGTACCGCTCTAACCTGTCCAAAGGCCAAACAGGCTTATCTGTGGCATTCGATCTGCCAACTCAAACAGGCTATGACAGCGATCATATACTTGCCCGTGGGGAGGTCGGAAAAGTTGGAGTTCCAATCTGTCATTTGGGCGATATGCGCGCGCTCTTTGCAGATATCCCATTAGATAAAATGAACACCTCGATGACAATCAATGCAACGGCACCTTGGCTGCTCGCTCTATATATAGCTGCAGCCGAAGAGCAGGGTGTAGATCCGGCGGCCCTTCAGGGCACTGTCCAAAACGATATTATTAAGGAATACTTGAGCAGGGGTACATATATTTGTCCTCCAAAACAATCTTTGCGTATGATTACCGATGTTGCCGCCTATACCCGCGAGCATTTGCCCAAATGGAACCCGATGAACGTGTGTTCGTACCATTTGCAAGAAGCGGGTGCGACGCCAGAACAGGAGCTGGCCTTCGCTTTGGCTACTGCAACTGCGGTATTGGATGATTTACAAGGCAAAGTCCCACCAGAACATTTTGGTGAGATGGTTGGGCGCATCAGTTTTTTTGTAAATGCTGGCATCCGTTTTGTGACTGAAATGTGCAAAATGCGTGCCTTTGTTGATCTTTGGGACCACATTTGTGTTGATAGATACGGAGTAGACGACCCTAAAATGCGGCGTTTTCGCTACGGAGTGCAGGTCAATTCTCTCGGCCTGACCGAGCAGCAACCCGAAAACAACGTCTATCGGATTTTGATTGAAATGTTGGCGGTAACCCTGTCAAAAAAAGCCCGTGCGAGAGCAGTTCAATTACCAGCTTGGAATGAAGCATTAGGCTTACCACGGCCATGGGATCAACAATGGTCTCTCCGCATGCAACAGATCATGGCATTCGAAACAGATCTCTTAGAATATGACGATCTATTTGATGAAAATCCAGCCGTGGAACGCAAAGTTGCAGCGCTAAAAGACGGCGCATTGGCTGAATTAGCTTTGATTGACAGCATGGGCGGTGCGGTTGAAGCAATAGAGTACATGAAATCGCGCTTGGTAGAATCTAACGCTGCCCGCATCGGTCAAATCGAAAGCGGCGAAATGACAGTTGTGGGCGTGAACGCGTATCAAACGGGTGAGCCCAGCCCCCTGACCGCCGGTGAAGATGCTGTTATGAATGTTGACCCCGCGACAGAGGTCGAGCAGATTGAGCGCTTGCACAACTGGCGCGCCAACCGCAACCAAGAGGCCGCACAAACCTCCTTAAACGCTCTACGCAAGGCTGCCCTTGATGGCAGTAATATTATGCCACCTTCAATAGCTGCGGCCAAAGCTGGAGTCACAACTGGGGAGTGGGGCGATATCGTCCGACAGGCCTTTGGCCAATACCGAGGTCCAACTGGGGTGAGTGCTAATCCCTCCAACCGCACTGAAGGACTGGAAGACATTCGCGAGTCTGTGGCCACTGTAAGTGATAAGTTAGGACGTAAATTAAAGTTCTTGATGTGCAAACCCGGACTCGATGGCCATTCAAATGGTGCCGAACAAATCGCAGCTCGGGCCCGCGACTGTGGTATGGAAATTTCCTATGAGGGTATCCGCTTTACGCCGGATGAGATTGTAGCCGCCGCGCAAGATAAAAATGCGCACGTGATTGGCTTATCAATTTTGTCAGGATCCCACATATCTTTGATGAAGGACGTCATGAGCAAACTGGAACAGGCGGATCTTAGCCATATTCCAGTGGTGGTGGGAGGTATTATACCGGAAGGTGACGCAGACCAATTGCGCGCTATGGGCATTTCGAGGGTCTATACGCCAAAAGATTTCGAATTAAACCGGATCATGTTTGATATTGTAGCCTTGGCAGATCCTGATGAGGTGTCTGGTCCAATCGCCGCCCAATAATAACAAAAATTAGTAAAAGCTTTGTGGATCAATATCTATAGATAGCCGCAGCGAGTTAGGCAATTTAAACTGCGCTGCCCACTCGGTCAGGGCAGTTTGGATTGGTGCTGATTTACTAGCTTTAACCAAAAGCCTTACCCGATGCCGCCCACGTATGCGAGCAATGGGCGCAGGAGCTGGGCCAAAAACCTGGGCCCCTATTTTCGTCAGCGGTATGCAATTTCGCACCATGGCTTGACCTACATCAAAGGCCTCCTGCTCATTATTTGACGATAGGACTACGCCGACAAGCCTGCCATAGGGTGGCACCCCTGCCACCTCACGCTCACGCGCTTCTGTTTGCCAAAAGGTTTCTTCATCCCCACCCAAAATAGCCCGGATAACTGGATGTTCCGGTTGATGGGTTTGTAAAATTGCGACTCCAGGCTTGTCCGACCGCCCTGCTCGGCCCGCCACTTGACGCATCAGTTGAAAAGTCCGTTCTGCCGCACGCAAATCTGAGCCCTGCAGGCCCAAATCTGCATCAATCACCCCAACAAGAGTGAGTAGAGGAAAGTTATGGCCTTTAGCCACAAGCTGAGTACCAATAATCACATCCACCTCTCCCGCGGCTAATGCTGCAATTTGGGCCTTTAATGCGCGTGCCGAGCCGAACATATCAGACGATAGTACCGCCACTTTGGCATCCGGGAACAGCGCAGTAGCCTCTTCCGCCAATCGCTCCACACCTGGTCCTACCACAGCCAACCGACCCTCAGCCTTACAGCTGGGACAAATCTTTGGCACTGGCTTGGTCTCACCGCATTGATGGCACATCAACCGCTTCAAAAACCGGTGCTCGACCATCCGAGCGTCGCAATTGTCGCAGCCCACCTGATTACCACAAGCTCGGCAAAGGGTGACCGGCGCATAGCCACGCCGGTTGATAAACAATAAAGATTGCTCACCTACTTTGATGCGGTCCAACACCATTTTATGTAAGCTCGGAGATATCCAGCGATCCCCTGGCAAGGTTTCTTTACGCATATCAATCGCACGCATTTCTGGCATTTTAGCAGCGCCAAACCGGCTTTTCAGATCAATTTTTCTATACTTACCAGACTCAACATTTTCCCAGCTTTCCAAACTTGGTGTGGCGCTAGCCAGCACTACTTGCCCACCCACCAATGACGCACGCAACACCGCCATGTCGCGAGCATTATACAGCACGCCATCCTCTTGTTTATAACTGGTGTCATGTTCTTCATCGACAACAATCAGCCCTAAATCCTGAAATGGCAAAAACAACGCAGACCGCGCACCTACCACCATCTGTGCATTTCCTTGGCCAACCATTTTCCAAGTACGCCGCCGTTCGGTCATGGTGACACCAGAGTGCCACTCCGCAGGGCGAGCCCCAAAGCGTGCTTCTACCCGCGTCAGAAATTCAGAAGTTAGTGCAATTTCAGGCAGCAGCACTAGAGCCTGGCGCCCTTGCTTCAAACAGGCCGACACCGCTTCAAGATATACTTCAGTTTTGCCCGACCCAGTAACGCCTTTCAAAAGCGTGGTGCTGTATCCGGCCCCATTACCTTGTAGATATTCTACGGCTGCCTCTTGATCACCCGATAACTCTTTACTAGGCAAAGACGGATCCAACATTGGGAATGGCATGTCTTGTGGAGTGGCATGTTCTGCCACAGCACCCAGTTTAACCAGACCTTTGACCACAGATGTAGTGACCTCAGCAGCTTCGGCCAGTTCTTTTAGTATGAAACTCTGCTCTGGGAATTCCCCTAACAAAGCCAGAACCCGCTGTCGGGTATCTGTCATTCGGGTAATTTCAATATCACCTATCCGGTATACATGCCGCATCGAAGGTGGATCTCCCAAGCCTGGTGCACGTGTTGCTAGGCGCAGAATTTTTGGCATCGGCGTGAGCGTATAATCCGACACACGGCACAAAAACTTTTGCATGCTTTGCAACATCGGCGCTACATCCAACACCTGAATAACCGAGCGCGTTTTAGCATAATCAAAATCGCCCATACCTGGTGCCCATACCACACCCAAAACTTTGCGTGGGCCTAATGGAACCTCCACAAATGCTCCCAGCCGGCACCCGCCTTCCGGAGCCTTATAATCCAGCATGCGATCTAGCGGTTGGCTGGTTAAAACAGCAACCAAATCACCTTCGTTAAAGAATTGGGGCTCAGACACGTCATTTCCTTAGTAGTAGGGGTTTTAGAACCTATAGAACTAAGGTAAAGCTTCCACCAACGAAGGCCAACCTATCAAGGACATAAGTCATGAAATTTTTTGTTGATACTGCTGAAATTGATGCAATTGCCGAATTAAATGATCTGGGTATGGTGGACGGTGTTACTACGAACCCATCTTTGATCATGAAATCAGGTCGAGACATAATCGAAGTAACCAAAGAAATCTGTGACTTAGTCTCAGGTCCGGTGAGCGCCGAAGTTGTCGCAACTGAATCAAGAGCCATGATTGCAGAAGGCCGCAAGCTTGCGGAAATTTCTTCTAATATCACGGTTAAATTGCCACTAACATGGGACGGACTAAAAGCTTGTAAAATACTGTCTGGTGAAGGTAAAATGGTAAATTTAACTCTGTGTTTCAGTGCAAACCAGGCGCTCTTGGCCGCTAAAGCAGGTGCAACATTCATAAGTCCTTTCATAGGCCGCCTTGACGATGTGAACATTGATGGTATGGATTTGATAGCTGATATTCGCCAAATCTATGACAATTTTGGTTTTGACACACAGATTTTGGCCGCTTCAATTCGCACCGTAAATCATGTTACACAGGCTGCATTAATTGGAGCTGATGTGATCACTGCACCGCCAAATGTAATCAAATCACTAGCCAATCACCCCCTCACAGACAAAGGGCTTGAACAATTTATGTCAGATTGGGCCAAAACAGGACAGAAAATCCTCTAGTATTACGATATGGCTGTCCACGAGTAATGGATAAACCACCAGAGCAGCAAACGAGGCATGCCATGGACCCGCAAACCGAGAAGCAAGACGAAAAAACTTTGCGCGATATAATTATTAATAATCCTAGGATTGTTTTAGATGATCCGTCTGTTATGCGCGCATTGGTTTTGGCGAATGATGAACTGCGCGGCGTGAATATTGTTGATCTGCGCGGCGTTGCAATGAAACGCCTCGAAATCCAGCTCGGGCAGCTCGAAGCCACCCACCGATCTGTGATCGCCGCGGCATATGACAATCTTGCAGGAACCCAGCAAATCAACCGAACTATACTTAAGATAATGGAGCCCAGCAGCTTTGAGAGCTTTCTTGTGATGACAGGTAAAGACATGCCAGACATTATGCGTATAGATTTTGCGTGCCTCGTTTTGGAAGCTAAACAACAAGAGCCGGATCCCTCGCTGGCTCACCTTAACAAGGTGTTGATTCCTGCGCCTACTGGCTTCGTCGCAGAGTACCTGCCAGCTAGCACCGTTTCCGGCGACATCAAAGTGACCCTCCGCGCGGTGACCTCACCAAACGCATCTATTTACGCTGGCGCTTCTTGTGAGATAAAATCAGAGGCCTGCATACAGTTGGATTTTGGCGATGGAACTGTGCCTGGATTGTTAATTTTAGGCGCCAAAGACCCCAACCAGTTTTCACCCGTACAGGGCACCGATCTTTTGACATTTTTCAGCAAAGTTTATGAGCGCGCCGTTCGTAGATGGCTTGTATAGAGGTATTTTTCGATGGACCCTGCGGATAAGACTAGTCTCATCTCCCCAGTAGCACGCGATGCGATACAGCATTGG
>Ga0115001_10001526_pt1 | contig 17808 bp, 22 predicted proteins | sample ArcticOcean_MG_C_12_FD_89869 | JGI IMG/M metagenome (GOLD analysis project Ga0115001, IMG submission 89869) | Marine microbial communities from western Arctic Ocean - ArcticOcean_MG_CB8_130 | ecosystem: Environmental > Aquatic > Marine > Oceanic | place: Arctic Ocean: Canada Basin | collected... | reverse complement strand
AAGCTAGGAGGGCAGAAAACATGAGTAAGTAGAACTAACCAGCTCATGTGACCGAAACGATAGTAGTTCTATAATAGCGTTTCATAATTACAAGATTAGGTGGTGAAAGCCACTTAATCTTTAATTTTTTACAAACACCTCTTTTTCTCACGTTCTGTACTATTAAATTTTTTTATAATATGAATGCTATTAAATTATGAGAATAGAAGAAGAGTTAAAATTAGATTACTCCGACGTGTTGTTCAGACCTAAAAGAAGCACACTATCTAGCCGCAAAGAAGTAGATCTGCACCGGACCTACAAATTTAAATACAGCAAGAACGAATGGACAGGAATTCCTATTATGGCTGCTAATATGGATGGCGTAGGAGAACTCGGTGTTGCTGAAAATCTTTCAGAATTTAATATGATTACATCTTTAACCAAACAACACGATGTAAAAAAGCTTGAACAGTACAAAAATTTAAAATCAATCTATAAAAATATAGCGCTAAGTACTGGCATAAAGAAAGAAGACTTTGAACAATTAGGAAAAGCGTTAAAAGAATTTAGTTTTATAAGATTTATTTGTGTTGATGTAGCTAACGGATATTCAGAACGTTTTAGTAGTTTCATAAAAGCCGTAAGAGAGAAATACCCAACTAAAACAATAATAGCTGGGAATGTAGTCACAGCAGATATGACACAAGAATTAGTTTTAAGTGGAGCCGATATTGTTAAGGTTGGTATAGGACCTGGTAGTGTTTGTACTACTAGAATTCAGACCGGGGTTGGCTATCCTCAACTAAGTGCTGTAATGGAATGTGCAGATGCTGCGCATGGACTTGGAGCACATATTATTGCTGATGGGGGATGTACTTGTCCTGGAGATGTTGCTAAAGCATTTGGTGCGGGGGCAGATTTTACTATGCTTGGTGGAATGTTGGCAGGTCATGATGAGGGAAAAGGAAAATTAATTAAAGATAAAGGCAAAAAATATATTGAATTTTATGGATCGAGCTCGTTAGTAGCTAATAAAAAACATTACGGTGGCTTATCAAACTACAGGAGTAGCGAGGGTAGAACCGTTAGAGTAAAATATAGAGGTAAAATAAAAGATACCATCTTAGATATTTTAGGTGGAATTAGAAGTAGCTGCACTTATGTTGGAGCTCCATCGTTAAAACAATTAAGTAAATGCACAACTTTTGTAAGAGTTACCAACCAATTTAATAAAACTTTTGTAGAATAAAAATTTTATATACTAGGTTTTTTTTTCCAGAAAAAACTCGTAAGCAAATAAAATAGGATTACGCCTATAAAATAGTTCCACTCTAAGCCATGTTTAAAATGAATATTACCACTCATAATTAATAGTGGAATGCTTATTATGGCTACAAATATTAAAACAGAAACTAATAAAATTTTTAATTTTAAGATATTTGGATTGAAAAATTTTTTTAACCGGATATTCAGTTTGTAAAAATTTACAACCAATATACTTTGAGCGACTATTTCAAATATAATAAAGCCCAACAAAACTACTCGTCTTAGTAATTTAAACATTTTAATATCCGTCTCTATACCAAGCAGCAAAGAATGAATAATAAGAAAAACTGCAGACAGAATACCAAAAATCATGAAATTATTTTTTTTATTCTCTGTGTTTTTAAAATGATTAATTATTGTGTTATTTTTAAACCAATAAAAAAAAAGCAGAACCGCTGTAATGACCATACCAGGTTTAAAAATTAAAAATTGAGGAAAGGTTCTTGAGGCTCTACTTATAGATAGACTTCCGTCAAGATAAGGAATGGTAAAATTAGATCTACCAATCATATCTACAGAAAAAAAAGAGTTTTCAAAAATATGGTAATTAACAGATATGAGCAGACAAGTATTTATAGCAATCAAGGGTATTAAAAAAATCCAAAGACTCAAGGATCGAATCTGAGCTATTTCTTTCATTGCTATATTAAAAATTATTTTTTCTTATTTCTTTTTCTAGCTCTTCTTTTTTTTGAGCCAATTTTTCGTCTTCCTCTATGTTTCTTAGGGTATCCCATAATTTTGTCTCCTTTTAGTTACACTTTAGTTGTAAAATATATATAAAGTTTTATCTTTAGTTATACTTAATTTATGAAAAAGTCCATAAACACGCTTTTAAAACACACCTCAAAAGATAAAATTAATAGATCAGCTAACCCAGCTGTTGTCAGAGCATCAACAATTTTATTTGATTCGATGCAAGAAATTAAAGATCACGAAAAAAAAATAATAAAGAACCAAAAAGTTACACATTATACCTATGGCCGTTACGGCAGCCAAACTACAATTGAATTAGAAAATATTATTAAAGAGCTAGAGCAAGCGTTTCACGTCTTCCTGACGGGCACAGGATTTGGTGGAATATCCCTTGCCTTGATGAGTTTGTGTAGGCCGGGAGATGAAATTTTAGTTTCGGATAATGTATATGGCCCAACCAGAGAAATCACCGAAGAACTTTTACAAGAATTTAGTGTTATTGCCAAATTTTATAATCCAGAAAAATTTGAGGATTTAAAAAGTAAAGTTACAAAAAAAACAAAATTAATTTTAGTAGAAAATCCAGGAAGTAATACTTTTGAATTTCAAGACCTCTCTAAAATTGTTAAGTTAGCAAAAAATAAAAATATTTTAACACTTCTTGACAACACATGGGGAACTGCTCTTTATTTAAAGCCGCTAGAAATTGGTTTTGATATGTCGTTTTGTTCTGCAACTAAATATTTGTCTGGGCATTCAGATGCTATGGGCGGAACATTATCTGTAAACAAAAAGGTATTTAAAAAAATAATGTTTTTTTATAAATTGTCTGGATATAGAATGTCTGCAGATGAAGCTTATCTAATCATAAGAGGTTTAAGAACTCTTGATGTTAGATTAAAAGTACATCAAGAAAATACTAAAAAAGTTATAAACTTCCTAAAGCGTCAAAAGAAAATAAAAGAAGTACTTTATCCCCACAAACCTTCTTCTAAAAACTACAAGCTATGGAAAAAATATTATTCAGGAGCAACAGGATTATTGTCTGTTGTCATCAAAAGTAAAAATAAAGCATCTGTTGTAAAATTTGTTAATTCACTTGAGTTATTTGGTATTGGCTATAGTTGGGGAGGTTTTGAAAGTTTAGTTCTTTTGCAAGAGCTTCAGAAAAGCACTGAATACACTAAAGGTAGAAAGTTTTTTAAATATAACAAAGATGAACACATCGTTAGGCTACATATTGGATTGGAGGATCCAAATGATTTGATAAACGATTTAAAAAATTCTTTAAAATTTATTAAATAAAAAATTCTAGGCCGTTCTTAAAATAGGTTTCTCGTCAATAGGCAAGTGAACAAAACCTGCAAATGCAGAAAGTATTATAGAAAGATACCATGCGTAATCATAGCTTCCGTAAACGTCAAAAAAGTATCCACCTAGATAAGCACCCAAAAAAGAACCAACTTGGTGACTAAAAAATACTATCCCAAAGAGAGTGGCTAAGTATTTAGTTCCAAATATTTGCGCTACTATTCCATTAGTTGGAGGAATAGTTGCCAACCATAAAATTCCAAATAAAACTCCAAATGTTAGAGCTGTAAAAGTTGATGCAGGCAAGAAAAGAAACAAAATAAGAATTACACCACGAGAAAAATAAAGAATGCTTAAAAGTATTTTCTTACTGTATTTTGAAGCGAGAAAACCCATACCAATAGTTCCAAATATATTAAAAAAACCAATCAAAGCTAAAATTGCTGCGGCAGTCCAATCCGGCAAACCTTTTTGTTGAATATAACCAGGTATATGAGTTGCAACTAAAGTAATTTGGAAGCCACAAACAAAAAATCCAGCCACCAAAAGCATATAACCTTTATGATTAAAAGCTTCTTTTATAGCAGTCAATGTTGTTTGGTCTCTTGTGAAAGAGTTGTTCGTTGTATCAACATAATTTTTTTTAAATAAAAAAAGAGAACAGATACTTGCAAAAATTAAAAAATATATAAAATATTGAACAGTATTTTGCCAACCAAAAGCATCATTAGAAAACTTTGTAAATAATGGCATAATAAAAAAACCAATCGACGCAGAACCAGTTACTATTCCCACAGATATTGTTCTATTCTTATCTGAAAAAAACTTTCCTACAGCTGCTACAGGAACAGAAACAGCTGTACCGCCTAAAGCAGTTCCTATAATAACACCTATACTAACCATAAAAATTGAATTAGATGCTGGTTGATTTATTACAATGTAAGAACCAATAATATAAAAAAGAAAAGCCGTGAACGCAGCTCTATTCGATCCATATTTATCTGCAATCATTCCGAATAAAGGCGCTGTAATTCCCCAAAAAAGCATTTGCACGCCAATAGCTAATCCAAATTGTGTTCTATTAATTCCTAAATCACTGTCAAAAAACTGATAAAACAAACCCCAAGTTTGTCTAATACCCATAGAAACAAGCACAACTAAACTTCCTGCAATCAAAACAATTATAGCTTTTTTATTTTCAAAAAATTTTTCAGACATATTAAGGCTACATATTTGTCAGTAAATTAAAGACTTTACAACGATATTAACAAATTCGTCTTTTAGTTGCAAATATTTTAATTGTATTTTTGCTTATGATTTGAAAAAGTTCTCATAACCAAGGAGAAAAAATGTTTTCAAAAAAATTAAATAAAAAATTAGACGAATACCATTTGTTAAATCATCCATTCTATAAATCTTGGAATGAAGGAAAGTTAACAAGAGAGATTATTAAAGATTATGCTGAACAATATTATCAACATGTAAAAGCATTTCCTAGATACATCTCTGCTACTCACTCTTTATGTGAAGACATTGAAAAAAGAAAAATACTTTTAGAAAATTTAAATGATGAAGAGAACAGAGAAGCAGATCACCCAAAACTTTGGAAAAATTTTGCATTAGCCATGGATGCGGATGCTGAAGAAATAGAAAAAATTAAACCAGATCAGTTTACTCAAGACATGATTGATAATTTTTTTAAAAATGGCAGATCAACTTACGCAGAAGGGCTTGCTTCTCTTTATACGTACGAGAGACAAATTCCTGAAATAGCAGATACAAAAATTAAAGGACTAAAAAAATTCTATGGTGTTAATTCAAAAGAAGGACTTGAATTTTTCGAAGCGCATAAAAAAGCTGATGTTTATCATAGAGAAGAATGTGAAATATTATTAGATGGACTTTCTAAAGAAGAACAAGATAAAGCTGAGGTCGCAGCATTATCAACTGCAAAATATCTTTGGAATTTTTTAAGCGGTATTGCTGCAAAACATAATTTACAAGTTGCTGCTTAACTAGTCTAAATTTAAAACGCTGGCAGGATCAAGTTTAACATCAAACCAATTTAGCCTTATATCTAAATGGGGACCGGTAGATCTTCCTGTCTTGCCAACTGTTCCTATCACCTGACCTTGCTTTACTTTCTGTCCATTCTTAACGTAAATATCTTTCATATGCATGTAAAGAGTACTGACCCCATGACCATGATCAAAAATAATAGTACCACCTGTGTAGTAGAGATCTTTTTCAGAAAGAGTTGTTACACCATCAAGCATTGCCTTAATTTTAGTTCCTTCTCTAGCTGCAAAGTCTAAACCGTAATGTGGCGATTTAGGAATTTTATTTAATATTCTTTGACTGCCATAGACACCAGTTATGATTGATTCCTTTAGTGGTAATATAAATTTTTTGGAAAAAAAAACTAAATCACTATCTATTGATCTTGCTTCAGCTATAATTTTTCCATCTTTTTTAATTCTATCATAAACTTCTTTAGGAGGCGTCACTTGCTTTTTAGGAAGTCCATCAATTCTTTGAATTTTATATTTTTTTTTAAAAACTTTTTTTATTAATTTTTTGCTAGTACCATTTTTAATTACTTCAATTATAACATCATTTTTTCTATTTTTACTTAAACCAAAAGCAAAAAAACCCTCACTTGACACTTTAACTTTTTTTTTATCAATCAAAACATTTGAGTGAGGTTCAGTTTTTCCTAGAATGAAATTACCCTGATAAAATGTTCCATTTAACTCAAGTGAGTAAAGATCAATTGGAACAAAACATAAGATTAATAAAAATAGTAAATTTTTCATTTGTTATTTGAAACAGTTATCAATAAAATTAATTTAAATTTTAAGATTGTCAAACAAGTTTTACTTAACTCTTTAATAGATTTAAGTATTATAACAGTTTTATTCTTTAAAATGATATTTTGTAGATACATGGCTTATATTAACAATATATTAGCTTTATTAAAAATGTTAAATACATAATACATGAAAAAAATTAATATTTTTTGTTTCTCTGTTGAAGACTTTCACGTTTTAAATAAACTTCCCAAAAACATTATTCCTTTTGGGTTAGGAGATAAAAATTTTCCAAATAATTGGCTTAATGAAAAGAATAATGAAAATATATTGAAATTTAACAAACACTTTGGCGAAGCAACTGGAATGTATTGGATTTGGAAAAACAAATTAAAAGAATATTCTAAAAATGATTGGATTGGTTTTTGTCAGTATAGAAGATTGTGGCTTGATGAGTTTTTAAAGAATAAACAAAAATTTAGTACAGCCAAGCTGTTTTCAAAACTATTAAAAAACGATAATCAAATTTTTGATAATAGTGAAAGTATTTTACTACAACCCATTTTATTTAAATCAGACTCTTTAAGAACACAATTTGAAAAAAATTATGGTTCTAAAATATTAAAAGACTGTCTAGACTTTCTGGAACCAGGTGAAAAACATGATTTTAAAAATTATCTAGAAGGTAATAGCTTAAGTATTTGTAATATGTTTATTACAAATCCTATAATTTTTGATAAATACTGCAATTCTATGTTTGATTGGATTTTTAAGTGTTATGCTTATTGTTTAGAAAAAAATCTATTAAAAGGAAAAAATATGCGCTTGCCAATTTTTTTAGTTGAAAGATACACCTCTTTTTGGTTTCATAAACACACGCAAGTTAATTATTTGTCATTTGCACGTTTAGGCAATTTTTATTTATCAAATTTTGTAAATAAATTTATTAATCCTTTAAATGTTCCGTTTACTTTTGGAATGTACCCAACTATACATAAGTTTTGATTAAAAATGGCGGGGTAGCTCAGTTGGTTAGAGCGCAGGACTCATAAGCCTGAGGTCAGTGGTTCGATCCCACTTCCCGCTACCAATTAAAATTAAATAACTAAATGATTAAAAATAATAATTAAGCATGCAAAATTTAAAAATATTTTGTCTTAGTTTGAATCCTTTGCATGAGAATTTTATAAAAAAATTAGGGTATATACCCGTAGGCCTTGGTAATAATTTTTTTTCAGAAGAATGGTTAACAGATAAAACCAAAGAAAATATTGCATCAAAAAATCAATTTTATGGTGAATATACTTTTCATTATTCATTATGGAAAAATGATAAAATTAATTTTAATGAATGGATTGGTTTTTGTCAGTACAGAAAGTTTTGGAAAAAGAATTTAGATTCTTATATCGATAACAATTTTCAAAGTTTAGACAATCTTGTTTTGAAACAAATACCAGAAGAATTTAATGGCTATGAATCTATAATAGGTGAGAATTTTTATGTAAATCAATTTAGACTATCAAAATTTATTAAACACAATTTGAGAGCTATGATTTTAAAACCAAGTTTATTTTTCAACGAAAACAAAAGAACTATTAAATTTCACTTTGATATGATGCATGGTGTTGGAAATTTAGATAAAGCTATTAAAGTTCTTAATAATAAAGATAAAAGCGATTTTCAAGAATTTGTAAATACCGAAGTTTCTTTCAACCCGCATAATATGTTTATTTGTAAAAACAAAGAAATACTTTACTCTTATTATGAATCACTGTTTCCCTGGTTGTTTGAATGTGAAAAAATATTTGGATTTAAGAATTTAAAAGGGTTTGGCCTTCAAAGAATCTATGGTTTTTTAGCGGAGAGATATATGTCTTACTGGTTTAAGAAATATACAAAATATAAAATTTTACCTATTCAGTTTAAAGATATTAGTGATTTTCTATAAATTTTTATATCGTTTTTTGAAATCATGCAAAGAACCCAATTCTTTGTCTTTTTTAGATATTAGAAATTTTTTTCCTGGCCATTTAATCTTTAGCTTTTTATCTAGAACATTAATACCATCTTCATATTTAGGCTGATAATAATTAGTTAATTTATAGTAAATAATATTTTCTTTATCATAACTATAATAAGCATGAGCAAATCCTTCGGGTATATATAGACCTAGGTTATTTTTATCTGATAATACTACTTTGAAAGACCTAGCAAAAGTTTTTGATCCTTTTCTTAAATCTATCACACAATCTAAAATTTTTCCTTTAATTACACTTACATATTTTGCTTGTTGATGTTTATACTGAAAGTGAAAACCTCTTAAAGATTCTTTCTTAGAATTTGTATGATAGTCAAACACAAATTTTTTTTTTATCAGTTTTTGAATATAAGATACCCTTAGATATCCACGCCTATCTTTGTATTTATCTTGTTGGACTATTTTTAGACCCTCAAATTTTGTATTGATAATTTTCATTTTTTTATTTTGTGTATTTTTTTTAGATTCATATCTTGTCTTAATGGAAACTGTCCATCTGAATAAGTCTTTTTAATAGTTGGGTTGTATTTTTTAGCAAAATTATAAATAGTCATTGATTTTCCACCTATATTATAAATTCCTTTTCTATTTACTGTTTTTAAAAAAATTTTTGCTAATTCGTTGTGAAAAATGAAATTACTTTTTACATTCGCGTAAGCTGCTTTATGAATAAATGGTCGCTCGGTCATACAACATCTTAATATTAATGAATTTTTGTACATCTGCACCGAAGATTCTCCACCAAGTTTTGACCAACCATAATTGTTCCATGGCAATAGTGGATCAGTTTCCCTATAATTTCCTTTATTGCCTGGATAAATATAACTTGTCGAAAAATATATAATTTTAATATTTAATTTTGAGCATGCGATTACTAAATTAGCTGTTCCTTTTATGTTTAAATTAATGCTCTTAGTAATATTTTTTTCGTGAATATCCATTGGTCTAGAAAGACCAGCTAAGTGTAGTAACGCTTCTGGCCTGTATTTCTTTAAAACTTTAATTATTGAATTGTAATCACATATATTTAGCTGCTTTTTATTTAAATATACAAACTTTATTTTTGTTTTAATTTTTTTTAATTCACTCGCGAATCTTCCATCTCCTCCTGTAACTAAAATTTTTTTCATTTATTTTATTTATTTTATTTATTTATTATTAAGCTTAAATATTTAGAATATTCACAATGCCCATAAAATTTTATTGCCTTTTTAAACTCTTTTTTACCTATCCACTTGTTATTTAGTGCAATTTCTTCAATGCACCCTATATTAAACCCCTGTCTATTTTCAATCGTGGCAACAAAATTAGAAGTATCATTAAAATCTTTTATTGAACCAGTATCTAGCCACGTCCCACCTCTCCCAATTATTTCTGCGCTCAATTGTTTTCTAGCTTTATACTTATTTAATAGATCTACAATCTCAATCTCTTTTCTTTTAGAAGGCTTTAATGATTTACTCAAACTTACTACTTTGTTATCAAAGAAATAAAGCCCAGTAACAGCTAGATTTGATTTAGTTTTTTTAGGTTTTTCAACTATTTTAATAATCTTATTATGATTATCTATTGTAGCAACGCCGTATAAAGATGGATTCTTTACTGGATGGATGAATATCTTTGCTCCTTTTGTAATGTTTGTACAGTCAATAAGTTTTTTTGTAAGACTTTGACCAAAAAAAAAATTATCTCCCAAGATTAAAGCTACAGAATTATTATTTATAAATTTTTCTCCTACAATAAAAGCATCCGGCAGACCTCTAGGCTTAGATTGTTCTGCATATGTAATTTTTACACCAATATTATTTCCATTTGGTAAAACTTTTTTAAATTGTTCCACCTGACCTTTGTTTACAATAATTAATATATCTTTAATTTTTGCTAGCATAAGAATAGAAAGCGGGTAGTAAAAAAGCGGTTTGTTATAAAGAGGTAAAAGTTGTTTGTTCACCGCTTTAGTAATTGGACTCATCCTAGAGCCTGTTCCTCCTGCTAAGATTATACCTTTTTTAATCATATTTTTGTCCCAAGCCTAATAAAATATTTTTTATTAGATATAGATTTAAAATATTCTATATTGTTAATATACCAAAGAATTGTTTTTGAAATTCCATTATTTAAAGTGGTAGAAGGTCTCCATTTGAATTTTTTTTGAATTTTTTTTGAGTTAATTGCGTATCTAAAGTCGTGACCTGGCCTATCTTTTACATAAATTATTTTAACTTTTTTACCTGTGTATTTTATTTTTTGTATTACTTTTTTAAGAATAAGTTTCGTTAATTTTATATTTGTTAGAGAGTTGCCAGTCCCAATATTGTAGCTTTCTCCAATCTTCCCTTTAGTAGCTAATATTTCTAATGCTCTGCAATGGTCCTCAACATATATCCATTCTCTAGAATTTAAACCTTTTGCATAAATTGGAATAGGTTTATTGTTCAATATATTGAATATAATTTTAGGTATAAGTTTTTCAGGAAACTGATTTGGTCCATAATTATTAGAACAGTTAGAAATAATAGCAGGGAAATTATATGTTCTAATATATGATTTAATCAAATGGTCTGCGCTTGCTTTAGAAGCAGCATATGGAGAGCTAGGCTTGTAAGGAAAATTTTCATCTGCTCTTTTATTTGTTTTATGAAGATCACCATAAACTTCATCAGTTGAAATATGAATTAATTTAATCTTTTTATTTTTTTTACTTGTGTAAACTCGCATGGACTCAAGGATATTAAAAACTCCATTAATATTATTTTTAATAAACGGCTCTGGACCATCTATAGACCTATCCACATGTGTTTCAGCAGCTAAATTATAAACAACAGAAGGGTTATATTTATTCAATATTTTTGTGAGTAAATTTTTGTTATTTATATCAGCTTTGTAAAAAACATATTTTTTTCTATCTACATTTTTTAAATTATACAAATTTGCAGAGTAAGATAATTTGTCAATATTGATTACAAAATAATTTTTTTTAATCAAATATTTAACTAAGTTACTACCAATAAACCCATAACCACCAGTAACAATAACTTTTTTAAATTTTTTCATATATTACAAAGAAATGAATTATGTTTTTAAAAGAAATAAGATATAAAATCAAATATTGTTGTAATAATGACATTTAATCAAATAACTATTGTAATAACATCCTATAAAAGTGATGAAAAAATTATTAAATGCCTAAAATCAATAAATAACCAATGTAAAATTATTGTTATTGAAAACTCTAACAATCTAACCGTTAAAAATAAAATAGAAAAAAATTTTGTGAATGCAGAATGCTTTATTGCAGGGCAAAATTTAGGTTATGCAAAAGGTAATAATCTAGGATTATCAAAAGTAAAAACCAAATTTGCCTTAATCTTAAATCCAGACGCTACACTAGAAAAAAATACATTAAATAATTTTTTTAATACAGTTAACAACATTAAAAATTTTGCAATTATTGCACCCGCAAATCAAGATGAAAAGAATATAAAAAATAACTTTAAAGAGTTAAGAGAGGTAAACTCAGTCAAAGGTTTTGCAATGTTTTTAAATTTAGATGAATTTCAAGATATTGGTTTTTTTGACAGTAATTTTTTTATTTATCTTGAAGAGATAGACTTGTGTAAAAGATTACGAAAAAAAAATAAAAAAATATTTGTTGATCCTAATATTTTAATTCATCATCAAGGTGCGAGCTCTCACGAAGAGAGGTATAACTTCGAGATGGAACTGTCTAGAAATTGGCACTGGATGTGGTCAAATTTTTATTTTACAAAAAAATATAAAGGTTTTCTATTTGCATTATTTTTTGTATTTGATAAATTATTCTCTGCTTCAATAAAATATCTTTTTTATTCACTTACCTTAAAAAATTCTAAAAAATTAATTTATAAACATAGAATATCAGGATTATTTAACTCTATTATTGGAAAACCATCATGGTATCGGCCATTTAATAATAAATAATTGACATTCTTCATAATAAAAACAATACAACGTAATGATACAAAATAAATACAAGATACTAGTTACAGGAGTAGCAGGTTTTCTAGGCTCTCACTTAGCAGAACAGTTAGCGAATCTTGGTCATGAAGTAATCGGTATTGATAATATGCTTGGAGGCTATAAGGACAATATTCCAACAAATATCAAATTTTACAACATTGACTGTTGTAATTTTGAAAAAGTCAAAACTGTAATGAAAGATGTTAATATTGTGTATCATTGTGCTGCAACAGCGCACGAGGGACTTTCAGTTTTTTCTCCTTATGAAATTACAAAAAATAATTATTTAGCTTCAGTTTCTATTTTTTCTGCAGCAATTAATAGTAAAGTTAAAAGAATTATATTTTGCTCTTCTATGGCAAGATACGGAGGGCAAGCAACACCATTTTTAGAATCAGCAGATCCAACGCCAGTAGATCCTTACGCAATATCAAAAGTAGCTGCGGAGGATGTGATGATTAATCTTTGTGAGTTAAATAAAATTGAGTGGGTTATAGCGGTCCCGCATAATATTATTGGTCCAAGGCAAAAATATGATGATCCTTTTAGAAATGTAGTTTCAATAATGATTAACAGGATGCTTCAAGGTAAAGCACCTATTATTTATGGAGATGGAGAACAAAAAAGATGCTTCTCTTATATTGATGACTGTCTGAGTTGTCTTATACCTATGCTTGACCAAAAAAATTTAAATAAACAAATTATAAATATAGGTCCAGATGAAGAATTTGTTACAATTAATAAAATAGCAGAAATATGTTCAAATATAACAGGAGTTAACCTTCCTCCTATTTATAAACCGGGCAGACCTCAAGAAGTCAAACACGCTACCTGTTCAGCAGATAAAGCGAGAGAACTATTGAATTATAAAACATCAACTTCTTTAGAGGATGGAATAAAAAAAACTTTTGAATATATAAAAAATCGAGGAACAAAACCTTTTGATTATAACATTGAAATTGAAATCAAAAACGAACTAACACCCAAGACTTGGACGCAAAAAGAAATTTAATGTCCAGGAAAATCAATTAAGCTCTCAGTAAAATAAGATTTTTTTCTAAGCAAATTATTTCCTGGTAAATCAAATAAATTTATAATAAATATAAATCCTGCAACACTTCCTCCAGATATTTCAATTAGTTTTGCTGCAGCTTCAGCAGTACCCCCAGTAGCTATAAGGTCATCAATTACTAGCACTTTGTCATTTTTATCAATCGAATCTTTATGCACTTCTATAGTTGCTTCACCATACTCAAGTTGAAAATCTACAGAGTACTTTTCAGCAGGTAATTTATTTTTTTTTCTTAGTAAAATTAAAGGTTTGTTTGTTAAGTAAGAAACAGTTGAAGCAAATATAAAACCTCTTGATTCTATCGCTGAAACTTTATTAAACTCAACTTTTTTTGCTATTTCTACAATTTTATCAACTGCAAAATTAAAAGCTTTAGGATCTTTTATTAGCGTGGTGATATCGCGAAATAAAATTCCCTTTTTAGGATAGTCTTGGATTGATCTTATGTATTTTTTTAAATCCATATTTAGCTTCAATATCTAACAAAAAAGCTTTAATAATTAAATGATGAAAAAAAGAAAGCTTGGGATAATTGGCGGCAGTGGCCTTTATAAAATGGAGGGCTTTGAAAAAACAAAGTGGAAAAAAATACAAACAGCTTGGGGATCTCCTTCAGATGAAATTTTAATAGCAAAAATGGGAAATGAAGAAATTTGTTTTATTCCAAGACATGCTAGAGGGCATAAAATTAATCCAAGCAATATCAACTTTAGAGCAAATATTGATGCTTTAAAACAATTAAGTGTTACTGACATTGTTTCTGTTTCAGCTGTTGGCTCTCTAAAGGAAGACTTGGAGCCTGGTAAATTTGTAATTGTTGATCAATTTATAGATAGAACTTTTGCAAGAAAGAAAACTTTTTTTGACGAAGAGATTGTAGCTCATGTCTCAATGGCAAAACCAATAAGCCCTAGTTTATCTGATTGTTGTGAGGCAGCTTTAAATAAATTGAAAATTAAAAATAAAAAAGGAGGAACCTATGTAGTAATGGAAGGTCCTCAATTTTCAACTTTAGCGGAGTCTAATCTTTACAGATCCTGGGGTGCTGATGTGATTGGTATGACCAATATGCCAGAGGCTAAATTAGCAAGAGAAGCAGAAATTAGATACTGCACAGTTGCGATGGTTACTGATTATGATTGTTGGCATCCAGACCATGAAGAAGTTGATGTAAGCATGGTAATACAAACATTAATGAAAAATGCTTCTAATGCTCAAAACATGATCAAAGAAGTTATAAAAACTTTTAAATATTTTCCAATTGATAATGATCCTGCCAATGATTGTCTGGATGTTGCAATTATAACTGACCCTAAACTAAGATTAAAAAAAACAATAAAAAAACTTAAAAATATTGCTGGAAGAGTGTTAGGAAAGAAACAATGAAAATTGAAGGCATACCTTATAGAACAATTTGGTTTGAAAATAATATTGTTAAAATTATAGATCAGACAAAATTACCTCATCAATTTATTATTAAAAATCTTAAAACAGTTAAAGATGCAATTAACGCAATTAAAACAATGGAAGTTAGGGGTGCTCCATTAATTGGAGCTACTGCTGCTTACGGATTAGTTTTATCTATTATAGAAAATAATGATTTATCTTTTTTAAAAAAATCTTGTGTTGATTTAATAGCATCTAGACCAACAGCCATAAATTTAAAATGGGCCGTAGACCGTATGACCAAAAAATTATCAGGCATAAACAGCAATCAAATTTTACAAATAGCATTAAAAGAGGCTAAAGCAATTGTTGAAGAAGACGTAGGTTTTTGTGAAAAGATTGGTCTTAACGGCTTAAAAATAATTAAAAAAATCGCAGAAAGAAAAAAAGATAAAGTTAATATTTTGACTCACTGTAACGCGGGATGGTTAGCAACAATAGACTGGGGAACAGCAACATCGCCAATTTATCATGCACACAAAAATGGAATTAAAGTTCATGTTTGGGTTGATGAAACTAGACCAAGAAATCAAGGAGCTAATTTAACTTCTTACGAATTAAACGAAGAAGGAATACCTAACACCATAATTGCAGACAATACTGGTGGAATTTTAATGCAAAGAGGCCAAGTAGACATGTGCATTGTTGGGACCGACAGAACTTTATTTAATGGAGATGTTTGTAACAAGATTGGCACTTATTTAAAAGCTCTTGCGGCAAAAGACAATAATGTACCTTTTTATGTTGCGTTACCAAGCTCAACAATAGATTGGAACACTAAAGATCATAAAAAAATTCCTATCGAAGAGAGAAATTCAGAAGAACTTTCACATGTTGAAGGATTGGATGGAAATAATAAATTACAAAAAATTTTAATTTATCCACAAAAAAGTAAATCTATGAATTTAGCATTCGATGTAACACCTGCTAAATATGTAACAGGTTTAATTACTGAAAAAGGTGTTTGTGAAGCATCAGAACAAGGATTGAAAGGACTATTTAAGTGAGCAAACTTAAAGCTGAAGTAATTAGATATTCAAAGAAATTAAACTCAACCAATTTATCAGCTTTAAGATCGGGAAATATTTCAATTAGAACAAAAGAGAAAGGTGTAGATGGATTTTATATCACTCCGTCTGGAATGAAGTATTCCGCATTAAAAAATAAAGATATTGTTTTTGTTTCGTTAAAAGGAATCTTTGACAAGAAAAAGAACAAACCGTCGTCTGAATGGAGATTCCACCAAGATATTTATGTGAATAAAAAAGAAGCCAAAGCTATTGTCCATGCTCATTCATCATGCGCTACAGCCGTATCTTCTCACCAAAAAAATATTCCTGCATTTCACTATATGGTTGCAGTAGCTGGTGGCGAGGATCTAAAATGCACTAAATATGCAACTTTTGGAACCAAACAACTCTCAAGAAATATTATTATAGCGCTTAAGAACAGATCAGCTTGTCTGATTGCTAATCACGGACAAGTTGCGTTTGGAGATAGTTTAGAAAGAGCATTTGAACTTGCTCAGGAAATCGAAAATATTTGCCATCAATTTATAAATGCCCTAAGAATTGGTATACCTAAAATTCTTTCAAAAAAAGAAATGAAAATTGTTTTAGGAAAGTTTAAAAATTATAAAAAAGGTTAATTTTTAATGATAAAAGTTGGTGAACACATCACATTAGATTTTTTAGGTGTAAAGAAAGATTACACTCCGTCTTTTTACGAAAAAATTATTTATAAAATTGCAAAAGCAGCAAAAGTAGAAATACTCAATGTAAGTAGTCATAAATTTGAACCTCAAGGGTTCACTTTAGTGGCTTTATTATCTGAAAGTCATTTTAGTTTTCATACCTTTCCTGAAAGAGGTGTAATAAGTTTTGACTTCTTTACCTGTGGTAAGGTCCACCCAAAAATCGCTTTAAAGATACTTAAAAAGGAAATTGAGCATGAAAGAGTTGTCACTAAAAGTTTTGATAGAAGCAGCGTTAGTCTCTACGATGATATTTATAGTACACCAGGGCAAAAAAAATATTATGTAGTCAATAATGTGTTAGAGGCATTCACCTCTAAAGTTGGTCAATTTGTTGAAGTTATGAATTTAGAAGAGTTTGGAAACGCACTATTTATCGATCATGAAATTCAAGTAGCTGAAAAAGATGAAAAAATTTACAGTTCAAATTTTTTTAAATCTAGTTATGACTTAAGTAAAAAGAATCATAATGTAGCTATTATTGGCGGTGGTGATGGCGGTGTTGCTAGAGAATGTTTAGAAAATAATACTAATTATATTGATTGGTATGAATTAGATCCTGAAATTGTTGAGTCTTGTTACAGACATCTACCTAAAGTTTGTTCAAAAGTTAAAAAAAGTAATCGTGTTAATACTTATTGGGGTGATGCCTTTGAAAGCATCAAATCAATTGAAGCTTCTAAATATGATAAAATATTCGTAGATTTAAATGACGACCAATATTGTATAGATCTGGCTAAAAAAAACATGAAAGGATTAAAAAGAATTCTTAAAAAAGGTGGGGTAATAACGGCTCAAGTTGGGAGTAAAGATAAAAAGCCAAAACAAGTAGAAAATTGGTGCAAAGTATTTAATGAAAGTTTTGGAAATGTTAAAGTTTCTGGTGTTCACATTCCAAGTTTTGATTGTAATTGGAATTTTGCATCCTCAATAATGAAGTAATTATATTTTTGTGCTATAAAAATATATAATTTAGTAATGTTTAAAATTTCTTGTATTCAACTAAAATCAGATGGTGACTTACATAATAATTTATTAAAAACTTCAAAATTAATTAAAAAAGCTGTAAGCCACAAAACTGACTTTATATTGACCCCCGAAGCATCTTCAATAATGACTCTAGACAAAAAAGATTTGTTAAATAAAGTTACCAATATGCGAGACGATATCTACATTAAAGGAATATGAGAGTTAGCAAAAAAATACAAAAAATGGATTTTAATTGGCTCCGCGTTTGTCAAAAATATAAAAAAACAAACAGTCAATCGTTCTATCCTAATCAATCCAAAGGGAAAAATAGTAAAATATTATGATAAAATTCATATGTACGATGCTGTTTTAAGCAAAAAAGAAAAATATTTTGAGTCGAAAGTTT
>Ga0115001_10001525_pt1 | contig 17815 bp, 13 predicted proteins | sample ArcticOcean_MG_C_12_FD_89869 | JGI IMG/M metagenome (GOLD analysis project Ga0115001, IMG submission 89869) | Marine microbial communities from western Arctic Ocean - ArcticOcean_MG_CB8_130 | ecosystem: Environmental > Aquatic > Marine > Oceanic | place: Arctic Ocean: Canada Basin | collected... | reverse complement strand
TTACTTTAGAGCAGTAGGAGATATTTATGAGGGACAAATGTGGCCTGTTTCTATTTCAGATAGCGCAGCACCTACACGAGTCACAAAAGTTAAGGTTTGTTGGCAACAACCAGTTGCTGGGCAACCAGATGTAGTTAATGGATTTAAGATTAGCCTTGAACAAGACGGGATTAAAAAAGATATTTTTGTTAAAGATGATGAGGTAACAGAAGGATTTACTTTGAATACCAGCCAAGATGGTTACAACTATCTAGGCAGTTCCAATAATGAACCCGCCATTCTTAATAAAAGCGTTGTTATTTATGCACACGGAGTTAAGGGATTCGGTGGACTCCTTAATAAGATGGATAATATTGAACCAGCAGACACATTAACATGGAGTGACCTAAATAATTCAGGAAGTGCTGGAGAATATAAGGGCGATGTGCAAATTTCTCAAGCCGCTCAAGTAGGGACTGTTATCAGAACTCAGATTTCTCGGTTTTACGGGAATCCAAATATTACAGATATGTCAGTATTTTGGAAAAATTGGACAGAATCAGGAAATGCTGATTCAATTATGGACCCAATCAAGGGTGGAAACAACATTATATTCAACTTAGAAAAAGAAGTATCTATTTCTGCCGATATTAAACTATATGCAGATACAAACCCTGACTATCTACGAGAAAAATCACTTAAACTAAACATTATAGGAGAGGGAACAGGGTCAATTTGGGAAGTCCCAACCGAAACTGATATTACTGGAGTTATATCCCCTACCAATGGAGTTTGGAATCAATATGTAGATTTTAATTGTAAATCTGGCAAGGCTTCAGAGTTTTTCCCCAATCATAATGGACAACGGTTTATTTTACCAGGTGATGAACAATATTTGAAGTTTGTAGGCCCTAATAAAGAAATTCTTAATCCAGAACGAATGGCTAACAGTATAAAATATATTACTTATGATAAGTCTTCAGTTAGAGACCTCAATGGAGATAAAATCGTGTCAGGAATTAAAGTAGCATTTGTAGAGACTGTTCCAGACCCTCAAGATGATATGGAAGAAATTGAAGAAATTCGTTTCCTACGGATTCCTGATGAAGAGTCAGAATTCCATGCCATAGATAGAAATGGAGAGCCAGTCGGTGGAACAATTGAAGGTGGATTAGAAAGACCACCAGACCCAATGATTATGATTAATACTAAATCTCAATTAATTGGCTATGATTCATTAGAAAACCTACGCCGACACGAAAAACAATCTCCTTCCTATACTATTGATAAAGATAATGAAATAGTAACTGATTCAGTTGCTTGGATTATGGGCGACCAAGTTTATTACATCGTTGCTACTAATGATGAAGGCAAATCATATTTAGTAAAGATTGATTTAAAAATTCCAAAGAGGTGAGTGAGATGACTGAAAAAGAAATAGAAGAAACCGAAGAGTTTGCGGAAGATGACACATTGTTTGATGCCAAAGATACACCAAATCCAAATATTGAATTAAAAGGACCTATGGCGACTATTGAGGGAATCACGGAAAAGTATCAAGAAGAAAATGAAGAGCAGAATCAAGTTCAGGCAATTCTACCAAATCCAGCATCACAAACAACTGAGGGAAGACAGTTAGAAGGTCTAATTGGAGCCAGTGCTTTTGCTAATTTAGATGCCATTTACCGCAATCGTGGACAAAAAATGGATGAGTTAATTACAATTGAAGAATTACCTTTGATTGGACATATTGAAATTCAAAATAATAAAGAGGGAAATCCTAAATATCTTGTTTTCTATGATGAGTCTGGAGCAAACATCACCCAGACAGTTCAATCACTATCAGGAATTGCTTCTGCAAATATGAATAACATTATTGGTGAAGATGCATTACAATTTACACAAATTATGTCTAAATCTACACTCTCCAGTCAAGTTATTGGTGCAAACCAATGGAGCCCATCTTCAATGGGAAATGCATTGGACCCAAAATTCCAGAGTTATCTTTCCACTTTTGCCGCTACAGAACGCCGAACCCAACTTAACGACCAATTAAAACAACTTCGTGCTCTGATGCTTTCTTTGAATACTGTATTCGCTTTTGATGATTACCGACATTTAGAAGCATTTATGGCAGCATGGATGATGAAAGATTCCACTTGCCGACTTTCTGGAGTTCCAGGAACTGGAAAAACCACAGTTATTGAGTGTGCTGCAACATTGTTAGCCAACTCATATGGTTTCAACACAGGAACCAGATTGTGTGCTCCAAGAGATTATGAACTATCAGAAGGAGAAGACAGTAAAGTATTTAATGAGAATAAGTCACTAGATAATATTTATGCGCCAACTATATTCCCTAATGGACAACAGTATAATATTAGTTTTGGAAACTTGTCCAGACCAGAAATAGCAGAGTTATGGGAAAATTGGAGATTTAACAAGTGGCAACAACCTAAGAAAGTAGGAGATGACTATATGTATTCTGGAAAAGATGCCAGTATGAAATCATTTGTCATACCAAGTGGTTCATATCTTTATGATTATAGTTATCTTCAAGCACTTACTAATAGTGGTCGTGAAAAAGTTGCTTTACCACCAGAAGCATTCCGTAACCTACTTCTTCAGCATTACTATGCTGATGTCCCCTATAACTTTGATATAAATGATGCTGAAACTTGGCCGAAGATTAAAAATGGCCGAATTGACATCCCAGAAGGAGTCGCTAAAAAGCGAATTGCCAAACCAGTCAAGATTATGAACTCTACCGGAGTTGTTGATTTTTCCTCAATTATTACTATGGAGATAGGTGAAGGCGATGATAAAAAGACATTCCCAATGCAATTGGCTAATCCAGAGATGGATAAGGCACGAGTTGAAACTCTTCTAACTACAATCACGACAGTTACTAACCGTGATGCTAATTCATTCATTCAAGAATATATGGATAAGTCAGGGTTAGATGCACTTTATACAGACGCTGGGCGTAACGAAGGTTATTGGCTCCGTCAATTCCTATTAGATACTTGCTATGATAGCCGAGCGAACCCAGATAAGTTTGCAGGAGGACAGAATTATCCTTCTATCTCACAAGAGATGATTGCAGAGATAGGTATTGCTAAAATTGATTACGAAAAGAGAGCAGACGAAGTTCTTTATGGAATGGAAATTCGTGAAACCTCAAGTTTTGACCCCTCCAAAGGAGCACAAGTCAGCACTTTTGACTTTGAACCAACTCCAAGACCAATTGTTACCCAACCAGTTAAGTTCTTTAACGAAGCAAACCGCTCTAAAGCAGGTATGGAAGATGCTATCTTGGGTCTAATTGCAGAAAAGAAAGTAGAATACCGAGGAAGGGAATTCCAATCTCCAAACTTTGTTGCGTGGATGGATACCAACCCTCACCAAAAAGGAAACGATTTGGCATTTACAGACAGAATTGACATGGAATTGTTGTTTAAGTCCGTATCAATGGGTGGAAGATACAACATCATGTCTGGAACCGGTGGAGGAATCCCAATTATTGAACTTGTCAAGAACATGACAAAAACGGACGCAGTTTCTCCACTACGCTTTGCAGACCTTAGAGCCATGTGGGATTATATCGGAGATAATCAATCTGGTATTCAAATGACCCAACCAGGTGGTGCCTATGATGGATACCGAGATGTGGCAGCAATATCTGTATTGTTTTCTCAAACTTATCGTGTCCGCAATCCAAATGTTCCAATGGGTGATAATGCCATGAGTTGGACACAAAGCCCTCACGAATCACCACTTGTAGATTACTCCACTACTACTAACACCACATCTATTCCAACAGGTGGGAACACATCTCCTGTATTAGACGGCGGAAGTAGAAACGCATTTGCCTCTGGTAATGCCGATACTTGGACCGGCGATGCTACATCACTTTCAGCAAAACAATTACCTGCATTATTCACAAGAGTTCTTGGTTTCCGATTTACTAACTCATTAGTTAAGTTGGCTCGTGCCTTTGCTTTCTTGAGAGGAAAGTCCTATGTTAGCCGAGAAGATATTGTAGATGCTGTGCCGTATGTTTGTGCTCACAGAATTGGAAGAAGTCGTGAAGGTTTAACTGATACACAAGGAAATACCAAAGGAATCGGAGAAGCCAGTTCACTTAACCTTGCATATAATAATGAGCAGGAGTTTTTGCGAGAAATGTTAGTTAATGGTTATTTGATGAGAGATATTGACATTGGACAAGGAACTGGAGCATCATTATTAGAGATGTTAGATTCTTTCTATGAGCGATGCAATGGTATTTTACAATCAAGTATTTATTCACACAATTACGAAGACCAAGTATTATCCGCACTACAAGCCGTATTTAGCAGCACATATAGAACTAGCGATTCTAATTTAGGAAGAAATTTAACTCCAGTGCATTGGCATATTGCTACTATGGTGTCTGAATCAGAAAGAAAAGGTAATACAATATTGAGAACTTATACAGTGCCTAATGGAAACAAAGGAGGATACCCAGAAATGTATTCTTACTACCTTCAGAAAATCACATCACCAATCTCCAATCCAAGTCTGAAAGGAGATTCATGTTTGTATGATGTTATGAGGACTCGTGTAGAAATCCTTAATAACCCTAATTTATTCTCTGATGATAAGGCTCGTTTGATTTCACTATGCGATTCTGAAATTAACATTATGGCTGGAAGTTCAACTGGAAAGGGACAGGCTAATGCTATTGAACCAATTAATACCAGAGCATACAATTCCAATACATTAAACACTCTGGGAAGCGCACCATTATTGCCATTACAAACTTATGGTGATACATTGGGTGCTTGGGCAGCCGTAACTAATACTAAACCCGCAATAGCAACGGTGGCGTTGGTCCAATCTAAATTAAAAATGACCTCTCAAATGTATGGCAACGATGCTGCTCATATCGCCATGTCTGGACAACAACTCAAACTTGTAGGTCGTATTAAATTAGGAAATAGGTCCACTACTGATTCGCTTGAATATGGACGATTTGTAAGAAGTCTAAGTGTGTTTAATAATATCATGGAACCTCAATTATCAAATGGAGTCGGAAGACTCATCCTAGCCCCTTCAGACCAGGACAAGAACTTCCCAATTGAATTCTCTACCTTTATGGATTTAATCAAGGGTCAAGTTAAGGGTTGGTGTTCCGATGATTCAGAAGAAAACGAAGAGGGTTTAAGCAACCGTATCTTCACATATCTGAACAATTCTTCTCCAAGACAATTAAAGACAAAAGAGATAAACTTTAATACTGATGCAGGATTTACTGGATTAAGTGCCTGTTTTGAACTACCTCATGCCCCAATATCTAATTTGAACATAGGAGATTACACCCGTAATGTAGAGAGTGGGGCTGGAGTTGTTGCTATTGAATCTCCGATTAGAACTAATGAATCAGGTGCTAACAATTTGTGGTTAGCCCCAGAAAATGATTTCCTAAGACTATGGATTAATTTAAGTTCATTAGGAGAGCCAGAACCGGCTGGACCTGATGGAATTGATGGAACTTTCCAAACCTATATACTTTCTGTATCAGTATCTTCTAATCTTGGGAAATATATATTGAAGGCAGAAGACGCATCAGAAGTTCAAGATGAAGAAGAAAATGCACGAACTGTCGGTTCTATTGAACTACTACCTATATCTGAGAAGAAATGTTATACCCAATCATCATATAAGCCAACGGACCAAAAAATCTATGATGCGGGAAATATTACCAAGTCAGACAGAGAGTTTTGGCTAGAAACGATTGGAGATATACTACAACGACAACAATCTTAAATAGCAAGTGCATCAAGTATAGCACATGGCTGGTGAGATATATCGTGATGGGAACATTCACCTCAGTCCAGAAATTCAATCTACATTTGTAGGTATTGCTAACTTAGTAGGAGCACCCAATGTTCCACTTATTATTAGTAAGGGAAATATGCATAATGCATCCACAGATTCAAAAAAGGTATTTATGGGAGGTGGCTATGTCGCACTTACTATGCCAGGAAACTATCATGGATTTGATGAGGCATTCGTGGCTGCCGGTGCCGCATTTGTTATTGGACATGAATTAGGACATATTACAGTCCATCCAGGAAGAGGTTGCAGTTGGAGAGAAGAAATTGAATCATTACCTATTGATGCCTATGAACAAATGAGTATGGCAAATATCATTTCTGATATTATGGTAAATTATATGGTGAGTAGAGGGAACAATTATATTGAAGATAACACTGAATTTGGTAATGAATTAAAAATTAAATTACTAAATGGACATGAAGGAAGTTCTTTTAATCGTGTAGGAGGTATGAATGATGGTGGAGAAGGACAACTGGAACGAGAAACTGTATCCAGACTTTTAGCCACAGGAGTTAATTCATTTGGTCAGCCTATGATTGATAATCGTTATACACCCCCACCATCCACAGGACTCTCACAAGGAGATTATTATCCAAATGCAGGACCTGGAAAAGAACGAATGATTTCAGAAGACAGTGCCGAGCCAACCCCACTATGGCAAACTAAATTAGGATATGGAAGAGGATGTCAAATTTATGCCCCTTTACAAATGTGTGTGGGAAAAACAAATCCAGACACCGGACAACCATTTACAGATAATTGGAAAACAGTCCGAATCAAACAAACATATAATGTTCAATATTGCACTCCTTGTAAGTCATACCAAATTTATCAAGATATTGCCGGTCAATGCCCTATTTGTGAAGGAAGCACTTCAACTACTGCTACATTTAGGCCTGGAGACTATGTAGTGACACGAGTTATGACTTTTGATGGAAAGATTAATCCAGAAAAAATTCAACCAATCGCCAACTTAGAAATAAATGGTAATTGGATTCCTTCGGCCTATGCTGATTATCTATCTCCAGACACAGGCGCAATTTGTAATCCAAATTGGGCAGTTCACTTTGGATATAGAGGTGAGCAAAGCGGAAGTGTATTTGGCTCACAAAGATATACTTTTGGAACCAGATTTTTATTACTTTATGAGTGGGCTGCTAACTATGCTTTGTGGACTGAAGGTTATGGAGGCTACAAAAGTCGCCAAGCCGCAACACAATTTATTAAAGATATGGGATATACACTCCACGCCGCTACTATGGAAGCCGGAGGAGTTGGTGCTTAATGGGTTATCCTGAAAATACTGCGGTGTCTGGAATCGGACAAAACCTACTCAATGATATTTTTGATTTAATTTATCTTCAGTCTGATGCACCTAAGAATCAAATAGCACGAATGATAAACAATACTTCACAAGTAAGTGAAGTAGTAGAGAACTTTAAGGATAATGCACCTAGAATAGTTACTCTTATGAAGAGATTTATGAAAGGTAATACTCATGTCCCTCGTGATGATGCCGGAGATTCAGGGATTTTTATATGCAATCCATTACCAATGGGATTTGGCAGCCCTAATCCAGTCGTTGCTAACCCCACTCAAAACTTAGGGTGTGGCCGCCGAGACCATCTTTGGTGGTGGGAGTGGTTAGATTTTGGAATCTATAATTCATATTCTGAATGGGGTTCATCTGTCGGATTATCAACTTGGGAACATAATTATGTGGACCAAACTTGGGACAAAGCACAAATGGTAGTAGCCAGAGTTCGGTGTAATTCTGTCAATACTTGTGACGGTCAATCCGCAGGTTGTGGAACTACTTGGATAGGGAGCAGTAATTGTCCTAATCCAAAATGTTCAGTTGGTGGAGCAGCAACTAAATCAGTAGGTTGTGGCAAAACATCCTACGCCATGTTTCATGTGAAACTTGATAAGCCAGTTTCTTCCTATTGGCACTTTTCTGGAGGCCGATTCCGTAATGGAGCCCCAATTCCAGGAGTCACAGCAGAATTACCCAAAAAAACCATCTCTGTCATGCAAGGAACCAAAAGTGCAGATGATGAATACTCCTCAAATGCTTTTTATCGGTTTTATTGGATGGGGCTACCAAGAAGTAATGAATTTTTAACCACATTTGACCAGTGTATGAGCCATATTCCATATATACAAATAGGTTACCGTTCTAATAGACCCGATGCTCAATCCACGAGGCCTGGAGGATATGTCTGCAATTCTTGTAAAAAAGAAAGGATGGCACCACCATATAATGAAGCCAATGCAAATGTATGGAATACTAACTTTGACATATATCCTCGCAAGACTAAATTTAGCGTGAGTAATTATCCAGGCGACCAACATGGCGGATTATGTCTGAATATTGGTGATGTTCCAGGTAGTTATGCTGGACTTGCTGGTAACTTCGGTTGTATCTGTGGCGGAATCTATGAACCAAGACATAAAATTCCAGCCATTTCTGAATTAGATTATGAGATTTACGAAGCAAAAACGAGGGCTGACCTTCAAACCCAGGAGGACACAACCACTACTCGTTATGTTAATACAGATGCTAGAATAGCCGGTAGTGGAGATTCTTCAAACAAATCAATTTATGGTAGAGGAGCCGTTATTACCCGATATGTAAGAGCCGTTAAAGAAAAATATGGAGGTCCAGCCATGTTGCGAGCAAATATCGCAGTAGATAATATTTCATCTCTACAATCTATGAGGGCTAACAATGCCTATCCATTTACAGTCCCACTTTCAAAAATGAGGTATGCATTTACTAACAGCCCATTGAGAATCTGCACCAATCCAACACATATGGGAGTAAGATGGACAAATCCATCTACTGGTCAAGCAGAGGTTTCACCATTCAGACCACTACTTGATAACAGAGGACAGGCTATGGATTATTGTCCTGACTGTGGCATTAATGGTAATGCTAAATTTATTACGATTCACCCACAAGGATGGTTAAATCCCGCTAGACCCTATACTATTACATCAACCCAACCCCTGACTGAACAGAATACTATTGGAATTATAGGTCAAAACCCAAGCACAGGACAACCAATATCAATTAAGCAAACTTTCTTGGAACGGCCACAATGGACAATAGTTATGAGAGATTTAACTGATGACCAAGAAAGATACAACCTTAGAATAGAATTGCCACAAGTATTTTTAGGAGACATCATACCTAATGAATTTACTCCACAACCACCACCACCAACAAGTGATAATAGACCCGAAGGGTTCACTTGCCCTAACGAAAGGCAAGGACCGCTGGCAGTGGAGATGGAATGGCTAATGGCTAATATAGCCGGTGATAATGACATAGTTCCAGATGTAGATAATATGGAAGATGATGATATACTAGTAACAGAAACGGTAAATGCTGGAGATGACACACTTAAGGTAGAGCCAGTTATTAGAGTTAATGTAGGAGATTTCCTTAGTGGAGGGCCATATGGAAGTGGAACCAGAATTACAGAAATTAATGGTTCCAGATTAACCATTGTCCCACCAGCCTCAGAAATAGATGGACTCGGATTTGACAGCAGTGGAAGGCGGAATAGAATAAATGAATTTGAGGCACCATTTACAGTTAAGTTTATATCTAATACTAATGCAGATAATCCATTAACTCCTAACTGTTGCGATGGAGTGCAGGACAACCAATATACATTCTTAGTAACCGAGGGAAAATCAGCCTCTGGATTCTACTCAACCGTAGAAAGAGATTGGGTAGATACATCACCATTAGTTAATTATGGAGATACAAAAGGACTCCGATGGACTGAAGTTAATTCAGGAGCAGCCGAAGAAACCAACGCAATTCACACAGATACAGATGCCATGGGCAGTAGATTCCCATTGGGTATTGACCTAAATGACTTGCGAAGTTTAGGAATGACTCTGGCAGGCTTTGAACCAGGAGCATATATATTACCAAGCCCTATCAAATATGGGGATGAATATCAATGGTGTAATTTAGAATCCGGCCAACAGAACCAAATGGTTCAAGATATGTTCGCTAATGCTAACCGAATGATGAGAAGCGTCATTCAGCAAAGAACAGGAGGCTCTAATTGGAAGATTGAGGGAAATCATAGAACTCCTCTGGTAGAAGAATCAGAAGTTGCTCAAAGTGGAACAGTTCAAAAATTCTACAAATGTGAGACTTGCTCTACCTTAGCCAATATTGGATTAGTAGCCTCACAAAGAGGCATGGCAACAAATCTTTTGGATGCTCTTGAAAACAACACTTATTTTCCAGGCTATGCTACCATTAGGTTCTATCAAAATAGAGGAGATTTATCTTCAGATTCAATAATAATTCAATCTGATGGAACTATTGATTTAATCCCAGATGCAGACGGAGGCACTTTAACTCAAGGATATTTAGAAGGGGCTTTCCTATGGGAAACCACCCCCAGAGAAGGACTTGCAGCCTCTTGGTATAATTGGGCTATCCGGTTCCTCCCAGAATTATCAGAAGGCGGAGACTACCGCATAAACTAAAACTTAAATATCTGTGCCGATGAACTATTACTATGAGTATATTCTCTAATCTTACTCCAGTGGTTGTAGTTGGTGCTATGGCCGGAGGAATTATTTCAGAGTTTGTTCACCCTCATGCATATGGATTACACATATTACCCTCCACAGTTTTTACTATTTTAGATGACCAAAAATTGCATATTCACCATTGGGTTTGGGGTTTGGGATTCTTAGGACTTTATTCCTTGAAGCCATTTACCCGCCCATCCATTAATTCCTTAACTGTAGGATTTTTGTTAGGAGCAATTGCTCAAGGATTATCTTATTCTACCAGCCATTTGATGTTGTATGATGAAGAAGGTTTCAAACAAGAACGAGCCAAAGCAACGGAGGACTAACAATGGTATATGCAGAATTTTCCTGTAACTTTGAAGCCATAACTCCAGTTACTTATTGGGAATGGGGAGGTAGAGAAAAAGGTATGCAGGAAATCAATTTATTACCTGGCGAAATGGCGGGTGACGCATATTGGGGTGAGATTCAAGCATGGGATATAGATGAAAATTTTCCCATAATTCCACAAATAGTGGAAGCAATGTATGATTCCGACAATTTACCCACTAATCCTGCAATTACTCAGATGGCAGGGTTTTATATCAAATCAGGATTGATAAAAGTCAAGATAGTAGCATTGGAGGAAGATTTTATTAGTCAAGCGCAAGGAGGCAACGAAAAGGTATTAGGTATGTTTCGCCAAGATGATAATAAAATTATCGTCAGCGAGGATACTAAAAGAAAGATAAGTGTTTTGGGAAGTGTAATGGAATTTCAATCTCAACTAAATGAGGCTATTAAACAACGCTATAAACTCCACAATACTAATTTTATCATCAATTATAATCAAAAACTTCCACAGGTGATACAATGAATTATTACGATTTATTGCCTGAGTGGATGAAAAAGTTCCCTCCAAATTACCGAATCAACCTCTCTGGAGTAGAAGGATTTATTCAGGAAGAATCCTATGAAGATTATCCTGACCGACAAGAATTACCATTTTTCTTCTTTGTCCAGAGAACAGCAGATTTGGGCGATGTGAGTTTGCCCATTACTGATGAAGAGGAATCAATGCTTATAGAACAAGCGAGTGCTTGGTTACAAACTAATGATATATTGCAGTATTGTTCAAACAGAGGAGGCCCTAACTCTGAAAAATATGCTGTTGATGATAATGTATATTGGGCATACCTTCCTATGACAACCGAAATACACAAAATATGGTTAGATTATTGGGGGAACCAGAATTCCTACGGATTCATTATCAATTACAGTCAAAAAACTCCACTGGTGATACGATGAAGATTGCTTACGGATTATCAGGAGAAGGTCGTGGACATTCTATGAGAGCCTCTGCATTAGGAACACAATTGATAGCAGCAGGTCATGAAATTACATTTTTTACCAGCGGAGATGCAGAATTACCCCTTACTGAAAAGTTCGGAGCCAAAAGAATAGAGTTTCTACCCACACCTAAATTCCATTTAGTTGATGGTAAGTTGAATGTTTTTAAGACATCTATTGATTTTGTTAAGTTTATGAATACTGAAAGGCGCAGAATCTTGTCACTAAGCACAATGTTACAAGAAGAAAATTATGATGCAGTTATTTCAGATTATGAACCATTACTTTCCAGAGCCGCTTTGAATGCAAATATTCCATCTGTGGCATTTAATTCTCAAAACTTTGTCACAGTTTGTAAGATTCCATTGAAATATCGTCACTTATCCATGCCTTTAGCATTAGTTAATGCATTTATTGTTCCAAATTGTAGCCACACCATAGTTTCCAAACCAGTCCGAGTTAAAAATAAATCACATAAAAATGTAGATTTAGTAGGACCTATGATAAGAAAAAACATCACCGAACAAGAATGGAATGGAGAGAAAAACCATATATTGATGTATAGAAGCCATGCATTAGATTGGCCGACCTCTGAAATTATTGAATGGGCCAACAATAAAGGACTAACTATCTACTTTTATGGTAACTTAACACCCGAAGAAGAAAAATTAGTTTCGGACGAATTTATTCATAAGCCTATTTCAGAATCACAATTTGTTCAAGATATGGTAGATGCTAAGTTAGTCATTGGAACATCAGGCACCCAACTCATCGGAGAACTTGCTTATTTAGGAATTCCTGCAATTTTAGTTCCAGAACAAGGTCAAACTGAACAGGAACTTAATGCATATTTAGCAAATGATTCATATCCAAATATGGCTACTATAAATTCTAAAGATATTAATGGAGAAAATTTAGATAACTTAATAGAAAACTTAGATGGATTAGGAATTAGACACACCGAAGATGGAACAGAAACTGCTTTTATATCAGTTCAAAATTGGTTAAATAAACTTAAACCTTAAATAACGAAAAGGAGAATAGATTATTATGAGTGGGCAGACAGGCAGTATTGATGATGACCCATATGTATTTATTAAACAAGGGCAACAAGCCGTTGGTGACCCCACAGCAGTTGATTTCGTTAATCCAGTGAGAGCATTTTTTGATGGAATGGCAGATTTTATCAAAACTAAAGACACAGAAGGAACTAAGTCTAATGAAGGAAATACTGCATTCATTATGGGTCAAGGTGCAGGAGAATTAGTTGAATCTACCGCTGGTCCAAATCCAGCATTAGCCATTGGTGCTGGAGAGGCCCAAGCATCTGCACCCACAGACTCATTACAAGGAGCGGATGGATACAACACTTTTGTCCAACTTATTGTAGATAAATCAGAAGGAATGAATGCACCTGCTGGAACTTGGATGGGTATGACCCTTTCCAAGTGGGACTTAGCAAGAACATTAGCAGCCATCATGGTATCACAAGCGAAAAATTGTGAAGCCCATTTTGCGATTTATTCTTTTAACTCATCAGGCTATGTAGAGTGGGCAGGACCTTCCGATAAACATGATGAGTGCATTGAATGGTTACTATCATCTAATAGCACAGCATTTGTTCCTGGTGGTGATGCCTGTCAAGGAGCAGGTATGGCATTAGCCATTGAGGGCATGAGAGGAGGAATTATTGGAGCGGATGGTAAATCCACCAGAATTGATAGAGCAGTTACAATTTCATTTTCTGATACCTGTTATGATTGGGCAAGACAACACTGGATGACTAAGGATGAAGGAGATACTTACAAACCATTAGATATGTGGTTAAGGGAAAAAGGACCTGTATTTTATGTTGGAATGGGTGCATTTGGTATGGCAGACCAAACTATACCCTATTATGGAGGAGTTATGAGAAATTCAGGAGGGGGAAATGATTATGGTTCATCAGATTATCGGGCTAGAGCCGGAACTGGTATCTCGGATTGGGTTTATTTCCCAGGAACTATGCGACTTCAAGCCGAAGATTGTTACAGCAAACAAGCAGGACTTAGCCTTCCTCAAAAGTCAGGAGGTTCTGGCCGACCAACTATTCCAAAGTGGCCGCATGAAGGAGTGGATATGCAACAATTTTTCAAAGCAGTTTTAATGGCTCCCGATAGAGGAGATGCTATGATTCACCTTGCTGGAACCTTCGGAGATTTAGTTAGAATGACAGACCCTGAAGGCGACTATTCTTAAGAAGAACACTTAAATATCAGACGCAACGATATATTACTATGGTAGATACACTTTCACTTCCAGGTATTGACCGGAAGAAAGTCATATTGGGGAAGAATTTACACTTCCCAGCATATGGAGAAGATTCTATTATCTCCACTGTATTATTTGTTACTGGAAAAAGAGGTTCAGGAAAGTCATGGACCACTGCAGTTATGTTAGAAGAGTTTAACCGATTAGGATTACAATTTGTTTGTTTTGATGCCTTAGACGCACACGGAAACCTCAAAGATATGGAGGGTGTAGAATCATTAGAGCCTAAGATTGGACAATCGGTAGATATGAAAGCATTAGTCCAAAAATTAGGAGAGTCTGATAAATCATTAGTTGTCAAATTAGCCGGACTCCCACTCGTTAAACAACAAGAATTAGTTGCAGACTATTGTGAAGCATTACTTGAGGCACATCTTGGGAAAGGAATTCACACAGTTTTTGAAGAGTGTCAAGACTTCATCCCTCAAATGGGCAGACCTCTTTCGTTTGACCCTATCGTGCGTCTTTGTAAATTAGGGCGAGCATTAGGTTATGGTGTAACTTTAGTTTCACAACGACCTGCAGGAGTAAATAAAGAAGCACTTTCACAAGCAGCAATCTATTTAGTTCACAATGTTATCAATAATAGGGATTTGAAAGCCTTAGATGAACAACTAAGTTTCGGAACCGATAAAAGAGTAGTAAAAAGATTACTTAATGGTATCGCTGCTGCCCGAAAGGGAGAATGTGTAGCATTTGCACCAGAATATTTCCGTGACCAAGGTTATATTGTAGTAGATAAAATCCGAGCAGACCGAAGAACCGAACACAAAGGACACAATGTAGATGTTCAAGCCTCTTTACACCACCACCAAGCAGAAAGTGGAGAGATACCATCATCACTTCAAGAGATTCAATCATTATCTGAATTAAATGATTTTGCAGCACCTACACCACTTCAAGAAATTCCCAATTCTATGATAAGTTCATCTTTTTATCCAACCGACCAAAAGCAACATGACCTAATTCGTGATAAACCGGCCTTCGCTTGGGATTCCGAACAGATAGATACATCTCCGAGAGTAGAATATGATATGAGTTCAGAAACTCCTACCGAGCGTAAAACCTCTCCATTAATATTTATTGGAGCCACAGTCTTAGCATCTGGAGTGGCCTACACTTTAATTCGCAACCTATGATTTCAAATAGGAGATAGCACACAATATACTCATGTATGAGGTAGGCTCTTGTATTTTATTACGCAGGACCATCCTGCCACATTTGAATTATCATAATATCCCGATTGAAGACACTCATCTATGGGATAAAGAGTTCCAAGCCAAATACGGATTGAATATCAACGACTGGTTACTAAATAAGGATATTAAATTAGAGCCACATTTTATTCTCAAAGTTATCAAACGAAAGGGAGATAACAAATATCGTATCGTTAATACAGCAGGAAAAGAACAATCTATTTGTGAAGGAGAAATACTAATCAGTGGCGACCCTAAGTTTAACAACCAATCTTTTGATTCTTGGAATTTACTATCAATCGTAGAAAAAGGAGAAGCAGATGCTAATCCACTCCCACCACACCCCCAAGATTGGAAACCAATGGCACAACATATTCAAGGAACTTGGTATGGATTAGCCCATGAACCAGAAGGTTTGTATCCAGCCTCTACTCGTAATCAAAATCCTAAAAAAGAAATGCAAATGTTATCGCCATCTAATGTATGGGAAGATATTCCCTATAAAAAATTAATTGTAGGGCTACCTTGGTGTGATGCTTGGAAACCAAGAATTTCAGAATCCAGAACCGGAATTGGGTATCACATTATTATCCCCACAGCAGATATTAAATATTCAGGTTCCATTTTCCGCAATCGCCGTGCTGCAGAAAAGATAACTTATCAATCAGAAGACCAATCACATTTTTATATTCCCATCAATCGCTTACAGCCCTTTTTTGGATTTCCAATGCGTAATAAGTCCCGAAAATGGTTTGCTATCAATTGGTGTCCCATTGGATTCTACCATCTACTTACAGCAAATGCTTAAATAACAGAAGCAACGATATAAAGTCATGCTTTCACAAGATAGCAACATGAGCGAACCGGTTCAATATGACCCGAACACTGGTGTAAGTTATTATCCATGGGAAGAAGCAGAGATAGGAGCAGTTAATTCATATAACCTCACCAACATGGCTACTATGAGCAATCCTTTTTCTCAAGTTATGGAACCAACTATGGATGCACGACCTGAAGAAGTTGTTGAATCTAAAACAAATGATACTCAAATCCAAGAAGAATCTGACCGAGAACCTACAGTCGCTGATGAAGACACACCATCAGATGTTGGTTCACACACCATGATGGCTGAAGGAGATGAATCTAATTGGAAAATACCAGTCGCAATTGGATTACTATTCCTCGGTAGTGCCGTTGCTTTTGGGGTTATATCTACAAGCAACTAATACCACAAACTTAAATAGCAAAAACAAGGAGAGATATATATGGCAAGAATGATTGGCAACGATGTGGTCCTACCTGATTTACCCTATGCACCTGATATGCCTACTTTCCCAGAAGTTTCATTGGTTCGTGATACACTACCTGCACACAACGCTATGGTAATGCTTGGACAAGGACTTGCCCCTGCTGCACCACGACCTGCTGCACCAGTAATTAATCTTCCTCAATTTAATGTTCCACAAGGACCTGCTATGAGCGAGATGGAAGTTTTGATGGGTGGTGGCTTTGGACAAGGTATCGTTCCTAACTCACCACGACCTGCACCTGCACAAGTTCACGCACCTCAAGTTTCTCTTAATCAAGATTATTTGGCTCAAGATTACGACCTGGCAGATTACAACCCTTCATGGAATGGAATATCACCACAAGCACAATATCTTAAGCCTACTTCACCACTTGAAATATACAACTTCAATTCAGGACCTGATGTATCAGGACTAATTACTATGAAGCCTGAAAAACTCATGAGTAAGATTAACGCTCATCAACCACAGGCTAATACCGGTGGTGACCCAGTGTTTGAGGCTGAAGCAGTTGCTATACGCCCAACTAACCCTCGTGCATTTATGGGAACAGCACCTTCATTTAACATCCCACAGACACCAAAATCAATCCCTGTGCGTGACCTCCCAGTAATGCCCGCTTCCACCCAACCAAGAGTCCCGAACTTCGCTAAGATGGTCGGACCTGCAAGGCCAATAGTTATGGAGGCTCAATATGTAGCACCTCCGATTCGCAACGCAGATATGGGTGGTATGCTAAACAGCACCAGTAAAGTAGGTGGAGTAGCAAACTTCAACGGCAGAAATGTAGGAAGTTCACTATAAGCCAAACTTAAATAGTAGAAAAGAATTAATAAATAATAGAGATGATTGATATGATGAATAAAATTTGTGATTGGACTCAAAGTGGAAGCGGAAGTATGATTTGTGGTGGACTATTCCTTGTGGGTGGACTTCATATGATACTTTCTGAACAACAACCAGTATTAGGAATGATTAAACTTCCTGCCCTTACCATTATGGGTAAAGAAGTAGGAGTTCAAACTATTCTCGGCTTGGCTATCGTAGTCTGCGCTGGTGGATGTTTAATGTCATCTAGTAGTCAGGGGATGATGTCTTGATTATGAAAGTTGTTCTTGGTGGCTCTCTTGTCATAGTAGGTCTATTGGCTGCTGTTGGCGGAACTTCCGGTATCTTTACTAAACCTCTTATTGGTGGCATTTCTATGCTTCAAGTTGGTGGCGCAGTAGTTACTCTTCT
>Ga0115001_10001519_pt1 | contig 17864 bp, 16 predicted proteins | sample ArcticOcean_MG_C_12_FD_89869 | JGI IMG/M metagenome (GOLD analysis project Ga0115001, IMG submission 89869) | Marine microbial communities from western Arctic Ocean - ArcticOcean_MG_CB8_130 | ecosystem: Environmental > Aquatic > Marine > Oceanic | place: Arctic Ocean: Canada Basin | collected... | reverse complement strand
GTTACCGACCAACGCTCGCCACATACCGCGGCCAGATCGCCCTCAGTCGCTTCGCCCCAACTCCGAGCGAGATGTAACGGAACGGCCTGATGTTCGGCATGATGGACGGGTGCGATTGGGTGAAGCGACATGGAACGAGGTTCAAACACTCGTCGACAACCCCATGTTTGAAGACGGCACCCGCACACCAATCGTCTTGGTTCCCGTTGGCTCGACCGAACAGCACGGTCCGCACCTCCCGATGTCGACCGACACATTGATCGCTGAAGAGCTCGTCCAGCGAGCCATGCACCTCACCAACGGACTGATGGTCGGGCCCTCACTGACCGTCACCGCGTCCGGCGAGCACGCTGGCTTCCCCGGCACGCTGTCAATCGGCACCGAGGTGATGACGCAGGTCATTCTCGAACTCGGTCGTAGTGCCGATTGGGCTGCTGGCGTTGTGTTTGTCAACGGGCATGGCGGCAACTCGGCAGCGGTCGAGGCGGCCACGCGCACCCTTCGAGCAGAAGGTCGCCACGTTTTGTCCTGGTGGCCGAAATGGCCGCGACGCGCCGACGGCGGGCCGCAAGACCTGCATGCCGGCCGGATCGAAACGTCGCTCATGCTGGCGATCGATCCGGGCCTGGTTCGACTCGAGCTCGCGGCCCCTGGCGTCGACGCCGACATCAACGAACTGCGCGCGCATGGTGTGCAAGCAGTCAGTCCATCCGGTGTCCTTGGTGATCCAGCCGGAGCCTCGGGCACCGAAGGCGACCAATTCATTGTCGGCTTCGTCAACGACCTCGTCCATGCCATTGAGGCCTGGCGGCCGATTGACCCGACGCCGATCGGCAACGTCCGCATCCAAGTCGCCGCCGACCGCCTCGGGTCAACGGATTCCGAACACTCGAGCTGAGATGCACTTTGCCATCGACGGCACCTGGGAGCGCACCGGCCCCGTCGTCGTTGCTGGATCTCCGCTCAAAATCTTCCGGCTCACCGCGCCCGGCGCACGGATCGCCGAGCAGATCGAGCGGGGCGCCGACGTCGACTCGTCGACGCTGATCGACCGTCTGGTAGATGCTGGCGCGATCCATCCTGAAAGCCATCCCGGGGCAACGAGCGTGTTCACCGTCGACGACGTCACGGTGATCACCCCGCAACTTGGTGGTATCGCATCGACCGACGGACGAGTCGTCGTCGACGACTCCTCCACCCCGCCGATTGCAGGCGCGACAATCCGGCTCGACAACAACAGTGGTCCTGGCGCCGCGCGCAACGCCGGACGCCCGCTTGCAACCACAGCCCTGCTGGCATTCGTCGATGCCGACGTCGACCTGCTGGGCGACGTGGGCATCGGGTCTTGGTTGACGCCGCTTCTCCCGCACTTCAACGATCCAAGCGTCGCGCTGATCGCCCCGCGGGTCGCAGGCGAACCGGGCTCGCCGCTCGACCTCGGAGATAAACCCGGCCGCATCCGAGCCGGCACGCGCCTCGGCTACGTCCCCGCCGCCGCAATCGTTGTGCGGGCCGATGCATTCGATGCGGTCGGCGGATTCGACCCAGCCCTACGTTTCGGCGAAGACGTCGACTTCGTCTGGCGACTGGATCAAGCAGGGTGGCGCTGCCGCTACGAACCGGCGTCAGCGGTGTGGCACGAGCCACGCTCAAACTGGCCCGATCGGCTCCACCAACAAGTCGGCTACGGCTCGGCCGCCGCACCACTCGCGCTCCGCCACCCCAACGCGCTCGCACCGATGCACACCAACGGATGGGCAGTCGGCTCATGGCTGAGCGCGCTTGCCGGCCACCCTGGCGTTGCCGCTGTCACGGTTGCTGCGAGCGTTGCGGCGCTTGCCCACAAGCTGCCCAATGTTTCGACAGCGTGGTCGCTCCGAACAGCACTCAACAGCCACCTCCGCGGCCTTCAGCAACTCGGTGTCGTGCTCCGGCGGGTGTGGTGGCCACCGCTCGTCCTCCTGGCGTTCTTCTCCAAGCGGATGCGGCTCGTTGCATTCGGTGCAGTTGCGCTCGACGTCGCTGCGACGCCGACCGATGTTGCCTACGGGTGGGGGGTGTGGTCAGGAATGATCCGACACCGCACGTGGCGTCCCCTGAGACCGAAGTTCGTTTCATGGCCCCGACGTTCGGTTGCTCGCTGATCGCAACCCACGAACTCGCCGAGCAATGACAGCGTTGACCCAGTCACAACATGGCCCGCGAAACCGAAGACCGGCATCATGGGCACGGATTGCTGGGTTGAGCGATTACCGTTCGTGTCGTGACGGTACGGCTGACGATTCGCACGACAATCTGGCGGTCGCAGGTCGCCCGTGTCGCCAATGCTGTCGATGGTCTCGTTCCCGTTATCAAGGGGAACGGCTATGGCTTCGGTCGAAACTGGTTGGCACACACCGCCGCCCAGTTCTGCGACACCGTGGCCGTCGGCACGGTCCACGAACTGGACGGCCTCCCCGACGAGTTGACCCCCGTCGTCCTCACTCCGACACTCACTGCGCCAACGAGCACCAACCCGATCCTCACGGTCGGCGCCGACGAACACCTCACTGCGCTCGCCGGATGGAATGGGCGCGTTCTCGTCAAGTTGGCGAGCCCAATGCGGCGCTTCGGACGCGACGTCGCGTTCATCGACCGTGTCCTTGCTTGCGGGCTGGAGGTCGTTGGGGTCAGCGTCCATCCGCAACTCGCAGGCTCCGGCGCCGAACATGCCGCGATCATCGCCGAATTATTGCCGGCCATCGACCCGGCAATCCCCGTCTGGGTGAGCCACCTCGACCTCGACTCTTATGCCCAACTGCCGACCACCCATTCGTACAGGTTGCGGCTGGGAACGACGTTGTGGCACGGCGACAAGCAGGCGCTGCACCTCACTGCCGACGTCATTGACATCAATTCAGTCAACGCTGGCGACAACGCCGGTTACCGGATGGGTCCTGTCGGCGGCAACGGGCACCTCGTGATGATTGGTGCCGGGACGGCAAACGGCATCACCGCAATTGATCAAGGCGAGCACGGCAGCCTCAGCCCCTTTCATTTCGAACGCACCCGCCTCGCGCTGCACGAGGCGCCACATATGCATACCTCGATGGTGTTCGTCCCCGACGGCTCGCCACTTCCGTCCATCGGAGATCACGTCGATCTGCAGCGACCGATGCACATGACGGCAGTCGACGAGTACGAATGGCTCTGAACACCAGCACGCTCACCTCGACTTCTGCAGGCTCATTGCGCCGCCTGCCCGGCCCTGACGTCGTCCGAGCAATCGCACTGATCGGCGTGGTGGTGATGAACTACCACGGCTATCTGATCATCAAGGGTGGCGAGCGAAGCGGCGGATGGGCCAACGATTTGTTCGACCCATGGACCGGGCCGCTGTCGTCGCGCTTCGCCGCCACGTTCGTGCTTGTTGCGGGCGTCGGCGTCACGTTGCTGACGCGCAAGGCGGTGCGCAACGGCGGCGACGACCTCACCGAAATGCGCTGGAGGCTGGCCCGACGCGGCGCGCTGCTCTACGCAGGCGGACTGTTCCTCGACACCATCTGGGCGGGCACGATCATTCCCTTCTACGGCGCGATGTTCGCGCTCGCCGCACTGCTGTTCACGTTCCGCAGCAGATGGATTGTGCTCGTCGGTGTATTCGCCGTAGCAGCCGGAGCGCTGCTTAAGGTGTGGGAGTTCCAACAGTTGCAAGCGGGCAAGAGCCCAGGTTGGGTTTTCGTCCCCACTGAAGGTGCGCCAGAGAGCTTCCTGCTCGACGTGTTCGTCAACGGGACGCACCCGCTGCTCCCCTGGCTCGGATTCTTCTGCGTCGGCATGTTGCTGGGGCGCGTGCTCGACACAAGCTGGTGGCGCTTGGCCGCACTCGGCGGCGGGGTGATGCTCTTCGCCGGCGCCTCGATTGCGTCAGGCTTCGCCTCGACTGATTTCCAACAGACGGTGCTCTCCACCAATCCGGGCAGCCGGGGGCTCGTCTACGTTGCGAGCACCCTCGGTACCGCACTCATCGCATTTGCGGCGATCGACATGATCGCCAACCGATTCGAAGACCAGACCGATCCGCTCCGGCGTGCCGGACAGATGACGCTCACCCTCTACTTGGCGCATATCTTCCTGTTCAACTTCATTGTTGACTGGGTCGGCCTGGTTGAGCCCGCCGGGCTCGCGACGTCACTGCTCTTCTCACTCGGCTTCTGGATCGTGGCGATCGCCGCGGCGAACGCGTGGCATCGTCGCTTCGGACGCGGCCCGGCCGAGCGCATCTACCGTGCAATCGGCGGCTAGCTACACCACGTCGATCTCGCACCACGCAAGCGTTGCGTGGCCGGATGTTCGCCGCCTCAAGGGCTTTCAGATCAGACCACTTATCGGCAGCCTCGCCACAGAACTCCCGGAAAAATCAGTGCACGCCACGCGCTGCACGGCGCACACCGCGCCAACCGACGGCACCTGCACCAATCAGCGGCCCCGAGTCAGCGAGCCGTGACGGAGTGATGCGGGCCCCTCGGCTATAGGCGAGCTGGACGTTCTCGTCGAGCGCGACCTGGGCAGAATGAAAAAAGGTTGCTGCAAAACCCAGTGCAACGGCGCCACCGACAACCACCAGCGTCAGGTCGAGCGAGTTGCAGATCGACGCGGCTGCCCGACCCACGTAGGTTCCCGTGCGCTGCATGATCTCGTAGGTCGGTTCGCTTGGCGGGCGACCCGTAATCTGCTCGATGGCCAGGCCAGATGCTTCGGCCTCGAGGCAGCCTTGGGCACCGCAACCGCACCGACGACCCAGAGGCTCGACGATGATATGGCCGATGTGGCCCGCATTGCCGGACTCTCCATCCAGAAGTTCCCCGTCGAGCACGATGCCGCCACCGATGCCGGTCGACACGGTCACTGCACAGAAGTCGCTTTGCCCTTGCGCTGCACCCAACCATCCTTCGGCCAACGCCAATGCCTTCGCGTCGAGATCACCAAAAACCGGCATTCCCGTCAGCTCTTGGAGTCGAGCTCGGAGCGGAAAGTCACGCCACCCCGGGATGTTGACCGGCGAGACGGTCTCAAGTTGGCGCGTGACCGGTCCAGCAGCGCCGACGCCGACCGCGCGAACACGCGCACCTTGAAAGACCGCCTGCTGTTGCATGTCGGTAACCAGCGTCGCGAGCGACGTGTAGTGCGACTCCGGACCGACGTCTCGTTCCACTTCGACACGCGACCGCGCAATAAGCTCGCCCCGTGCCGTGACGAGGCCGGCCGCGAACTTCGTGCCGCCGATGTCGACCGCCAGGATCGCGTCAATCGGCGGCTGAGGCTCCACCTCGGGCGAATCTTCAGCGTCGACGGCGAGCGGCTCAACTGCCTCGTCCGCCTGATCGGGGTCAACCATTCACCCGACGGTAGCTCGCGGCCGAGGCGACCGGCTGTGCCGGTTACGGTGCCGCACACTCTCGACGAATTTTTGCTCTCCATCGGCAACAAATACGCCGGTGAAACTTCTGAGTATCCTGAGCTGACTTTGCAGGGCTCTCGCCCTACCCACACTTCGCCATGACTCCAATCCCGTCCATCTGCCGCTATTCGCCAATGGCTCGGGTCAGCGCCATCGCAGTAGCCGCATTGCTCGCTCTGTCTGCTGCGACAACCGTCGTGGCAAGCACCGACGCAGCGTCAACCGACACCGTCACCTCGACCACCATTGCGCCCGCCCCTCAGAACATCGCGATCTACCCCGACGAAATCGGGAACGTCATGGCAACAATTCGTTACATGGAGTCCCGTGGGCAGTACGGGATCCCGCCAAACCGAGGCAACGCATCAGGCGCCTACCAGTTCATTGGCTCCACTTGGGCCAACCATGGCGGCTACGCCCACGCCTACCTGGCGCCCCCGCACATTCAAGACGAACGCGCCGCCCTCGACGTGGTCCGCTTCCTCGAGCAATGGAACAACGACGTCTCCATGATCCCGGTGATGTGGTACTACCCGCGGGCGTCTCGCGAACCGGCTTTGATGGACGTCGTGCCAGTTCCGTCAGCTGGAAACGTCTTGACCATCCGCGAGTACCAGACTCGGTGGCTCGGCGTGTTTGCCACGATTTCCGGCCAGCCCGTACCGCAGACGCTCTCGCTTGGCGAGGCCGTCGGTCGGCTCGGTGCCCCACCCCTGCTGAACCAGCGCGACGACGGCATTGTTCCCATGGCGTATCCCGTGCTCGGCCCATCACGCCTCGCCACGCCCGACTGCAACGCTCTGGCAAACGATGCCGAAGCACAAACAGATACGTCGATCTCCCGTGCTGACATCGAAGCTGCTGGCCTCTGTACAGCGCAGGCTCCAGCAATCATTTTTGGCGTCAAGCTGCAGCCAATCCGTGCCGCCGCAGACGGTGTAGTCACCGCTGTCAACGACCAGCCAAACTCCGATCGACCCATCACGGTGACAATCACCGCGACCAACGGCCTCAGCTATATCTACGCCGGCTTCAACAACGACAACCAGGGCACTGACGATGGGGGCGCGCCTGACCATTTACGCCTGACTGCGCTCGCCGAAGTGGGCCGCACTGTTCGAGCCGGGCAGATCATCGGGTTCATGGGCGACACCGATCCGCTTCCAATCGGCATCCGCGTAGACGTGCCGATCGACTCGACTGTCGTCATCGATCCCAACGTAATTGCTCCGCATCTCCGCCTGTCGGTCATCGACGTTAAGGGCAATCCAGTTGATGCATTCGGCCCAGCCGTCGATGCCTTGTTCGGCTCCACCTGCAAGGCCGGCATCGGCCAGTGGTCGGTCCCCGCCCGAAGCACCTTTACTGCAGCCGTCACCGTCGAAACGACCGACAACAGCAACGAGATCGACTCCGAATGGGTCATCACCTCGACCGGCCAGGTCCAGGCCAACGGATGGGGCGCATTGATCAGTCCGAACGAGCAATGCACCTGGGTGCCAGCCGAGCCCTACGGCCCCGGCGCTGGTGGCTCAGATCAAACACCTGACAGTTGGGGCCGCGACCTGAATCTTGCTGCCCAGGTATGGGTCAGACTCGCTCTGGCCAGCGACGACGCAGTGCCAGCAAACTTCCTACGCTTCTAACGCTCGATTAGCTGGTGACGCGACGTGCGTCTTCGACGAGATTGATCTCGTAGAGCACTTCGTTGAGCGCATCAGCTGCGCTCATCGCGGAAAAGCGCTGCGGGTTTTCAGGTGTACAGCACGATGCCACGGGCGCCAGAACGGTCCAGGGCCGGGGATGACAGAACTGGACAACGCTGTACCGCTCGCCAGTAAAGCCGGGAGAAGCAACGACGCGATGCCAACCAATCGGGATTGCACCATTGGTCAACCGCTCGAGCATGATGCCGGTGTTGATGATGACACCGTTGTCGGGGGCAACTGCGTCGACCCATTGGTCGTCAACCTTGACCTGCAACCCGGGTGCTGTTGCACGCGGGAGTGCCGTGATGAGGTTGATGTCTCCGTGCTCCGCCGCCCACACGTAGCTCGGAGCGTCGCCGTCGGAGGTCGGAATCTCGCCCATCGACGGGTACCGAATTGCACGCGTCAGGGTTGGCCCGTCCTTGACCATGCCGTCGAAGAAACTCTCGTGGCAGCCGATGCCTTCGGCGATGACGTGCAGGAACCGACGCTGGAGGTCGGCGATTGAATCATGGAACCGGTACAACACGTCGGTGATACCGGGCACCACCGACTCGGGCAGCACCTGATCAGGGTACGAGTGCGGGAAGCTCCGCTTCAGCGGGTGGCCTGGGTCGATCTCTCGAGCCCAGTTCAACATCTCTTTCCAGTCAGGCGTATCGCTCGACGCAGCGGTCTCAACGAGGAGGCCCGTGTATCCGGTCTGGCCACTGGCGCCTCGGGCCGTGCTCTGTTGCTTCTCGTCGGGCGTCTTTTCAAAGAACTCGCGCAGCATGCCATATGCCGTGTCGAGGAGGTCCTCGCTGAGGTCGTGGCTGGTGTAGACGAATCCGGTCGCGAGGCTCCGGGTGACGCCGTCGACAACGGCACGCCGTTGTTCGGAGCTGCCGCGTTCGAAGGCCAGGAGGTCGACGTCGAGGATCTGATCGCTCATGCTAGGAAAGGCTACTGCGCTTGCGATGTGCCACGATCTCATGATGACAACTCCTGAAGCACCCGCTTCGCCCGCAGCGCATCAGTTGAGCCGCACGCAGACGGCGGGGCGCCTGCTGCAGCGGTCAGGCCGCGGTGCTGTTCGCCTTCTTGTTGGTCGCGCCGGCCTTGCTGGCCGGGGCGTTATTGGTGTCTCACGCGGGAGCGGCCGGGGCGCTGTTCGATTCGCGAAGGCAACCAGGGCCACGACCGCGGCGACCAATTGGGCCTCGGCTGGTTCGACCGGATCGATGAAGTCGCTCGGCTCAACGGGTTCCATCCTCTCGATTGGTTCGGCTGGCTCAATCCTCTCGATTGGTTCGGCTGGCTCGATTCTGTCCATCGGCTCCGTGGGTTCAATCGCATCCGTGGCTTCAGTCGCTTCGATCGGGGGCCTCAAAGAGCTCAAGGCGTTCCACACCGATCGCGCCCTCGCGATCATCATCGGCGCACTGCTGGCCGTCGTCGCATTCGTCGGAGTGCAATCAGCACGCCGCGCGTGAGCAACTCGCGCCAGCGTCACACCACCAACCCTCTGAACCCAGTTTGGCCTCGGCGTGACAAGCCAACGCATGACAAGCTCCAGCGGTATGAGTGATGAGACATCTGAGCCGGCCGACCTCTTCGACATGACAGGGCGCGTTGCCGTCGTCACCGGCGGGTCGCGAGGGCTCGGTAAAGAGATGGTGATGGCCTTTGCCAGGCGCGGCGCTGACGTGGTGATTGCGAGCCGCAAGCTCGACAGCTGCGAGCAACTGGCGCAAGACGTCGAGCGGACGACCGGCCGCAACGCGCTGGCAGTCGCGTATCACGCCGGCAGCTGGGACGACAGCGATCGGCTGGCCGAAGTGGCGTATCAGCAGTTCGGCAAGGTTGATGTGCTCGTCAACAACGCCGGCATGTCGCCGCTCTACAAATCGATCGACACGATCACCGAAGAGCTCTACGACAAGGTGCTCGATGTCAATCTCAAGGGGCCATTCCGGCTTTCGGCGCTCGTCGGCACGCGGATGGCCGCGACCGACGCGGGTGGGTCAATCATCTTTGTCTCCTCGATCGCGTCGCAACGTCCAAGCCCGAACGAGTTGGTGTACGGCGCAGCGAAGGCCGGGATCAACAACTTGACCTACGGACTCTCGCGCACGCTTGGCCCGAAGGTCCGTGTCAACTGCATCGTGCCCGGGCCGTTCCTCACCGACATCTCCAAAGCCTGGGACCTCGATGCATTCAACGAACGTGCCGCTGAGGCGTATGCGTTGGAGCGTGGTGGAAAGCCGAGCGAAATCGTCGGCGCCGCCCTGTATCTCGCAAGTGACGCATCGAGCTATACGACCGGCGCACTGATCGACATCAACGGCGGGCCGCGTTGAGCGCTGCAGGTTCGCTCGTTATCCGCAACTGCGACGCTCTGATCGACGGTGTGGTCGTCAGCGGTCAAGACATTCATGTCGTCGCTGGCGTGATCACAGCCATCGGGCCGACATCTGCTCAGTCGCTGACGGGAGACGTCGATGCCGCAGGACTGATGGCGATGCCCGGGTTCATCAACTCCCACACACACGCCGCAATGACGCTGCTGCGCGGCGCCGTCGAGGACGTCGCCGTGGAGTCGTGGTTCAACGACCACATCTGGCCAATCGAGGTCAACGTCACGGCTGACGACGTCCAACTCGGCACCGAGCTGGCCTGTGCGGAGATGATTCAGGCAGGCGTCACGAGCTTTGCCGACCACTACTTCCACGCCGACCGCGCCGCTGCAGCCGTCATCAACTCGGGACTTCGAGCAAACCTCGGTATGACGTTCTTCTCGAGCCAGGGCCCAGCCGGGCTTGAAACCTCGGCGTCATTCGCTGCCGACTGGAACGATGCCGCCGGTGGCCGAATCACCACCTCACTGGCACCACACGCCACCTACACCTGCGACGACGCCGATCTCTCTTCCGCAGCCGAAGCTGCCCGCACACTGGGGGTTCGCGTCCACCTCCATGCCGCCGAAACGGTCGAGCAGACCGAGTCGAGCCTTGCGGCACGCGGCATCACGCCGATCCAAGTGCTCGCCGACACCGGGGTGCTCGATGCCGGCGTACTCATCGCGCACGGCTGCGGCATCGTTCCTGACGACCTTGCGCTGCTCGCGCCTTTCGCCGATCGCATCGGTGTGGCGCACTGCCCCAAGACCTACATGAAGCTTGCTACGAACCCGCTGACGCCAATCGATGAGCTGCGTTCGGCGGGTATCGCCGTCGGCCTGGGAACAGATGGCCCGGCATCGTGCAACAGCATCGACCTGTTCGAAAACATGCGGCTCACCGCGCTTGCTCAGAAGTTCATCCATCGCGATGCCACTCGGCTTGGCGTCAGTCAGGCGCTCGCAATGGCCGGACCCGAGTCGGCACGCGCGATTGGAAGTTCAGCTGGCCGACTCGCCGTCGGCGCACCCGCCGACATCATCCTTGTCGACCTCTCCGGACTGCACTGTCAGCCGCTCCACAACCCGCTCGCCGCGCTCGTTTACTCCGCTCGAGCAAGCGACGTCCAGACCACCATCGTCGACGGAATCCCCCTCATGGTCGACCGCGAACTCCTCACGGTTGACGCTGCCGAGTTGAGCGCCCGAGTCGCTGCCCGGGCCCCCCAACTGCTTGATCACGACCCGACGCAGTCGATCCAGACCTACGCCCCCTAACCCCGTTCCCTGCCCCCGCCCGTTCCGGCGGCAACGTGCGCTTTCCCACGGGCAGAACCAGACATCACGCGAGCTGCGAGGATGACGGAATGGCCCACGGCACTCACGACTACGACATCGATCCGCGCAACGTCGACATCATCATCGGCATCAACGACGACCTGTTGCCGCGCGAGAGGGCAATGGTCTCGGTGTTTGACAGTGGCTTCATGCTCGGCGACGGCGTGTGGGAAGGCATCCGGGTGCATGGTGGGAAGCTCGCATTTCTCGGTGATCACCTGCGACGCCTGTACGAAGGTGCCATGGGCATCGACATGGACATCGGCCGCTCCCCTGCCGAGCTGACTGCGATGATTCAGGCGACACTCGATGCGAACGACATGGGTGATGCCGACGGCGTGCACATCCGGTTGATGGTCACCCGCGGTGTGAAGTCGACGCCATACCAGGACCCGCGCTTTACGATCACACCCGCCACCATTGTCATCATCCCCGAGTACAAAACTGCTCGTCCCGAGACCCTGACGCAGGGCGTGCGGCTGTACACCGTCTCCACTCGGCGCGGTCGTCCCGACGTGCAGGATCCGAAGTGGAACTCACACTCGAAGCTCAACTGTATTTCGGCGTGCATCCAGGCAACGAAGGCCGGGGCCGACGAAGCCTTGATGCTCGACCCGCAAGGCTTCGTTGCCACGTGCAACTCGACGCACTTTTTCATTGTGCGTCATCCCGACGGGCCCGATGGTCCTGGCGAGGTATGGACCTCGACCGGCGACTACTGCATGCCGGGCATCACGCGGCGCAACGTGTTGCGGCTGTGCGGACAAAACAATGTGATCTGGCGCGAGAAGAACTTCAGCGTGACCGAGTGTTATGGCGCCACCGAGGCGTTCGTCACGGGCACATTCGCAGGTATTGCACCGGTGACAGAGATCGACGGGCGAATGATCGGGACCGGCGAACGGGGCCCAATGGTCGAGCAACTGCAGCAGTTATACGTCGAGATGCTGGAAAACTTGTGACTCGAATTGCAATGTGGTCAGGGCCACGAAATCTGTCGACGGCAATGATGCGCAGCTGGGAGAACCGCAGCGATACAGCGGTCATGGACGAGCCGCTGTATGCCGCGTATCTCGCCACGACCCGGCTCGACCATCCTGGCCTCGACGAAATCATCGAGGCCGGCCCGGCCGCTTTTGACGATGCGATTACAGCGTGCCTTGCGCCCCTCGCAGCAGGCATCGCGGTCAGCTATCAAAAACACATGGCGCACCATCTACTTCCTGACACTGATCGGTCGTGGATCGGCGGCTTGCGCAACGTGCTGCTCCTTCGTGATCCGCAACGCGTGTTCGCGAGCTACACGAAGGTGCGCGAGTCGGTCACGCTCAACGACATTGGCGTGCCCCAGCAGCTCGAACTCGCGGAGCATTGTGAGCTGATTGTCGACTCCGACGACTTCCTCACCGACCCAGCGGGCTACCAGCGCGAGATCTGCCGTCGGCTCGACGTGCCCTTTGACCCAGCAATGCTCACCTGGCCATCGGGCCGCCGTGGCAGTGACGGAGTCTGGGCTCGCCACTGGTACTCCACTGTCGAAGCCTCCACCTCGTTCGGACCACCGCCGACCGATCCACCCGCCGCGCTGCCGCCACACCTCGCACCAATCGCCGACGAAGCCGTCGCGATCTACCAAGAGTTACGCGCCAACCGCCTCACCGTCTGACTCTCGGAACCCGGAGACTCAACCTTGCCCTTCCGGGCATGATCGAGTCGGGCGCCAGCCCGAACACCGCTGGCAACGACGCCAGATCGGTGCAGATCGCGCAGCAACGGCCCCAGGGTGACGATCGACACACTGGCGCCGTCTACGGTGGGACCATGGAAATGCACTTCGCCACCGTCTGGGAATCGATCGCTGACGTCATTCCCGATGCTCCCGCGATCACGACCGGTGACACGACTCGGACGTGGGCTGAGTATGACGACAGAGGCGCACGAATGGCACAGGCGTTCACCGCTGCTGGGCTCGGACCTGATTCGAAGGTCGGGCTGTTCATGTACAACTCGAACGAATACATGGAGACTCACTACGGCGTCTTCAAAATGCGTGGCGTCGCGATCAACGTCAACTATCGATACCTCGACGAGGAACTCTGGTACCTCCTCGACAACTCCGACTCAGAAGCAATCGTCTTCCATGCCTCCCTCGCTGACCGTGTTGCTCGAGTCGTGGATCGGCTGCCAAACCTCAAGCTGCTGATCGTCGTGGACGATTTGCTCAACGGAGAGGAGTGGGTCGACGTTCCGGGTGCACAGGCATACGGCGACGTCATTGCTGCCAACGAGCCGATGGAGCGGATTGAGCGCCGCGAAGACGACACATACATGCTCTACACCGGAGGCACCACCGGCATGCCGAAGGGCGTCATGTACGCGGTCGGCGGGTCCACAGCCAGCCTCACCGCTTCTGGTTATCCCCTCCTCGGGATGGAGTTGCCAGAGTCGGCCGACCAGATGGCACCGATGGTCAAGCAGCTCACCGATGCGGGCGGGCAATACACGTCGATCCCCTGCGCCCCCGTGATGCACGGCACTGGCTGTTGGCTTGGGTGGTTCATTCCAATGCTCGGCGGAGCCCACATCGTCAACCTCACCGCACGCAGTCTGCGGGCACATGAGGTGCTCGAAACCGTCGAGCGGCACGGCGTCAACGGGCTCACCATTGTTGGTGACAGTTTTGCCAAACCTCTGATCAAAGCGCTCGACGAAGGCAAGCCCGATGGCTCGATGTACGACATGTCATCGATCAAGATGATGAACTCATCTGGTGTCATGTGGACCACCGAGGTCAAGCAGGATCTCATTGATCGCATCGAGCAGGTCATCCTGATCGACGCGATGGGTTCGACCGAAGGCTCAATGGGCACCCAGATCACGGCCAAGGGAATGCCCACCGAGACGGCCAAGTTCACGAAGAGCCCACTCGCCAAGGTCTTCAATGAGGATGACGAAGAGGTTGTGCCGGGTTCCGGCGAAGTCGGCATGGTCGCTGCCGGCGGCAACATCCCGCTCGGCTATTTCAAGGACCCCGACAAGTCTGCTCGAACCTTCCGCGTGATCGACGGCGAGCACTATTCGTTCCCGGGCGACTTCGCCACGGTCGAGGCCGACGGCACGCTCGTCCTGCTCGGACGGGGCAGCCAGGTGATTAACACCGGCGGCGAGAAGGTCTTCCCCGAAGAGGTCGAAGAAGCAGTGAAACGAGTCGAAGGAGTTCTCGACTGCCTCGTCGTCGGCATCCCCGATGAGAAGTTCGGCAACGCCGTGACCGCTGTTGTGTCGCCCAGCCCGGGTGTATCCATCGAAGCCGCCACGATCATTGCATCGGTCAAGAGCAACCTCGCTAGCTTCAAAGCGCCAAAGACAATCGTGTTTGTCGACCAGATCCCTCGCGCCCCCAACGGCAAGGCCAATTACAAGGCCGCCAAGCAGATCGCCGAAGCCGCATAGTTGCGGATGGGGTCAGGCCCCTTTCGCAACTCTGTCTCAGAGCAGCTTTTCGGCAAAGAAGTCGCGGACTCGTTGGACACTCGCCTCGTCGCGTTGTTCGGTGAGCGTGGAGTGGTCACTCTTGGCCGTATTCTGCAGTTCGATCGCGATGAACGCATCGCCAAGCTTCTTCCGGAGCATCGCGAACCGGTCCCCGACCAGCTTGTCGCCGGCGAAGCGGAGACCGAGTACCTGGCAGCCGTCTTGCGCTCGCTGAATGATCGCAGCCTCGTCGTCAGGCGACAGGTTGAGGTTCGCGCCCCGCTCCTTCTTGCCCACAGCAAACGGCATCGAGGGTTGTGCGATCACCGGCGCGATCATGATGTCGTCGACCATCATTCCGAGTGCGAAGCCGCCCGAGAAGCACATGCCAACGGCGCCAACCCCCGGCCCACCGACCTCGTTGTGGATGTTGCGAGCGAGTGCACGGAGCCAGGCAATGACCGGTGATGTCTTGTTCATCGCCATCGTTGTGAACTCTTTGGCGATGCAGATTTTCATCATCGACTGCGCCATGTAGATCTGCGACGGCGCTTTCCCTGGCGTACCGACAAGCGACGGCATCACCACGGTGAATCCGCGCTCGACGACGTCGTTCGCGAACTGTGCAACCGCCGGGGTGATTCCGGGTATCTCATGGACAACCAGCACCGCTGGGCCGCTCCCTCGCCGGTACGTGGAGAAGCTCATCTCGGCGGCGCTGAACTTGCCAGGCGTCCAGCCGGCAAGCACGCCCGAACGAATCGGCTTGGCATCGGCAGAGAGGGTGGGAGCTGCTTCGGTCATTGTGTGATCAGTTCTTGTCGAGAAGTTCGAGTGCCGCAGCCGACAGGAGTTCTGGGCCCTCGCGGAAGTTGTCGAGTGTTTCCTGATCGACATCTTGGTCGCCCATCGCCCCCTGTGAATACCGGGCGAAGACGCCTTCGGAAATTACTGCGAGGCGCCATGAGGAGAACGCTCGGTAGTAGTTGATGTTGCTCAGGTCGCGGCCAGTGCGGTTGGCATAACGCTCGAGCATGGCTGCGTAGGTGGGGAACCCGTCGAGACCGGACGGGTCGTTGTGTCGGCCTTCGTTGGTGCCCGGGTCGGTCCAGTACACGCCGAGATAGCCGACGTCGGCGAGCGGATCGCCGAGTGTGCAGAGTTCCCAGTCGAGCACGCCAGTCACTCGATCGCCGTCGATGAGCACGTTGCCGAACCGATAGTCGCCGTGAGCGATCGAGACGCCGACCTGAGTTGGCAAGTTCGCGGCGAGGCGACGTGCGACTTCGTCGACTGCTGGTAGGTCACGCGTCTTGGACTTCTCCCACTGCGTGGTCCACCGCTTGACCTGGCGTTCGACATAGCCCTCGCGGCGCGCAAGGTCGCCGAGCCCGATGGCATCGATGTCGACCGAGTGGAGGTCGGCGAGCACATCAATCAGATGCTCACTCGCAACGCGCCGCTGCTCGAGTGTGGTGTGCTCCTCAGCCCGTTCTTGGGAGTCGAGCACGACGCCAACGACGTGGCTCATCACATAGAACGGCGCACCGGTCACTTCGACGTCGCGACAGACACCCAACGTTTCGGGCACCGGCACATTAGTCTGGCCGATTGCCGAGATGATGCGGTGCTCTCGCTCCATGTCATGCGCCGTGGCGAGCACGGAGCCGGTCGGCGGGCGGCGCAGTACGTACTTGCGATCGTTGGCATCGGTAACGGTGAAAGTCAGGTTCGACCGGCCGCCAACGATGATGTCGAACCGAAAGGGGGCCTCCGATCCCGCGATATTGGCCACGAGCCAATCGGTCACTCGGGGCACATTGATTCCAGCGATCTCGGTCACCACCTGAACGTACCGGCCGACTCCCCACGCGCTGCAACCGGTGGCCAGGTCTCTGCGTCAGCAAAACAGCAACCAACGAAGCTTGAGTTCGCACAAACAACGAAAAGCGTGATGCCGATACGAGATGAGGACGCCACTCAGATTGTTCGGGGCAAAGAATGCACGAACGAGTCGGCCTTCGCCGACGAGAGTTGCGGGGCGATGCAGGGTTTGAGCGACGTGGCGTCGTTCAGCCGGGACGGCCCACGCCGACGACCTTGTTCCAGTTGACCGAACCGATGTTCACGATGCCGCCCGTGTTCGGAGCATGCACCTGCTGACCATTGCCGAGGTACACGCTGACGTGGCTGATCGGGCTGTAAAAGAAAATCAGGTCGCCCGGCTGCGCAGCACCCTTGCTGACATGCGGGATAGACGCGTACTGCGCACGTGACTGGTGTGGCAGGTAAACGCCAGCCTGGGCCCAGGCGTACTTAGTGAGCCCGGAGCAATCGAACGACACCCCGGGGTTCGAGGTGGCGTAGCGGTACGGGACACCCTGCTGGCTGAGCGCCGCATTCACGGCCGCGCCCGCACGTGATGAAACCGCAGGAGTAGCCGTGGCAGTCGGCGCTGGCGTCGAGCCACCGCCAGAGTTGCTGTTGCCACCGCCGTTGGCCGGTACCGGGCCGGAGCCGCCCCCATTCGAAGCAGTCGTCGAAGACCCGCCAGAGTTATTACTGTTCGCTGCTGCAGCAGCGGCTGCGTTCGCTGCAGCAACTTGCGCTTCATATTCGGCGCGAACACGGGCAGCAGCTTGAGCAGCGCGGCGCGCTTCTTCCTCTTGGATGACCTGGCCGAGCTTGGCTTCGGCGTCGGCGCGAGCCTGGGTGTATTCGGCAGTGAGCTCGTCGGTGCGAACTTGAGAGTCTGCGAGATCCTTGGTGAGTTGCTCGGCCTGCGTGCGCTTGCGGCCAAGATCGGCGCGCTCCTCTTCAAGGTCTGCAACGATTGCGTTCAGTTCATCGGTTGTGACCGTGCCGGCGCTGAGAGCGACACGGGCAAGTTCGTCGCGCTGCATGATCGCATTGAGATCGGAGGTGTCTTCGAACAGCGGTCCAAGTGGAGTGGACCCGGCACCGACGAACGAGCGGATTGCCATCTCACCCAGGTCGCCGCGCAGCTCACCGATTTCGGATTCTTTGGCAGCGACGCGAGCTTCAGATTCCACAATCTCGCTGTCGAGCACAGCTTTTGTGTCGACGGCGATCACGTATTCCTCGCCGATCCGGCGGGCATTTTCTTCGAGCCGTTCGAGCTCGTCAACGATGTCTTCGACGCGTCCGCGCTGCGCATCGACCGGGCTGGCGTATGAAACAGTCGGCGTGAACGCCGGCACCAGCAAAGCCGCAGCCACGGCAATGGGAAGAACACGGAGTAGTTGCTTCATAGGAACGAGACGAACCCTAGCGAATATGACGATCATGTTGCGAAATCGGAACGAAAGTTCACATAGTGCGATCAGTCACCCTTCGAGCGCCTGAATTTTTGTGCGAGCGATTGCAGGGTCCATCTGTGTAATCCCTCACATAACCGCTGTTGACCACGAGCGGGAACGTGCGCACCGGTCGAACGTCAGCGAGTTCGAACGTCAGCGAGTTCGAACGTCAGTCCGAAGAAAGAGGGATCGGCGACGCAGTC
>Ga0115001_10001518_pt1 | contig 17870 bp, 9 predicted proteins | sample ArcticOcean_MG_C_12_FD_89869 | JGI IMG/M metagenome (GOLD analysis project Ga0115001, IMG submission 89869) | Marine microbial communities from western Arctic Ocean - ArcticOcean_MG_CB8_130 | ecosystem: Environmental > Aquatic > Marine > Oceanic | place: Arctic Ocean: Canada Basin | collected... | reverse complement strand
ACGCAACGCGAGCGCGTTTGCTTTTACACCCGAGTTCCTTTTTAATGAATTGCTTTAATTAAGCGCTTTACAATTAAACGCCCTCGCGTGTTATCAGTTGGCCTCGAAAATGTGGAACTCGAAAAATCTCTTCAAATATGAAAAATCAAAAAAAGAGGAAAAAGAGGAACAAAAGAAAAGAAGAGCAGAGAAAAAACGCTCGCGACGAGCACATCTTTGACTCAAGCGCACGGCACGCGCGGTGGATCCTAACTCTGTTACGAATCATTTCATGCATGAATGAAGAGAATAGAACACGAGTGATCAGTGCGTTCAAATCGGTTCTGTTAACATCGAATCGCACGCGTTATCCGTCTTTTGATAAAAAAGAAGTTCTCTGCTTCCCCTGCTTCCCCGCAATATTTCCCGTTATTCTTCATAAATAAAACAGTCGAACGAGTGCGCCTTTGTCAGTACACAGGCAAGCAGTCGCTTCGGTGGAAGATAAAATGTCCACTTTAAAAGCGGCGAGGGCGGATAACTTTTACTACCCACCTTCGTACACGGCCGAGAACGGGGCCGCGAACGAACGATATAAGAACACGCAAGGAAGTTTAGGGAAACGGAGCAGGGGAAATGGTGAGCTCGTGATCAGATTTGAGGCGCCTTTCCCTATGCGATGTACGAACTGTAAAGAAAGAAGACTCATCGCGAAAGGGGTCAGATTTAATGCGAGGAAACGGAAGGTGGGGAATTATTTGTCTAGCGCGATATATTCGTTCGTGATGTTAAATGCGAGGTGCTGTAATAAAGAGATCGAGATTAGGACAGATCCGAAGAATTCGGATTTCGTGATTGTGAGAGGGTGCGAGAGAGCGTATGAGAGGGATGTTTATTTACCAGATCGCGATGATGATGATGCTGATGATGACGGTGATCGTGATGATAGAATGACGATGGAGTATTCTGGGATCGAAGGCGTACAAGTCGAGCGCGAGAAGATTGACGGGATGAGATATTTAGAGAAGGAGGAAGCGATGAAGAGGAATGGAAAAGAAACGCTTTCGGCCTATGCGAGAGATAGAATCAATAGTGAAGATAGATGGAGGAACGATTATGAAGCGAATAAAGCTTTGCGGAAGACGAATAGAGGGAGACGGGAAATAGAGAAGAAGTTAAGAGAAGACGGGAAAAATAAAGGATTTAACGACGATGGAGGAGTCAAATTATTGCCTCACTCGGCTTCGGACATGCTTAGAGCGAGAATAGCGATGCAAAATAGAAAAGGGCGTAATATCGATTCGGCGGATAAAGTGAGGCGGAAAATTAAAAATCAATCGATATTTAGCGCGAAACCTACTATTAAGAAGAAGGTGGTAGGAAGATAAGCGCGCAGTGTGCGATTTGATGATGCGCATTATAAAGACAACTTTCAACGAATATCGGTCTGAAGAAGTCCGGGATTTCACAAATGGAGAAAAATCGTACTTATCACATTTCTCTTGGCAGTTGGAATCGTCTAAGTTGACGAGAAATTCGTAATACTTGTAGATTTGTAAATTACCTAGTATCTATATTTCTAAATCGGTTGGGATAGATCAATGTCTCTAATGATCGTATACCATCTTGGTAAGTCGCTCTTCCCAAAAGGGGCAACGTTTCTAGGTAACCCATTTAATCCGATGATATCATCCATTAATTCCGTTCGCGTCTCGAAATCAGTTCGTAAAACCGCGCCTCGCGTTTTACAAAAAAGTTTCATTTCTTTCGCAATCTTATCGCTCATGCCAGAGTGTCCGTGTTTGCCATGCTTCGCTGGGATGATAAAGACATCAACGGTGTCGCCATCGGAGAGTCGACCTGAGCCACTAAATATAATCCGTTTCCCCTTTTGACGAACCATAAATGGCGTATTTTCAACTTGTTCCGTTTTCTCGCCATCTCCTTCAATCCAAGTCAAAGACGAGGGATCGGACGGGTCCACTAACGCTGCTTTTGATGCGCACTGCGGCTCAATCGCGATAGTCCAACTCACAGCTCTAGCGACATCTATTTCTATACGGATTGTTTTCTTATCAGGACCAGTTCCAGTTTTGCGAATTTCGGGCATCTCAGATTCAGTCATATTATTCGCGCGCATATCCGAAAGTATCGGTTTCGGGTTATTGACGGATTCGTAATAACTCAAATCGTAGCCTCGAACGATGCACGCTCGGTCTGTTTTCATCGTTACAAAATCAACAGACTCTGTACAATCGCCACCAAATCGTTTATTTATTCTAAAGTTTGTGAACGCAGAGTACAATCGCTGATGCATGAACGTATTGCCATCCATTTGTTTTCTTTGGATTGCTTTGGAATGAATGCTCTTCAATCTTGCTTCGTTTTCTAATCTCAACTTTTCCTTCCTAATCTTCTTAGAAGCCGCGTCTTCGTTGTTATCAGTAGCGGACTTCCACTCTTCACCGTGTTTTCCTGAGTTACTTATATCATCAATTGAAGAAGTATCAGTGGCAACGAACGTTGTCGTGGGCAATAATCTGGGCAAATCTATTATCAAATGTAACTTATCGCGTAAAGCCATGGCGGCTGGCGCTAGGCTCGATCCAGCTCCAACTCGCGCTAAAGCAATGAAATCAGAAGTCACGTAACTATTTGAATCGATATGTGTAATGTGCGTTAATATGATCGGTTGAGGTGAAACCGCAGTAAATCTAACGTTTTTAAACATGCCGCACACGAGTGTTGTAAATAAAAACGTGATAGACGTGACGACCAAAACTCTGAACGTTTGTCGTTCATTTAGCGTGGCTCCGAGCGAAATCACTGGACCAGCAAAGAACATAGCACACGCCGTAAAGCCTAACATACCACCAAGTATCGCGTCTAGCGTATAGTAACTGAGAGGATGCCCATCACCAAGTTTCGGATCTGCGCGAGACTGCACGGCTGAAAATGTTGCAACTGTTCGAAACAAAAGCGGGCTGCAGACCCAAACGCACGGTATTGCGCACATCATCGCGATATATAAATTCGGCGAAGTAGTCGCAAATAAATCTATTTTTTCAGCTGGTTTGATTTCATTAGTCTTCTTGGAAATCGTGTCATCTTCTTCTTCCTCTTCTTCGTTTGTTTTCTTAGAATCATCACCGTCCGCCTCTTCTACAACTACGGGTGGAACAATCGAAACGCTCAGAATAAAGTGCAAAAAGCCACTTTGTTTAGCAATCACAGGAGCAAAAACGAAAATAAGTTCGTACAAAGCAAGGTTTGCGAGCCAAATCGTGGCATGCGAATCCGTTCGTTTCTTCAAAGCCCAAGCTAGTACGGATGTGAAAAACGTCTTGCCGCTTAATAAGCACCATTTTAGGGCATTATCGGTCGCATATCGGTCACGAAACGCGACATCGATCGGAATAATTTGCCAATAAAGAAACCCAGAAAGTATGTTATAGCCTAATATGCTTCCAATACACGCATTTAAACCGGCAAAAATCATGAAAACGGCCGAGTAGTTTCCCAACGGCATCGCTTCGCCAACAAAAAAGGCGAGCGTAAAAGTAGACATTGCTCCGAAAAAAACGCCCATTAAAATGGAAAAAAGTGGAATAATAAATCCAACGAGTGGAATTGCAATCATTGCTTTTACGATAGTATCGATTGCGAGTTGCCAAATCTTTTCACTTTTGCTGTGTATTTTATGAATGTGCGCACCAAATGCGTACTTCACCACAAAGAACATCGAAAGCGCGCTAAAGAAAACTAACGAACGCAGAGTGGCCAAATTAAAAGGCTCTGTCACTACGAGTTTCGCCCTTGAAATACCAAACACGCTCGGAGAAAAATACCACGCATGCGCTTCTACATCTTGTCTTAGGGAAATATCTGGATTCAACTCAGAATCGACGTTTGCGAATTCAACCCTTTTCTGTAAGAATGAACTTATAAATGCGATGATATTCTCCCCACTCGCTTGTGCACTCCCTCGACGAACGCCTTTTAGTTTATCTCGAGACGTGTGGTATACGAACGATCGTTCGACAAAGGCGAGATCAATCACAGCCATACCTTTTTCGTTATAGACGCGACCATCCGTTTCTGAAGGGATAATCCCGGATCGAAAAACTTGGCCATAAATGCTCGCCGAGTTAGGATATGGTACGCTTTTAGCCCATGTTTGTATCAACATACGCTCGAACGTTTCCCCGTGTATACCCTTCTCGGTTTTGAACAACATTTGTGGCCCGCCCGCTCCCATGGATTCAAGATTTATAACCACTGATGGTTTCTCGTTCTTCTGCCGAAACCACGGGTGTGTTTTCATAGTCGCCGCTGCTCCGATTAACCCAACTTCCTCGGCGGTTAAAAAGTGAAACACAATAGCAGTTTTTGCGGGTAAAAAATTGCTCTTCGACGTCGCTAAACTCGCCACATTTTCTAAAACCTCCAACGCGATTCCAATACTTACCGCGTTATCTGACCCTCCGCTCGACGTCGATACTGTATCCAAATGCACCGATATAGCAATAACGTGCATTTTATTATTAATATCATTCATATATGGATCATTCGCAGCATTAAATTCATCATCCCCATAATCAAATTCATCGCTCTCGCTATCACTGCCTCCATTCGTAGTAAACCTATCTCGCCTCCTCCTCACTCTCACTGATATCGCGCGTAAGTTATCGTACCTATAAACTTCGGACATCCCAAACTTCTTCTTCTCATTACCATTACGATCGCCATCATCAACCTCATCACCATCGATCAACCTCTCTTCACCTATATCTCGATGCCTCAACACTTGCTCATCGCGTTTCCTCACCCCGCTCGCGACGTAATCAAACACCTCGACCGCGACCCCCCCATTTCTCACATCTCCCCTCTCTTCATCATCTTCCCAACTATACTTCCTCTTAATCCCAAGCGCGCGTCTCTTCACGAACTCAAACGCGAGCTGCTCGGAATCGGTCCCAACCGCTCTAGACCCGAATTTCTCGATCGTTCTCGCGAGTTCAATCGCGCGTTGTTCCGAGAACGACTGCGGCGACTGCGACTGTCCGGCCCTTGGAAGTGTTCGTTCACTGAAGATCGAGCACGTGGCGCAGAGCACGATTAATAACGTGCTCTTCAAGGCCGTTACGCCGCTCATGTTCTTTCTTTTTAAACGATATACCGAGCGCGGCTTCTTCCTTGCTTTCTTTCTTTCCTTCTTTGCTTCCCTTTTTTGTGTCTATGCACAACTAAACTTAACTAAACTTAACGGAAAGGTCGATATAAAATAGGTTGTTGCTGTGGGGGAAAAACGAACGATGTAAACATGTAAATCATTTGGAAAAATATGAGTACGCGACACACGTAATGGTGGACGTTCTGTTTGCTACAAACACAGTTTTATAAAACTACGACGCTCGTTTATGAACTTCTCTGGACGTTGTTCAGGCACAAAGTAAGAGACGCGCGCGTTTGAGCAAAGTTTGTGTGAATTTTTTATGTTTTTTTTTAATGTTTTTTGGGCACTTTCTGCAGAAATTCTCGCAGTTGTTTTAGAAAAGAGAAACAGAGAAAATCTAAAAATAAAAAAACCAGCCTCTTAAAATTTTCGGAGGACGAAGTTTGACCGCGCTCGCTTCTAACATTAATAACAATAAACACGAGTACGAGTACGAGAGAGAGAGAGATGATATGTGCGAGGAACGCGCGGAGTACTGTTTCGTATCAAAATCACTCATCGACGACGATGGAAGAAGATCACGCTTCGTTCCCGTGCGCGTTTGTGACGAAACCTATTCATGAGTTGATCTGTGAATCAGAGGAAGATGAGACGAACGCGAGCGATTCGGATACGTGCGATTACGAAAACGACGAAGAAACGGACGAAGAAAATGAATGCCCTGCGTCGACTTTGCTTTTAAGAAAAAACAGAGAGCTCGATTTAGTCGCGAAGAAGTTAAGAGAAACAGTCGAGGAATGCGAGAAGACGACTTTGAGGTTGGACTTACGCGAGAGAGATTTGCTGATCGAGCAAGACGCTTTACACGCAGATTGTGCGAAATTTGAAACTTTTGCGAGAGAAAATGAACGGAAGATGCAGAAGGCGATGGAGAACGCTAGAAAAAGTAAGGCTGAGAGGTTGGCGTTGGAGGTAGAGGTGCTCTTGAAGTTGCGGAGAGAAGCGAGTTCGTTCGGTAGGAGGAGGAAACGATGCGAATGGAAAAATCGCGCGTTGTCGAGTGTTTTGATGTTTTTGCAGCGATGTTGTTCTAATAATAATTCTGCGTCTGCGTTTGCGTCTTCTTCTTCGTCGTCATTATCATTATCTACGAAGACGACGAATATCGGTACAGTTACTGCGACTGCAAAAGATAATAGTAGTAATAGTACAAGCGACGTCGCATTTTCAGAAGGAGCCAGTAACGACGGGGTGCTCAGATTTGAAGAGATTTCAGATATACTCTCGAGGCATGCAACATTACGAGATGTGAATGATGCTTTGGTTTTACGGAAAGACTACGCATGCAACGAATCGCGAGATACTTTTCTTAGAATAGCGCAGGAACGAAAAGAAATCGATAGAACCCTCGCGTGCGAGCGAGAAGTAATTTGTGAATTACGAAAGAAAAAGAAATTAAGTAAAGACGATAGTAAGCGAGAGATTGCAATAGCAAAGGAAAACATTCAGAAACGAAAAGTTGTGGAAAAAAAGTTAGCTTTGAGTTATGGCGCAATCGGTAATCTCTGGAACAGGTGCGTAATGAATTCTCCCCTAAGCGCGCAAGCTAAATCTGAACACCTCGCGATGGCATCGAGTAACGACGAAGAAGAAAAAGATGCGTTGTTGAAAATGAAGAAAATGAAAGCGAACAAGTTATATGCAGCTCAAGAAAATCTAGATTTTATACTCAGTCGAGCAAAGGTGTTGAATAAAATCATTCTAAATCCAGAGTGAAGCTTTTTAATTGTGTATAATAATAAATAATAATTTGTTTTTTAATTATTCAGCGGAGGACACACAAATTTAACGATGTCAATCTCATTCGCCCGAACGATCCAACCGTTTTCATCTAATTTTGGCATTTTAGCCGTGAACGAAAACGGCGTGTTCCTTTTTCCAGCCATAAGTGCGCGCAAAAGACCGACGGCGGTCGTCTCTGATATATTACGTTTAACTGGATCTGGATTTGAGTCCGAAATATCCTCTGCGTTTTGCAATAAAAGAATTTCACGTACCATTGAAGATGGTATTTTACCACGTATGACGTCTCCGCTCGCATCTTCGAGACCGAATATGAGTGGTTTAAAAACATTTTTTGTCGTAGCATTATGCACGCGGCGACTATTGTTTTTAAGTAAATCCGTTGGACATAACTTGCAAAATTCGTAGATTTCATCCGCACCTTTTCTCAACGCATTCCCACATTTTGAGCACGCGACCTCGATAAGTTCGCTCGCAATTTCCGAAACGCTTTTAGTACCGTTCTTTAAACCGGGAATGCGTAATACACCATCGGACGATAATGTAGACTTCGTTGCGTTCGGATTTGTAATCGAAAGCTTACGTTTAGCCGGTTTTGGCGAATTCGAAGGCGTGATGAGTTCTCTTCTACGCTCTATTTCGATGTAATTCACAACCGCTTTGAACTCAACGAATGGAGGTAAAACTCCATAGTCATTTCTCTTCGAACATAACCCGTCGTGAAATTGACTGTCGTAGCGATTTGCGCTTTCAAATATATCTGCTATAGAGTACGTCTTCGTAATTTGGGTCTCGCTCATGACATTAATTTGCTCTTTCGAGCGCTGCGATAGCAACTTTTTATGACGCGCTTCCATAACGAGCTTTACTTTCTCCTTTCTTTTCTTTTCAACCAATTCGCGTCCGTAAATGCGCTCATCTTCTTCGTCATAATTATCACTCACATCATGAAAGTTTCTCTCGTTCATATCTTCGAAAATCTCTGCAACTTTCTCGACTTCAAAACTTAATCTTCTGTGGGTTTCTCCGACAATCACAACGACGTTTTGCGCGCGAGAATCTTTTTTCGGATCTAAAACTCGAACGATTGATGTATTATCAACGAAAACAAGCTTTTTCACGGTCTCTGACGCATCGCTTGCATTGAAAATTGCTTTAAATTCACAGTCAGGAATGAGTTCTGCGATTGCAAAATCTTCCAATTCAACGCAGCGTCCTATTTTATAAACGCTTTCGAGGAGATCTTTCGCGTCTCGCTTAGACATCGCACTCAACGTCACTTCAACAAAATTATCTTCGTTATTATTCCTGATGCTCGCATCATCACCACCACAATCTTTCAAAGTTGGAGAAGTAATACTGATATTATTAAACGTCTTCAACTTTGCAAGTACTGGCGACGACGTCAAAGTCAAGCGCCTTTGTAATAACTTTTCGTTTCGTCCCCTATCGACCGGCCTTCTCGTCATCGTCAACACTAACCTCACGTACTGCCCGTTCTCGGCATCACCCATTGAAGATCTCACCTGCCCGTGATCTACGACAACACCAACAAAATTCTTCATTAAAGTCCTCTTAAACTTTTTCTTTTGATGTATATCTTCCCCCACTCTCGGACTCGTCGTCGTCCTAATCATTTTCTCTTCGTCAGAAATGTTGGCACCTAAAAACGCACTACGAGAGCGCCTTCTTCGCGAACCATCGTCATCCTCTCTCACTTGCATCGAAATCAAATCAACTTTCTCCTGCATTGCCCACGCGCACACCCTCAGCACGAAATCCCTCGCCACCGAATCATCAGTCGTCCCTAAGTTCCTCTCCACCGGCACGCACTTCTGCGCCACTTCTCCAACCGTGGCCGATTTCCTCATGATCTCCCTCTTGACGATACTTCTCACGACTGAGAATTCGTTCACATCGATTTGGCATTCGTTCCTATGGACGTTCCATCGAGCGTAACAATTCTGCACTAAGACGCAATCACCGACCTCGACCTCTGCTTCTTCCGCTTTCTTGCGCCATAGCACTAAGGTCATCCCATCGAACGTACTGTCAGCTATTTTTAAGTGCCTATACTGGATTTCCAAATTCTTTCCTGACTGGTAAATCGTCTGCGTCGGTTTTATTTCAGTTATCATGCACGCGAACGTTTTCACGCGAACGTTTCGAACAGATCCTACTGAGAAGTTCGCGTTACGTTTTTCTGGGATTTCGTCGAAGATTTCGCGTAACGTTTGCGGCCGCATTTGTTTTCGATTTATTTATTTCAAAAGCAAGCGCGTAAGTGAAGATGACTTTGTCAATCAGGGTAAAACATTTTTTTACTTCAATGATTTGAGCACCACCGTTGGACGGATGTACGAGATGATATATATGCAAGTTATTTAGATACAACTTTATTATGATTAAATAACGCTAAGACGATGATGATTAATAAAAAGCGCGCTTGTTTTGATTTCGTTCTCGTTAGTTTGATCATAACATTGCAGAGTCCCAGGACATTTGGATCGCGTTCATGAGTTTCTCGTGCAAAGCGGCGGAAGCGGCGACTATGCCTCGGTCTAGCTCGAGATAGCGGCCTTTACTAAAGTCCAGCGGCGCACCACCGGCGTCGGAGACGACACCGCCGGCTTCTTCGACGAGGATGACGCCTCCGGCGTGGTCCCAGACTTTTTCGCGATATTCAGCTTTTGGGAATTTCATGAATACGTCTGCATCCGCTCGAGCGACTGAGCCGTATTTTACTTGCGAGTATATTCTTAAAGGTTTTGAGACGATGCCGAGATTATCGGCGACTGAGGCCGTGAAACCTTGAGAGGAGTTCGCTTTCATCACTGGCTCGCAAAATCTGGCCTTTTTAGGATCAAACGCGCTTGATACGTACACCCTTTGCGGATTTACCTTGACGTCTACAGACGCCGGCCACATCCAGCATCCGTTACCTCTCACGGCGGTGAACACGCATCCTTTGTACCAATCCGTTTTCGCCGATGACCCGCCGGCGAGCATTTTCGAAACCGTTCTCGGTGAAAACCCGTACGAATACGCATCGTTGAACTCTAGAACGTCCCCAGTTTTCGGCATGTTTGGGCATCCCATCGCGCCGAGAACTAACTCTCCTTCGTCCATTAAAGCTAAAGCGATTGCGTACTGATCGCCTCTCACGAACCCGAGCGTCCCATCGACTGGGTCTAAGATCCAATGCCTTCCTAACGGGCCGCCCTCACCTTTCCCTTTATCGATCAAGTTAATGACATCATCATCCGTTAACTCTTTCTCATCGGGATAAAAATGCTTCACGGCATCGTTCACTAACGCCGTGATCTTCCCCAAGACCTCTTTCCCGTCCTCGCCCCCGTTCACTAAAGCGTCCGCGTCTTCTTCGCCTAAGAACTTCATCAACGGGTCGAACTTCCCAATCCTCCACGCAATCACTGCCTGCGCTGCGTAATCAGCTAAAGTCACCAGAGACTTATCGCCCTTCGTTATCGATTTCTCGTCCATCCTCATCAATTGCGCTTGCACTTTATCACAAATCGTCGACGCTATTCTCACCGCGTCCAACGCGACCTCGCACTCGTGTTCATACTTCGTCCCTTTCGCCGGTACTTTCTCTTTTTCTTCTTCCTTTGCAATCATCGTCTCCTTATCGATCGTCGCCGATAATACCATCACCATCCTCTTCTCACTCTTCATCATCATCGTCTTCTTCTTCTTCTTCCTTTCATCACCGCGTCTGCTCTGTCGTTGCAGTTCTCGCCTGTGTTGTTCCTGAGCCGCACTACTTACTGATGTTGAACGTACAGTAGAACGAGTGCTCGTCGTGGTAACCATAGAACTCATGATAAATATATATTTATATATATTTACACACACACGCACAGAGAAAGATACAGATACAGAGAGAGGGAGAGATCAGTGTATTGAGGAATATATATCCGTTCAAATGGCGCTTCGAGAGTACTTCTGTTCTGGCGAATAAAAATAATTATCGTTCCAAAATGGGCTTTCGTTTTTTTTGTTTTTTTATATTGGGGAAATCCGGACGTTTCGTTCCCTTTACTTCTTCCTCAGTAAAATAATAATAATATATTTTAGGAGGTTGCCACGTGGCGATGCTTCTACCCGGAGAGTAGATATTTAGATCGAACAGCCCCGCTAATTGTTATTCTACTAACTACGCTTTATTGGCAAACCTGGAGTTTCGTTCGTTTGATTTAGCCTATCATTTTTGTTTTTATATTGGGGAAATCCAGACGTTTCGTTCCCTTTACTTCTTCCTCAGTAGTAGCAAGCTTTACTTTATTTTAACAGTAGTAGCGAGCTAATAATGAGAGAGAGCGATGGCACGAGTGCGAGGTACGATGAGTGATAGACGAGCGTCTGCGATGTCAGCGAAGGAGAAAGGGCGCGAGAGATTGAGGAAGTTCAGGGCGAAGAAGTACGAGATTACGAACGATTCTGAGGAAGGGGATACTGTTGAAAGTATTGAAGAAGAGAAAATAGAAGGATGCGATAGTACTGATATTAATGGTGACGCTACTGCTTCTTATCGTGGTGGAATCTCGGGAGTGCTCGATGGTCAATCGATGACATCGACGAAAAGTGGTGATGCTGTTAGTGAAGACCGCGATGATGATGTTGTTGGGAAGATTTCTCGAGAAGAACGTTTTAATGACAAACACGATGCTCGAGGAAAAGAGGAAGATGTGGAAGAGGAACAAAAGGAACAACGAATGATGAGAACGATTATGAGTGCGAACGAGGAATTAGAGCGAGAGTTGAATTCGATGAGAGAAATTCTTACGGAGAGGACGGTCGAAACCGAAAAGATGCGAGAGAGTTTGTTAGAGATGGATGCGGTGAAGACAGAGCTATTAGAGAAGTGTGAGACGTTAGAGAAGGCTGAGTTGAGAGCGAGAAATGCGGAAGAGACGTTACTCTCGTATGCCAACATGGTCTCTCCGACAACGCTATTAAAGAAAAAAGAATCTAAAGAAGAATCCAAAGAAGAAGATATGCAAGAAGATGTGAGCGAAAGAGATGTTTTGATTAGTGCTAGAGATGCTATGAGAAGAGAAAGAGATGCTGCGATTGCAAAACAAAGAGTTGCCGAAAATCGCGCTGAAGAAATTGAAGAAGAATTATGCGATTGCGAGTTTACAATCATGTCTTTGCGTCAGGATTTGAAATCTTTAGAAGAACAACAGCAGCAGCTTCAACAGCAACAACAACAACAACACAATGAACACAATGAAATAGAAAACGACGATGAAGTAAACATCAAAAATAATAACCACGATGACGATGACTTGAAACTGGAAAAGAAAGACGCCGATATGGAGCTCATTGTCGAGTTACACGCAGAGAGGCGGAAAAATGAACAACTTGCCGAGGCACTTCATAAAACAAAAGAACAGATAGCCGTGTTTAAGAATTTATCGGAACATTCAAAGTCATTTGCGGACAGAGCGGAAACCGAGGCGGATGAGCTAGAAAACGCAATCATCGCCAGCGAAGAAAAAACAAGAAGATTAGGTAAATCATTAATTGAAGAGCGAAGGAGAGTGAAGAATTTAAGAGAAACGGTAGACATAGTCACCAAGCTCGTTGAACACATGACGAGCGAAGAAGCAGTAGAGCAAAAAGGAAACGCTATTGTTCCCGAATCCCCTTTCCGAGCGTCGAAGAATAAGACTCGGTCGCGCATAACCGAGGAAGAAGTGTTGGACGCGGAGTTAATGAACGGCAACTATGAAGAGGATAAAATAAGTGATTTCGATGACGAAACATTTTTTGAGCAAATAATCGAGCGAATAAAGAACGCTTTGGATTATAGATTTGAACGTCTAGAAAGCATCACTCGAGAGCGTTCGAATAAAGCGAAAGAACTCGGTTTCTTGCTCACCGAAGCCGACGACGAAATTGTTGAAAAAAATAACATAATTGAACAAGTGCAAGCACAAAGAGACGCGCTTTTGGACGAAATCGAGTCTCGCGATGAACATTTAGATACAATCGAGAAAGATTTAGAGCAAATGATCGAATCCGAAATGAAACTTCGCGAAGAGGTTTTGACCAAGGACGCGCTCGTCTCCAACGAAACTGCTAAAATCAATAAGCTCATGACATTAATCGAAGAACAGGCGATGTGGTCGCCAAACAATAGTAATAACAACAACGACGAAACCAAAAACGAGAACAACACAAACGAAGAAATCGACGCAGACCATGTCTCGGACTCGTTCGAACTAGCAAAACGAACAAACATCCGACTCGCTCAATCCGCCCCAGCGACGCCGGCAAAGACGAGACGCATTATTAGAACATCTCGCGACGCAAACGCGGTCAACCAAAAAGTGATCAAAGACGTCTACGCTCAGTTATTCACGACTATCGAGAAGCGCTTGGTTCAACTTCGCGAAGATCGTAAGAAAATTACTAGTAATAGCCTCGTAGAGATTAGAAGAAATTAGTTCTTTCACTGGAAACGTGCGCCTCGATCTGTCCGATCGTACGAGCTATCGAGCGTTAGGTGATTTTTTCAAATCCCATGCCCATCGGCTTTCACATTTTCGGCGCTTTCAATAGAGTAGTATATGTGTTGTTATGCCGTTTATATTTAAATCAATTAACGTCCTATCAATCGCATTACTTTATTACTCATCTTCCTCGAACGATTGCTTCCTCGAGGACGCAGTTAACGACGTAGCTATTGTTACCTGCGTCCATGCCTTCGAAGGCGCTGAATACTCTCTTCAAAACGAGAACGCAGAACGAGGACGAAGAGCTAATTGGAAAACAGAGGGAGTAATTTCAGGAAACGATGATGATGATTTGAACGAGTTCATCGATGATGGAGACTATGAATACGATGATGATTATGATCAGAATAGGAATCGAGTACGGTTTAAGAATAGCGAAAACGATGACGAGGATGTTCGAGAAGTTGCAGTTGCTCGAGCTGATGAAGATGAAGATGATGGGGAGATGATATTTAAGAGATCGGCGCACGGCGTAAAATTAATCGATGCGAGTATAGAACGAGAGATGCGAAAGAGACATGGAGAGATTGATGAGAATGAAAAGGGGAAATATAGTTTTGTTTGGCAAGATCGAGAGGGGAAACGAGAGCAACATTCATCGATTGGGCCGTTGTTACCGCGGAGATTCGATTCGTTCGGTAATCAATTGACTATTGATGAGGTTAGGAGAGGTTTTGGGGTGAGCGAAGAAGAGTTTAGGAACGAAAGAAATAAAGGAGACGATCGATTGTGGAGTTTGAATTTCACGCAGGGCGATGTGAGAGCTTTAGATAAAAAAAAACGAGTTCCGAGAGTTTCGATGGCAAAAGCGAGAAGGAAGACTTTGAGATGGACCAAGAAAGCGAACGATTTGGTTTTAGCAGAGATTAGAAATTTGCAGTTTCCAGAAAATTGCGACGAACAAAAGCTATTGATTGTTCCAATGGAACAGTGCCCTTTGGGGTGTAGATTACACATCTTGCTTCAACGCGCTTTAGTAATGGCGACGACTTTGAATAGGACATTAGTGTTTTTGCCTCCATGGGACGACGGTTTAGAACATTTATTCATGCCTTTGACAAAATGTACGTTGAGAATGGGGAGAGACAATAGTCCCAAGAAGGAATCGAGAAAGAAATTAGCCACTGCTATTGAGGTGTTAGGCCCAGTGATGTTTCCAAGAACTGCTCATGGTGCTCCGCATGAGAAAATTAATAAGTTTGTACAAGTCGTGCGCGAGGCGATGGATGAACGCTCGGGAAATTGGAGAGCTATTTCAAACATGGAGAAGATTGAAATAATTACAGATAAAGTTCAGAAACTTATTGAACAGACCGTTAGCGATTCAAATGGTAAAATTGTGATGACGGATTCCATGGAGAATGTCGTTAATGCGGCAATGACGTTTATAATGCATTTAGTTCCTGGTGAAATTTTTCCGCGAGAAGAAGGAGAAGCGCCGATCGAGTTACTCGATGATTACATTGACGCTGCTATTTGTCACAACGGTCGATGCGATGGATGGGTAGATGTTGATAATTCTTTCCCAATTGAAGTTCTCGCGAAGAGCACGCAAGTTCCACTATCAATGTGGCGCAAAATAAGATCAGAGCTTTCAGCTGGAATAAGATCGAAGGAGAACAATGAGATTAGCGAAGAACTTTGGAACAAGAAAAGAGAGGAATTCCAAATGAAAATAGGGAACAGAGGTATTGAAAATTTAGAAACAAAAGGCAAAACTGTCGAGCGTTTTTTGATTCGGCAATATAATCCGTTCGAGAACTTGCCTTTACCGGGTACGAGAGACGACGACGAGTATTCAAAGGAATACGACGTGATTCCGTACGACCCGCCGCGCGTGAATGCTCATTCGTTAGATTTAGAGTTCGGATGTAACGATTTCACTTCTGCGTGTCAAGCACACTTCATGTATATGTCCATGCTCACATCGAGCGTCGTCTTACGACCGACGAAAGAGACGGCTCAGATGTTATCTGAACGATACTTTGAGAATTTACACGCCGTTCAAGCGCCGACGGTTGTTTTACAAATTAGACAATCGGATAAGAAAGGCGAAGATCCTTACTATAACGTATTCGGTGGCTACCGTGCGGTGTCGAGATACATAGCATACTTAAAAGATCTCGCAGAATCAACGAAGAAGTGTTGGAAAACCTTATTCATAATGAGCGATTCAGGACAAGTCATCAAGGAAGTCCGCCAGAGACACGAAAGGGGAGAAATTTTATTATGCGGTAAAAAGCCCGTGTTGATATTTTCAAAACACGCGCAAGAGCACGACATCCTCGTTCCAGTCTTTGCATGGTCGCTCAGAGACGAGAAGAATCAAGCGAGCAAATCAAGCAGTGAATCGCCATTCACGCGCGAACGCTTATTCGTAGCCGAGCTTCTCCTCGCCGCAAAAATTGGCGATTTCGTCCTAGGCGACGGCTCGTCGAACATTTTCCTCACGCTTCTCGAGCTCATCGCGCACCGCAAGCGCATAGCAGACCTTCCTCAACTCATTAAATACGGCAAGATCAAAGAATCGATCGAGAAATACGATGAAACGTACTCCAAAAATCTCGCCCAAACGAGATGTGAAAACTTCGACATGGCCTCGAACGCCTGCGCTTGGGTATGCTCGATCGCTTGCGCGCCGTTCTTAGGTTGGTCCTCGGTCACGCTTAATCAACCGTACGTAAACGGTATGCCGCCCGTTCTCGAGTATGCGCGCGTCCACCGCGACGACTGGTTAGAAGAACTCCTTTAATTATCGCCCGATTTCCTCTGTTGACGTCGTATTCAGCGCTATCGCTCGCCCGTTTTCTGTCCTTCGTTTTCGAATCGACCAATGATTTCATGAAGAGTCAACCTCACTAATTTCCACGAGTTCGTTTGTTAGCAACAAGATTTGTTTTATATAGAATGGTACGCGGTAATCATAGACAAAAAAACGAATAAAGGAACAGAACTTTACTCAATCATGCGCTCGCTTTCGAAGGAATCTTTTATTTTGCTTTTAGTGTTTAGATATATGTTCGTTTATTTTCAGTTTCGATTGATGATTGATGGCTTCGTTTGCATCCGGAATTTGGATATGATTTCGTGTTTGTTCTTTCTCTCTCTCTTTCTCGCGCGAACAGTTTTAAGTACGACGTTGAAAGCGCTCGAGTTAAGTGATCAACGATCGATGGTCTGACGAGAAACCATTCTCTCTTTAATTTAATTTGATTTGATTTGATTTAAATATCGATTAGGTCGCCGTAGCCGAAGGGAACGTCGGGTTAGCATTCGGCTTAGTCATAATGGCCGGTTTAAGTACGACGATTGGATCGGCGTTCGTGTTTTGCGCGGATTACGCAAACGTGAAATTACTTGCAGGGGCGTTAGGGGTCTCTGCCGGGGTCATGATATACGTCAGTTTTGGGGAGATATATGGCGTGAAAGCTGTCGATGCGTTTGAGTCGATCGACGGCGTCGATCGAGACGAGGCGACGAGGTACGCGACGTTTTGTTTCTTTGCCGGGATTTTGATTACGTATGCGCTCGATTGGCTCGTGCATACGATTGCGAGAGTGCACGAGAGAATGACTGGGGATAAGATGGTTATGCCATGTCCAGCGTGTGATCACGATGAGCACGAAATCGGGTCAATGGAGAGAGGTTTTGCGGATATCAATAATGGGAAAAAATCAATGTCAGAAGTATCGTTGGAGAACGTATTAGAAGAGGAAATACAAAAACAAAAGAGAAGGGTCGTGGCCGAGAAGCAGCCGACTCATTCACACGAGCCGATGAAATCGACTGAAACAAATATAATATCCGCCGATCATCATCACAACGAGACTCACATAAATTCAGAGCTAGAACACGTAGATTATTCCACAGTGCAACATACGCCGTTAGATACGCAAGATAAAGCGGCTTTGAAGAACATGGGTATTCTAACCGCCGTTGCTATTGGGATTCATAATTTCCCTGAAGGTTTAGCGACGTTCATAGCCGCTTTAGCCGATGCAAAACTTGGTGGCGCTTTAGCGATTGCGATTGCGATCCATAATATCCCTGAAGGTATTTGCGTCGCGATGCCTGTTTATTACGCAACCGGAAGCAAATGGAAAGGGTTCTGGTGGTCGTTCATCTCAGGTGTCACGGAGCCGATCGGCGGTTTAGTAGGCTACTTAATCTTACACGGAAATTCAATGTCCGCGAAAGCGTACGGGGCCTTATTTGGCGTAGTCGGTGGTATGATGGTTTACATCTCTCTAAAAGAGCTCATACCGACCGCTTTGAAGTACGACCCTAAAGACGCGTTTGTCACGAACTGTGTCTTCATCGGCATGGTCGTCATGGCAGCCTCTCTATTACTCTTTAAAATTTAAATT
>Ga0115001_10001514_pt1 | contig 17899 bp, 21 predicted proteins | sample ArcticOcean_MG_C_12_FD_89869 | JGI IMG/M metagenome (GOLD analysis project Ga0115001, IMG submission 89869) | Marine microbial communities from western Arctic Ocean - ArcticOcean_MG_CB8_130 | ecosystem: Environmental > Aquatic > Marine > Oceanic | place: Arctic Ocean: Canada Basin | collected... | reverse complement strand
TCAAATAACGAATTGTTTGATATCAATAAGGTTTTTATTAATAATGAAACTACACTAAAACACATCGATAACAAAATGCTATCTGAACTGTTCAAAATTACATTAGGAACTTTCAGAAAGAAAAAGAATAAGGCTGACGATATTTTAAGTGAAGACCTAGTAAGGGTTCTAAATGAAATAGTTGGTAAGATTGAAGAGAAGATTTTTGTTGAAAGTGCTGACGAGAATAACACATATAACTACAATGACTTTGTATTACATAATAAAGTAAAAGGCTCTAAAGATTTAAGTGAAAGCGTTTCTAATGAGGATGATACAATGACATTTAACCAATTTATAAAGAAATAATGGGGAATATAAGAATAGAATTCGAAAGAGCACTAATTAAAAAGGCTGAAAGAAATCTCTTTGAAGCAGAATATTCATTAGAAATGGATGGACTTGACCTTGATTTTATTAAGAAAGCTTCTACTAGTAATACTTTTAAATTAGACGCTAAGGATTTTCAAAGTTTAAAATATAAGAATGAAATAAGATTTCTTATTTTTAAAAGATGGTTTCCAGATCTACAAATGTCTGATCTTTTTCTAAGTGCAATTGATTTTAATTCATTAAACACTGCACTAAACACAATACACAGCGCAAACAAATCTGGGTTTTTGGAACTTTTACAAGAAGAACCAAAGGGAATGGGACCTGGTGAGGTTTTATTATACTTCTTACTGGACAATGCACACTTAGGAGGAGCAAAGAGTAAAGGTGTTGATCTAATCGATAATGGAACTGAATATGAAATAAAAGCAGCAAAGCGCAACGCCACAACTGGCACACTATATAACTTTAAACTAGGAGCTGTTAAAGGCATATCTAAGATAGCAAGTAAAATAATGGACCTTAAGGAGGAACTTCTAAAGTTTTATCCAGACATGGATGAGGGAGAAGATACGGGAGTCAAAAAAATTCATTTAGAGGGTTTCAAGTCCAATAAGTTTTTAAAGCATATTAAAAATACTAAGTTAGAGGGATGGGATGCACTTTTAATAGAATTCCAAAAAGCGGCATATCAAGGATATTTCAAAAACCATCCTATTATATTTGTTGGTAGTAAAACTGCTAGCAAAGACGAAATAGGAAGAATATATAATATATTAGACGTACAACAAAAACAAATCGGAATGAGCGTAACTAGCGGTACTATAAAACCACGGGTCAATCCAAACTTATAAAATAAAGCTATGAAAAAAATTAAATTACCTAACGAGTTCGTGAATGAGGCAGAATTCAAAAACATTAATAGGGCTGAGCATGCTATTAAGCTTGCTATTAAGGATGCAGAGAAAAAGTCTAGGCTAAAGGTTAATAGAGATAAGCCACCAGTATATGATCCGAAATCTCTTAATAAGATTATGTTATCAAAGGTACTTGGTCGTGGAAGGCTAGATCGTGAACATGAGGATGCATGGGATAGACTAAAGAAAGAGTATGACTTAAAGGAATCAGTTAATGAAGCAGATTCAGATTGGCCTCTTGAAAACAAAAAGTGGGAGAAATTATGGAATGATTCTCAAACTGCACCTAATACAAATACCGAACGTAAACACATGAGATGGATAGTTACAAATGCCAAGAAATATGGTTTAGATCCTGATAGAGTCGACAAACTAATAGGTGATTGGGATGGTTGGGCATGGAAAAGACATAACGGAGGATTTGAAGGTTGGATGGATGGTAAATTAAGCGAATCAGTTACTGAGGCTCAAATTCAAGATTTGAGCTTTAAAAGTCTGCTAGGCCTAGGTGCTAAAGCTACTGTAAAACTTGGTGAGGATAAGTTATTACAACTCTCCGATGCATTAGATTATATAGGTAGTGAACAGGCAGATGATGTCGCAAGTCATCTAAACATGGCGATAGAGCTTATACAAGAAAGAGAACCTAAAGAAGCCCAACCCCACATTAAGAAATTTCAAAAAGCCTGCAAGAAGGCACTTAAAGAATTAGACGAATCAGTTACTGAGGCTAAAGAAAGCTATAAAATAATGAGACTCGTTAAGGGTCGTACAAAAGAATTAATCGAAGGTACTATCGATGAAATTATGAGTCGATTCAGTTCTGTTATTGACAAGCTAAGAGATAGTGGAAGTGGCAAACAATATAAAGACGATCCAAAGACTATTGAAGAATTAGTTAAATATCTTAATGCAGCTCAAAGTTATACCGAGAAAAAAGATAAACCTAAAAGCACATACGAAATACAGGAATCAGTTACTGAGGCTAATGACAATAAATTAAACAAGGAATTCGTCGACGATATATATAAAGCAGTAGGTGTGATTGATAAAATACTATCAAAAAACAAGCCACCAAAAGTTTCAAAAGATATCTGGGGTAAGTTGTATGGTTTGGCAGGCGACATAACTGACAAAGCAGATGAGCTAATTAGCAACGAATCAGTTACTGAATTCTTTTCTGGAAAAGTGGATAAGATAGCACAAAAGAAATTCAAAAAAGATTGGGACCATTTGTCTAAGAGCGAAAAAAAATGGGTTAGTGATGAGGTTAGGAAGAAAACAGAATCAGTTACTGAAGGAGATAAAAACGGAATGTTATATTACGAAGTTGCAAAAGAAGTTCTTAAAGATCAAAAAATAAAATTACACACAGCACATATTGAATCTATGTTAGATAAAATGGAATCTGATGGCCATTTGAAATATGATGCAATGTACACAAAATCTGCTAAAAAGGATATCGAAGCAGCAATTGATAAAGTAGGAAAAAAAGAACTAAAATCATATGTTTATGAATCAGTTAATGAAGCTAAAATGGATAAAGAGTTTGCTGCAATTGCTGCCTCAGTTAAAAAGCACGATTTGCTTATGAAAATATCAAACGAACTTTTCCCAAAAATAGCTAAAGAGCAAAAAGATGGTGAATTAGTAAACTTTAAACCCCTATCTCAAGAACAAAGAGATCAAGTATATTCAGAGTTTACAAAACGAGTCACAGACGCACTTAAAGAATCAGTAGTTACTGAAGCTAAAGGCTGGAATGCAGTTGCTAAGGTAATGGATGCAGCTCTTAAGAAGGCAAAGGTTTCATTATCATATGCTAAGGATTATGCAAAGTCTTTAGAAGGAATGGCTAAGCGAGATGCAAAACAATTCTTTGCAGAGTATGGAGATATGACTGAAGACGATTTTATTGAAGACGTTGAGTATAACATGAGAAACGAGTCTGTAACTGAAGCTAAATTCGACAAGAAGAAGTTAATGAAAGCCATGAAAAAGGATGATGGCATGATTACTGTCGATAAAGGAATACAGTATATCGTTTATAAGTATGATAACGGTAACGATGATAACGACGAAATGTGGCAAGATGACGTTATATTTGCATTAGACCAAGACGGTGAAGAACATGAAATCAAATATTCTGACATTGAAAGTTATAGTGAATCTGTAGTTAATGAATCATTCGTATCTTTTGCAAATTCTTTGAATGAAAAATGGAATTTCTCTGAAGCTGAAGTAAAGGCAGCTGCTGAACAATTAGCAAAAGCTATGGCAAATACCGATAAGGTAAAAGTAGAGGTACATGACATTGAATACGATAAAGGTAAAGGAGCTGGTTTTGAACTTTCTTGGGATGGCGATAAGCACGATGGTGGTAGTTATTACATTAAAGATAATGGTGATGTAATTAATGCAGCAATTAGTGGAGGTACTAAGTATGGTACTATTACATCTACTCAACGAGATTTCGAAAAAGGAATTAGAGCAACATCAAAGGTTCGTAATGAAAGCAAAGTTACTGAAGCCACTGAGGTTAGATATAAAAAAGGAGATAAAATAGAATATCAATTAACCCACAAGGGTGGAGTTGGTAAATATACAGACGCAATGTCAAAATCTAAAAACACAGAATCTGGCGTTATTAAAAAACGAATTAAAGGATTCGGTGGTACTTATAAATATCTGCTAACAAGTGGCTTAGAATTATATGCTTCAGAAATCATAGGACTTTGGGTAAGACGCGATGAATCTGCAATAACTGAAAGAAAGATTCAAACTAAAAGAAAATATACTGAAAATCACCCAGCAAAAACAGTTGGCAAAGATGCTAGGATTCGTAATAAAATCTTAGAAGTTCTTAAAGACGGTAAAATGAATCAAGCATCGTTCGACAAGTTAGTTAAAGAATTAAGCTCTGATAATAAAAGATGGATGAAAAGAAATGGTAAGATGTTTAATGTCTCTGAAGATGGAATTTCCCTTTCAAGATTTGGACAAAAGATTCTTAAAGGTATTGTAGTTAACGAATCATTTAAATCATTTACAGATTCTTTAGATGAATAAAGTTAAAACATATAAAGAATTTACAGAGAACATATCATTAGGAAATGTTGGAGGAATGGGAGCTGTTGTTTTACCAAATCAAGGTGAGATAGGTTCTGGAGATGTTCCAGCAGGTCGTAAGAAGAAAAAACCATGTAACATATGCAAAGAACAACACTGCATTTGTAAATAAATAAATACAATGAAACTAACAGAACAAAAGCTAAGAGAAATCATCCAATCGGAGATTAAATCTTTAAACGAAGGCACTAACATAAAGAAGGCATTCAAAATCCTGTCAAAAGCATTTTCAGATATAGAAATCGTAGATGGAAGCATAGAAATTACTGATGAAAATCCATGGGGTGATGACAATGAATATACATTTTATTACGACGGCCAACTGCTGCAATCAGGCTCGGAAGTATCTAGTCGTTTCTGGTCGGAAATTGTAAGTCCAGAAGAGGTTATAAAAATAGTTCAAAACGGCGACGCCCCAGGCAAAGGTGAATGGGATTAAATAAATAAATACAATGAAACTAACAGAACAAAAACTAAGAGAAATCATCCAATCGGAGATTAAGTCTTTAAACGAAGGTAAAGATTGGGAAGACCCACAGCCAGAAAACATAGCAGAGGAATTCATATCCGAATGGGGTTCTCCTGAGGATTGGAAAGACGATGGAGGTAGCCTTAGGGACTGGATGTTAGATGACTGGGGTCCAAACGTAGGGATCAGTAGACGCGCACCTGGCTTTGATGATTGCTATGATGCAGTAGAAGAGATCCTAAAGAGAAAGGGTTATGAGGATTTAGACTAAGTCCTAACGGACCAGAGGTCCTTAACGTTTCCAAATAGAAGTCAGATGAAAATCTAATAAAATACAATGAAACTAACAGAAAGTAAACTAAGAGAAATCATCCAATCGGAGATTAAATCTTTAAACGAGGCTAAGAAGCAAAGTGTAATAAAAGCATCAGATATTGATATTCATGATATCGTAACATCTGAGATTGAAAGATTAGGTAATAAAGCTGACTTGAACCATATTGACGTATCTAGCGTTACGAATATGCTCAAGCTGTTTTCAGTATATCGCGACGAAACAACTGCTGAGTTCAACGGCGATATTTCTAAATGGAATGTATCCAAAGTAACAGATATGGGAGATCTATTCCGTAGATGCAAATTCAACGGTGATATTTCTAAATGGAACGTATCCAACGTAGTAAGGATGTCCGGTATATTTAACACTGCTGAGTTCAACGGTGATATTTCTAAATGGAACGTATCCAAAGTAACAAATATGGGCTATGCCTTCTATTCCTCTAATTTCAATGGCGATATTTCCTCTTGGGATGTTTCAAGTGTAACGAATATGGGATATGCCTTCAATAATACTAAATTCACTGGAGATATTTCTAAATGGAATGTATCCAAAGTAACAAACATGAGCTTTATGTTTTACGCAGCTAAATTCAACGGCGATATTTCTAAGTGGGATGTTTCCAAAGTAAACTGGATAAAACTTATTTTTGACCAGTCTGATTTTGATGGAGATGTTTCTAAATGGGATCTATCAAGAGTACAAGTGCAAGATAAATATAAAGTGTATAGAGATGCATGGTTTAAGGGTAATGATACTGTCGATGCTTTAAGGCCAGCTGGGAAGAGGGCCTGGACTAGATGAATTCACAAGTACCCTAGTAATTAAATAATACTTAAAGTATTCTTATAGAAGTCAGATGAAAATCTGGCTTCTGGGGGGTCAGCATAAACATTTCACAAATCTTATATATAATAATATGAAGAAAAGTATTTTAAACGAAGCTGATGGTATCGTAAACCACAGAAACGAAGAAAAAGACAGAGAGTATGGACCATTCTCTGAAGGCATGGATCGCGCAGCATCTATATTTAAAGGTATGAGCGGCTTAGATGTAACTGGAGAACACATGTATATGGCTTTAATAGCACTTAAATTCTCTCGCGAAAGTTATAATCATAAAAGAGATAATTTATTAGACGCAGTTGCATATATTCAAGGTCTTGAAAACTATATAAACGATAAAAATGATTAAGATAGCAGATATAAAAGAATCTTTAGCTGGTAAAACTATTGCAATTGATGATGTGGTTACTACTTATAGTAATAGAGAGTCTTCACATAAAGCAGCATGGACATACATGCTAGCATCTCAGTTAACTTCAATCGGTTTAAATGCTAAAGTATTAACAAAACAGGATAACGTTCATGATTTTGATGTTTGGATGGTTGCACTTCCTATGGAATTTGAAGGCAGTTATAATTTATTTGGAGGAGCTAGCGATGAGCCAGCTGCCAGAATTAAAAGACTATTAGATTACAGTGGAGATGTTTATTGTTTAAACAGAGAAATGCCAAACGTTGGAGGATTTGTAGAAAGCAGGTTAAAGTCATGCTCAGATAACTGGAAGGCCCTTGACATAAACAGATTAGGTAATATATGTGAAACTATTAAAACAGTAGATACTTCAACAGACTCAACGACCTTTATCTTGGGAGACAGCCACTCAGTTTCAGTGTTTATGCCAGGCGCAAATATCTCTAGAAACGACGGCAAAACCTTATTTGGTGTAATGAAGGAAGGAATGGAAACTTATATTCCAGAAGGAACAGAACATCTAATAACATACTTTGGCAATATAGATATACGACATCATTTATGTAGACAAAGCAATCCACTAGAATCTGTTAAAGCCCTAGTTGTAGATTATTTTGAACATTTAAAAGCTCTTAACATAAAGAATATTGAAGTTGTTAAGTTATTACCCATTGAATTTGAAGGCAGAAGAATTCCAAAGACTGGATGGCATAAAGATGCTCCATTCGCCGGAACTCAAGTTGAAAGAACTCAATTAATGGAGGTATTTAACAGTGAGGTTGATAGACTCGCCGAAGAATATGGGTTTGGTGTTATTTCATGGCCATCTGATTGGTATGATACCCATCCTGAGTTGTTCGCTAAGAAATATATGGAAAAACCAGGATCAGTTCATTTATCCAGAGAGTTCTATAAATATAACTTTATAACAAATAAAGAGAACTTGTCATTAACTAAAACAATTAATTCGCTTTTTTGAAACTTTTTAAGAAGCGTCTATATAATAACATAACAAAAAATTAAATTATGAGTAAAATTAAAGTAGGAATTATAGGAACAGGAAACTGCGCAACCTCCTTAGTTGAAGGAGTTCAGTATTATGCAGAGCATACTGACGCAAAAACTGGGGTAATGAAAGTTGACATTGGTGGCTATTTAGCTGGAGATGTTGAGTTTGTTGTAGGTTTTGATATTGATGAACGTAAAATTGGTCTACCATTAGGAGAAGCATTAAGACAGAAGCCTAACTGCTCATGGAATATTGTAGATACTATTAAATGTAAAGCACCTGTGCTTGAAGCACCTGTAATCGACGGGTATGCTGGACTTATGGACAATTATCCTGAAGAGAACAGATTCTTAGTTTCTGAAAAGTTAAGAAATTCTACAGATATGAATAGAGTATCTTGGACTCCTAGATTAGAGAGAAAATGGAAGGATAAAATCATCAAGGAATTAAAAGCACGTGAAGTAGAGATTCTTGTGAATTATTTACCAGTAGGTTCTCAAAAGACTACAGAGTTTTGGGCTGAAATTTGTCTAGAAACTGGAATCTCTTTTGTAAACTGTATTCCAGTATTTATAGCATCTGATCCTGCATGGGAGCAAAGATTCATTGATGCTGGTATTCCAATCGTTGGAGATGATATGCGTTCTCAATTTGGAGCAAGTATCGTATCTCAAATGCTACAAGAACTTGCATTTGAAAGAGGCCATCACGTAAAAGCCCACATTCAAAGAAATGTAGGTGGTAATACTGACTTCTTAAACATGGAAGATAAGGGTAGATTAGCATCAAAGAAGATTTCTAAAGAAAATGTTATTAGAGCGCAAAATGAAATTAGAGGTATTTCGACTGATGATTCATTCCTACATGCTGGTCCGTCTGAGTATATTCACTTCTATGGAGATAATAAAGTTGCAAACTTTAGATTAGAGCTTGAAGGATTTGGAGGTTCTCCAGTATTATTTGATGCTCAATTAAGTGTTCAAGACAGTCCAAACTCTGGAGGAGTAGTAATTGATGCGCTTAGATATTTGAAAGTTGCTAGAGAATTAGGAGTTGTAGGAGCATTAAGAGGTCCTTCAGCATTTACTCAAAAAACTCCACCAGAGCAAATGATGTTCTCAGATGCTATTTATGAATGTACAGAATTAGCTAATCGCAGGTTAACAAAATCTACGTCAAGCCAAATGAATAAAGTTAAAGCATAATGGTAGAAGTTAATGGATATGATTTTGACGGAGTAGTTTCAGTTGGTATAAATCCATCCAGCAATAGAGATGTTATTATAACTGGAAGATGTATTGATGAACAGGATCATGTTAGAAATATCCTAGATAAGAGAGGAATTACAAACAAGGTTTATTTTAATCCAATGACTTTAGCTGAAAGAGGAAATCACACAGTGGAGGCAAGGACCTTTTCTGGAAAGCATAAGGCAAAAACAATAAAAGAATTAAAAGAAATAGGTATCAAGGTTTCTAGGTTCTTTGAAGATGATAAAATTCAATACGATATAATTAAAGAAAATCACGAGAAGATTGACATAGTTCATATAGTATCTAACCTAGTAACAAAATAGTTTAATATGATAGAATTACCAATAGACCGAAAAACGAAAAGAAAACTTAAAGCAGAATACAAAAAGTTTTTAGGAGCAACCGAAAGAGTAGACTCCGATATGATAGGAGAGAGTATCGTAAATTATTTAATTCCAGAAGTAGATTATACTGATAAGGTTTGTCTTGATCTAGGTGCAAATGTTGGAGGTTTTACTAAAATTGCAATGGACGCTGGAGCTTCTAAGGTTATAGCAGTTGAATGCGATCCTAGGAATTATAACATGATGGCAGATGCTTTTGAAAACTCAGAAAACGTTGAACTTATTCATGGAGCAGTTTCAGCAAGCGAAGAAGATACTATAAAGATATACAAAAACAACAGTCAAAAGAATCATTGTTCAACTTCAATTATAAAGAAAAAGAATAATCAATTCAAGGAGTATAGTGAGGTACAAAACATTAGATTTAATGACCTTGTAGAAAAATACTCTCCAGATATTATTAAAATCGATATTGAAGGAGCAGAATATCAGATAATTGAAGATGTTTTAGCGTATTATCCTGACGTTTTATTTATAGAGCTGCATGCCGGAACATTCGAAAGTATTGTAAGAGAAACTGTGCAATTAGTAGTTGACAAATATCCTACAAATAGAGTTGAGCCAATCATTATATTTACAGATAAGCTGATAGGTTACGATTGCTTCTTTAAAAAATAAAAAATATGATAGACCAAGTAGATATGGAGTTGATCGAAGATGTCGGTCAATTCTTTAATAAGATTAATGAAAGAGCTTTATGGTCTAGAGGCGTTTATGAAGATTACGATGATGGTGGAGACATTGCATTAGGTGCTGATGTTGAATACTTCCATCCTGCTATTGTATTAGACGACAGGATGGTTTACATAATGGAAAACATCGTTACTTCAGGATTAAGTCAAAACAATATAATTTGTAATACTATCATCTCTCACTTTTATGGAGGTAGAGGTATTCATCAGGTATTAACAAGAGATCCCAATCCTAAAACAGCACTGGTAGATTTTGAAAGGTTATTGGTTGATAGAGATTATGAAGATGAGATTCGTAAGAATTTAGAGGATGCTGTCGCCTTAGGACTTCCAATATATGGAACAACAGAGCTTAGAACAAGTTTATTTGGAGCTGCAAATACTTTCGTAGCAGAATCTAGAGGTACGGAAAGAAACGCTGATAAGATAAACATATTGCTTTGGGTTGCCTCATTCATACCAAGAGGTATAACAAAGGCAATGTCTGAAGCTCAATCCCTTGAAGGTCTGTATAACATTTTAGTACAACTGGAGGGAGTCGGACAGTATTATGGTTATCATTGTGCTACTTCAAATTCAGTGAATCCTGCAATCAACGCCAATCACGATGAAAGATTTTGTGTACCTGGTCCAGGAGCTAGACTAACTTTAGATCTATTATTTGGTGAAGATTGTAGAATACCTTATGGAGATAGAGTTATCTGGTTTAGGGAGAATTACGTAGATCTGATTGGCGATATATTTTTACACGAGTCAACTCATAATGTCGAGGTGAATGGCAAAAGAATATTGATAGATGAGCAAAATGAATTAAAAACCTATGGATGTGAGGTTGGTTTATGCCAGTATGGAGTATACCACAGACTTAGAGCAAATCCACACCTAATTTCAAGAAGAAGAGTAGCTAGAGCTGGTGGAGATTTAATGGAACGATTCTTTGCGAACAACTTAAACACAGACCAGTTATTTTAATAAACAAGTTAAGATAACTCTATATAATAATATAAATAAAAACAATAAAAATGAAAGTAAACATTAGTAAAGTAAATCAAGGACAGTTTGTAAATTTTATCAATAGATTAAAAGTTATCGATTCGTTCGTATACTTTAAAATCAAAGATGATGTAGTAGAGGCTTCGGCTTATTTACCGCAAAGAGATGCCGTAAAACACAATAGACTTCCATTGTCTGAAATCTTCCAAATCCAAGACGGAGAGATTACAACAGATAAGGATTTGAAAATTGCATTCTTTGATGCTACTCGATTAATCGATGCGTTTAAGCAATTTGATGGAGAATCTGTTAGAGGTGAATTTGATTTTATTGAAAATGATACAGATTGCGTAGCAACCAGTTTAAAAATCTTCAGTAACGAATTAGAGATTACACTAGCATGTTCTGAACCTTCATTAGGGTACAAAGATTTAACAGATGCTCAAATCTCTTCAATATTTAATGTTGATGGAGCTAACTTTGATTTTGAGTTTGATTACTCTAATATTTCTAAGGTCAAGTCGCTATTTGGCCTTGACAAAGATGAGACTTTCTCTATTAAAAGAAATAAAGATGGCGTAAGACTTAAAGGTAAAACTTACAATATGCTTGTTACTCCGAAAGCAAATGGTGACGATAGCGGAGATGTTACCCTGTTCAAAAAGTATTTAAACCTTTTAGACAAAGAAGATTACACAGCACATGTGTTAAGCAACAGAGTTGTTATGAAATCAAACGACTCTGAAACGCTATTGACGATTGCAACTTGTCAAAGCGCTTAATATATGAACGTAGATACGCTAATTGAGAAGGACGTAAGTTCGCTTACAAAGGAAGAGGCTATTGTATTATCAGAACACTATGATACTTTATCAAGGAAATATACAGCATATGAGCAAGCAGTAAAAGTTACGCTTAACTCTATTTATGGTGCGTTTGGAAACAAGTGGTTTCATTTCTTTAATATTGACATAGCAGAATCTATAACATTACAGGGGCAAGGAGCGATTCTATATTCTGAAGAACGACTGAATCTGTATTTTAATAAATTATGGCATAAAGATGTTAAAGTACATGAACACTTTAATATTAAAGTTGCGCAGGTTAAAAAGCCTTCAGTAATTTATATAGATACAGATTCATGTTATGTTCAGTTTGAAGAGATGTATGAATCTATTGAATGGTTAGGAGAGAAGCTCACGATTGACCATTTTATAATGCAACTGTATAAGATTAGGTTGACTGGATTTATTCAAAATTCAATGGAAAAATACTCAACTGACTTAAACACAGCAAACCATTTATTCTTTGACCTTGAGACAATATCATATAGTGGAATTTGGCTATCTAAGAAGAAGTATCTACAGGATATAGCATGGTTCGATATGTTAGATGAGGATGATAGATTCGATTCTTTAAGTAAAATTAAAACAGTTGGCTTCGACATTATTCAAAGTTCTACGCCAGCTGTAGCAAGAAAACAATTAACAAAAGCAGTTGAGATATTACTTTCAGAAAAACCTACAGCATCTACTATCGCAAAACTTGTAGAGTTCTTAAAGAAGTCTAAAAAAGAATTTAAGTTAGCAGATATAGACGAGGTTTGTTTTAATAGAAGAACTAATAATATAAACAAGTACGTTATTGACGACACTGATCAACTTCAATTAGCTTTGAAATGTCCTGCAAATGTTAGAGCAGCTGGTTTCTATAATTACCTATTGAATAATAATCCAAAATACAAATCAAAATACAAGTTAAACTCAAATGGAGAGAAGCTTAAGATCTACCATACAAATCATAATATATCGGATCTGTTTGCGTATCAGTCTGGAGAGCATCCCTATGAATTTGCCCCTCCAGTTGATTATGAGATTCAATTTGAAAAGAGTGTTATTGACCCAATAAATAGAATACTTATTGTATTAGGTCTTCAAACACTGAATCGAAACCTAATATATTCTACATCACTATTTTAAAGATAAACCAGGACTAACCATCCTGGTTTTTTTGGTGAAACAAATAGAATATCTACTATATAATATCAAACAAAAATTATATGACCACACCCAATTTCTTAGATGCAGTTAAAAATGTAGCATCACAAACAGAAGATGATTCCCTTTTAGGAGTTACAGTTAGAAAACTTTTACAAGAAGTAAAAGCACTTGAAACTATGGAAGAATATGACGCGAACCCTATTTTCAATACTGAATCATTTGAAGCGACCTCCAAACGAGAAGATACTATACTATGAACATAGATTTTAATAAACTAAATAAAGAACAAAAGGCATATATTTCTAAATATGAGGCGGTTCATACGAAACTAACTAACCTTCAAGCAGAGATGGCAGATATTGAAAAACGAATATCTGAAACTATAGAAGAACTTGAACAAATAAGAATAAACGAAAATAAAGTATTGAATAATGGCAAAGAAAAATAAAGACTTTTCATTCGCAGACGTAAACAAAGAATTAGCTGCAATGAATCCAATGGGTTCTGTGATGGACCAATCAAACTTCTCAGAGGTTACAGAATGGATTAATACCGGTAATTATCATTTAAATGCATGCGTATCTGGTGATTTGTTTAGGGGTTGGCCAAATAATAGAAGTTGTTCTATTGCAGGACCATCTGGAACCGGTAAAACATTCTTGGTATTAAACTCAATGAGAGAGGCCATTGCAATGGGATACAGTATAATCTTTTATGATTCTGAAGCTGCTGTTGATAAGGATCAGATGCATAAGTTTGGTATTGATACTTCAAAAGTAAATTATCAGCCAATGAATACTGTCCAAGATTTTAGAACATCTATTACGACGATTACTCATAAGTTACAAGATGTTAAAAGAGCTGGAGGAGAGGTACCTAAGTTAATGATTATATTAGATTCAGCTGGAAACTTAGCGACTGCAAAAGAAATTGAAGATGCTGCATCTGGATCCGGTAAAGCAGATATGACAAGAGCAAAGATTTTAAAGTCAATCTTTAGAATCATAATGACTCCTTTAGCAGATCTAAAGATTCCATTCTTATTCACAAACCACACATATCAATCTCAAAGTTTTATTCCAATGAGTATTGCTGGAGGAGGTACTGGACCTGCGTATGCGGCTTCTGTTGTATTAATGTTGCATAGAGCGCAATTAAAGGATGGAGCAGACAAGGTAGGAATTATAGTAACTGCAAAACCAGATAAAAATAGATTTGCAAGACCTCATCCAATCAAATTCCATCTACATTTTACTGAAGGAATGAATAAGTTTGTTGGACTTGAGCAATATGTCAGTTGGGATGTTTGCGGAATTGCAAGAGGAACTATTGAAAAAGGAGTCAAGACAGAGAGAGAAAGCGCAAGAACTTGGATATGCAAACACTTAGATAAACCAGTTAAGAATAAAGATTTCTTTACTGAAGAGGTATTTACTGAAGAGGTTCTTAAAAAGCTAAACAAAGAAATATATCCATTGTTTAATTACAACGTTGATTCTACTGACGAGGTCTTAGAAGATATTTTAAGCGAAGATGAGTAGTGTAAATATCAACAAGATTGATGAGAATAAGTTACCAATTAAATATATATTAGGAATTCAAGAGAATTCAGAGGATTTTCCAACTGCTCTTGATATTCTTTATATATTTATTTCAAAGGCAACGCATCAGCCAGACAGACAAAAGGAAACTTTTACTAAAAATGCATTGACTGACTATCAAGCAAAAGGAAGAGATTCTCAAATAGTTTCAGGTATCAATGACGGTATTTTGAAAGGATATTTTGAACCTATTAATGAAACAATAGGTAAGGAATCTTATAAGATACTAATTAACCCATTCATATAAAAATAAATGCAATTCGGAAAAGACTTTGAAAAGGTATTCTTTAAGTTATCGTTACTTAAACCAAAATACTTAGGAACAATACAAAAAGGATTTTATACGTCTGACGAGATTGATGTACTTCATCAGCTTTCAGTTAAATTCCATGAGAAGTTTCATGAGACTCCTAAAGTGGAGCAAATGAAGCTTTTAGTTTCTAATAGTAAGATTGGTTCTAAAGTAGATGGAGACCTTATTGACATTATATATAATACTGATCTTTCCCAATATGACGAAGATTGGTTACATACTACCACTGAAAGTTGGATAAAATGGAGGAACTTCGACACAACGCTGGTTGATACCATAGAGTACATCAAGACCACAGAGGTTACACCGGATAATACGGATAGTATAATTAACAAAGTAAAATCGTTAATCAACGACAGGAACTCTATTTCATTCAATAGCGATATAGGTCTAGAGTTTTTTAATCCAAGTGACCACTACCAAGAAGATGCTGTAAAAATATCTACAGGATATAACTTCTTAGATAGATATTTAAACGGAGGCTACGACAAGGATGGTACTTTAGTAGTCTATGTAGGAGAGCAAAATATTGGTAAGTCAATTTACTTAGCGAATGATGCAGCTAACTTTGTTAAAATGGGAACAAACACTGCTGTTGTAACTGCAGAAATGTCAGCTCATAAATTTATGAAACGGATCGGAGCAAATTTATTAAATATTCCAATCAGTGAATATGATACAAAAGCTCAAAACAAGGATTTAATCAAAAGAAAGTTGGAGAATGTTGGTGATGGCTTCACACCACCTGGCCAGTTATTCGTCAAGCAGTTTCCAACTTCTCAAGCAACCGTACCAGATATTGAAATACATTTAAAACAAATTGAAGAGGAAAAGAAGATAAAACTTGGAGTGGTTGTTATTGATTATATTAACATCTTAGCGAATTATAGGAACCTCAACACTGAGAATACCTATATGAAGATTAAACAAATTGCTGAGGATTTAAGAGCAATGGGCATTAGAAATAATTGGTTAATCGTAACGGCAACCCAGATCAACAGAAATAATTACAACTCTAGTGATATTGGACTTGGAGATATTGCAGAATCTGCAGGACTTTCGCACACTGCTGATGTTATGTTAGGTATCATACAAGACGATATAATGAGAGCCAACTATGAATATTGGCTAAAGATACTAAAGATTAGAGATGGAGAAGGAAAAGGAAACAAGTGTAAGTTAGAAATAAATTACTCTTATATGAAATTAACAGAAACCGACGAAGTATCGTCATCAAATATACACGAACTATAATGGGAGGAAGAACTAAAAGAGATAAGATATTCGATAATAAATTCGAAGAGCAAGAGCATGAGTTCGACCCTACAATGTCGTTTGAGGTAGCACCTGCCTTTACCGATAACAGGGATGAAGAGGACAAAATTGAGGAAGATATAATCATGAATAAGGTTCATGAGTTGGTTTCAAATTCAAAGTTTAAGAAGTTTAATGTGCTTGATGAATTTAACCAAACGACAAAACTCAAGAAGATCGATATAAATGATGTTTATGATTTTATGAATGATTCACTATGTAGAAAACACTCAATGATTACGGTGTTCTCTGTACTTTGTGATTATTTCAATATAAACCCAACAAAGTTTTACTCGTCTCTTGGTAATAAATTTAAGGAAGATTTAATAACTGAACTTGATAAATCAACAGGAGTTCTTGGAAAAAGAAATATAAATAGATTGTTCTAATGATAGATGCAAAAACACTTAATAAGGAAGTTAAGCGTATTTGGATTTTAGGAGATATGCATCTTGGCGTACGTTCAAATTCTATGGAATGGCTTCAAATTCAAAAAGACTTTTACGAGAAGCAATTCATACCGCACATAAAAGCCAATGTCAGAGAAGGAGATATTTTGGTTCAGGTCGGAGATGCCTTTGATAATAGACAAAGTATTAATCTTAAAGTACTTCACTACGCTATAGATTTATTTGAAAGACTAGGAGAGATTCTACCAACTCATGTGATTGCAGGTAACCACGATATATGGGCTAAAAAATCTAATGAAGTAACTTCTATTGATTCATTAAAATGGATTCCAAATGTAAATATCTATAAAGATCCTAAGTCTTTCGTTTGGGGAGGTAAGAAGGTTTTATTAATGCCATGGAGAACTGGACCAGAACATGAGGCTGAAACTTTAGCTGAGTATCCTGATGCAAACATTGTGTTTTGTCATTCAGAGGTTATGGGAGTAGCTTTGAATTCTAAAGTTAAAAATATACATGGAACAGATATAAATGCATACAGGAATTTTGATGCAGTATATAGTGGACATATACATTATAGACAGAATAAAGGCGTTTTAAGACTTGTTGGTACTCCCTATGAATTAACAAGAAGCGACATAGATAATACAAAAGGATTTGATATGGTTGATTTAGAAGACATGTCAGAGACTTTCATAGAAAACAATATATCACCAAAGTTTGCAAAGTTCTTCTTAACCAAGATATACGATATGACTTTAGGTGAGTTTAGGGACGCAATAGAAGGTAACTTTGTAGATTTATATGTACCATCTTATATTGCAACGACATCGGCATTATCTAAACTTATAAATAAAGTTCAAGGTATCAGTAGAAGATTAGAACCTACGATTTATGAGCAAGAGTCTTTGGCTGATATTGAAATGTCAGATATAAATGATGACGATTTATATAAAGATTATGATGTTGCAAGTCTTATTAAAGTTTACTTAGATAATAGTACGCATGATGAGGCTACTAAAAAAAGGATAGGAGATAAGTTGAATACTCTGCATAGCTTATGCGTTTATAATTTTAATCCAGACGAAGAATGAAGATAGAATACATTGAATTTAAGAATTTTGCAAGCTATGGCAACAGTCCTCAGAGAATTGAGTTAAACGAGGATGCAGCAGAACTTATATTAACGTTAGGAAAGAACGGACACGGTAAGACTACTATTGCAAATGCGATAGTTTATGCTCTTTACGGTAAAGTAGAAAGTGTAAAATTAGGAGACCTTCCGAATAGAATTAATAAAGAGCTTGTCGTAAAGATTAAACTACTTTGTAAAGGAACCACTGTCGAAATTGAAAGAGGTTTAATGCCAGGTACTTTTGAAGTAAAACTAAATGGCGTAGAGTTTGATAAGGCTGGTAAAAAATCAGT
>Ga0115001_10001513_pt1 | contig 17901 bp, 11 predicted proteins | sample ArcticOcean_MG_C_12_FD_89869 | JGI IMG/M metagenome (GOLD analysis project Ga0115001, IMG submission 89869) | Marine microbial communities from western Arctic Ocean - ArcticOcean_MG_CB8_130 | ecosystem: Environmental > Aquatic > Marine > Oceanic | place: Arctic Ocean: Canada Basin | collected... | reverse complement strand
GGCTGTTCCAGCTAATTCAACTATTTTTAGAAATTACATTCAATCACAAATGTCTGCTGCTTTAAGCACATCTTGGACAAATGTAAGTATGGAAATTACACCCGCATACGCAGTATCTAATATAGATATAGCATAACATTATTATTAACTCATAAATTATTATTATTATGGAAAAATTTTTAAGCATACCAGTATTAGACGCTGGTGGAACATTGAATCAAAATCAACTAGTATCAATTACTGGGATTAAAACAATTGGACAGCCTACTACCACTACAGCTTCAATTAATTATTTAGATGGAGAGGTAACTACTTTAACATGGCCAACCGCATATGCGTCACCAAAATTAAAGATAGATGTACAGAACGCTGTAGTGTCAGCGTTAAAGGCAGGATGGACAACCGTAACGGCAAGCTATCTACCAAAAGGAGCTACAGTTTCTAGTTATAGTGGACTTGTAGTTAACCCTCTTTCAACAATAGCAATCGCATAAAATGATATCAAAAATGGAAAAATTTATAAATTTAAAACAACTAGATGTTGTTAAGACAGGAACTTCAACAGCTGATGGATCAGCTGCATTAACATTAACAGATTCAGGAGCTTTGTTTCAGCAAAGCGTATTGGTTAACGCTATTGTATGGGATAGAACAACAAACGCTTCGGGCGGGGGTCATATGTATCTTGTTACTGCAGTAACTTCAAACACTGAGCTTGCTCTTTTAGCAATAGGTGGAGCTCCTAGAGGAGGAGGCGTACCATCTGGTGTCTCTTACTTTATTTATATGCCAGAGTATACGGTAGCTAGTGGAGGAGTAACAGACGGAGTTCAAGCTTCAGGTACTTTTCAGCTAATAGATACAGCAAAAAACTTTTCTGCTTTAGGCGTTAAGATAGGTGATACTGCTAAAGATATTACTAGTGATGTGCTTACAACGGTTTTAGGTATTACAACTACAACAAACCCTAATGATACTCTTACAGTATCAGCGGATACTTTTTTGGCTGGAGACACATATATTATCTATAGAGAAGGAGCGAATGATTTTGACTCATTAATAAGATCGTCTGATGTATCTTTTGTAGAAAATACAGGTAGTAATACTAATAACTCGGAACTTAAAATAACGTACCAAGACAAGTCAGCATCTCAAACTTTTGTGACTTATGCTTTTTCTTCATCAGCAGTAGCGGACGAAGACATGAGAAATGGTGTTCAGACAGCAGTTGTTGCGTCTCAACAAACTCCATGGCCTAATGTTACTTATGAATTCCCAGGTGTAATGAATACTATAGTTGCTTCCGGGAATGTTAATAACGGATGGTTAGCAGGACAAAATTTCTTTATACTTAGAGTTGCTGAAGCAACATTATAAGGTTTATTTTTTTAATAATTATAAGAGGGGTCAACTAAAATTGACCTCTTTTTTTTTTGCTTATCTTTGTGTAAAAGAAGTACCAATGATAAACTCTGTACGAAATACGATTTTAGCTATATTGAATAAAAACAATTATGGTTATATATCTCCATCGGACTTTAACCTGTTTGCTAAGCAAGCACAGTTAGATATATTTGACGACTATTTTTATCAATACAATCAATTGATAAATAAAGAAAACGCTAGGCTTTCCGGAACCGGATATGCAGATGTTGCTAAGGGGTATGAGGAGGTTATTGATATGTTTTCAGTAACCAAGACATTAACTCAAAATTTATTAAATCAATATTTTTTACCATCTCAAAACACTACTAGTGATGATTATTATTTAATTAATAGAGTGTTGTGTTTTACTGGAGGCCTATATCAAGGAGAGGCTGAAAAGGTTTCAAATAGCAAAATAACTTTGTTAAACACATCTAACCTAACTGCACCAAGTTTAATTTATCCTGCATATAGTTTGCAAGGATCATTTATAACAATATTCCCAGCACAGTTTAACGGAGCTACAGATATACAAGCACAGTACATAAGGTATCCCAAGGCACCTAACTGGACTTATATTAATGTTGCTAATGGGGAGCCAGCTTTTAATCAAAGTTCCGCAGACTTTCAAGATTTTGAATTATCACCAGACGATGAAACGTCTTTGGTATTTAAGATTTTGCAGTATGCTGGAATGTCGATTAGAGAAATACAAGCTGCACAGTTCGGAGCTGAACAAGAAGTAATGGAAGAACAAAAAGAAAACTAATGGCATATTTATCTGAATATCAATACTATGACAATGCAGGAGCTGCACCATCTAATGCTAATTGGGGATCATATCAGTATGTATCTTTAACTGATATAGTGAACAATTTCATGTTGATGTATTCTGGTAATCATTCTTTAGTAAATAACGAGGAAAGATATAAGGTCCTGTTTCATACTAAACGTGGAATACAAGAGTTAAATTACGATGCGTTTAAAGAGGTGAAAGCTTTAGAGTTGAAAGTTTTTGATAACTTAGTCTTTACACTTCCATCTGATTATGTTAATTGGGTACGTGTATCGCTATATAAAGATGGATACTTAAGACCTCTTACTGAAAACATTCAAGTTAATTCTGCTGCTTCTTATTTGCAAAGTGCTACAGGAACTTTAAGTTTTAATACTGACGGAACAGTTCAGACTACAAGCTCTACCTTAGATACTGAAAGGGTATCAGGTGCTCAAAGAAGCATATATCTTAACAAGAATAATGGTGATAATAACTCAGCTGTTATTAATGCAGACAATCCAGATGGATGGAGAGATTATAATATAGGAGCTCGCTATGGTTTAAATACAGAGACAGCTAATTTTAATCCTACATTTAGAATAAATAAAAAAGCAGGAGTTATAAATTTTGACTCTACAATGGCTAATGAGCAGTGCGTACTAGAGTATATTTCAGATGGAATGGAAAGTGGAAATGATTCATTAGTTAGCGTAAACAAAATGTTTGAAGAATATTTGTATGCATATGTAAAATATGAAATATTAAACAATAAATTTGGAGTGCAAGAGTATATAATAAATAGAGCAAGAAAAGACAAAAGCTCTTTATTAAGAAATGCAAAAATTAGAATTAGTGATATTCATCCAGGAAGACTTTTAATGAGTCTAAGAGGGCAAAATAAGTGGCTTAAATAGCATGGCAAATACTCAAAGAAATTTTATCTACGGGAAAATGAATAAGTCTTTAGATGAAAGGCTTATACCTAATGGCGAATATATAGATGCCTTAAATGTAAGGCTTGGCTCTACTGAAGGTAGTGAAGTTGGATCTGTTGAAAACTCTAAGGGTAATACTAAAATGACTAGTTTGCAATATGAGCAGACTGGTAGTTTAACAGGACCGGTATTCTTAAGCTCAGAGGCTAGGTGTATAGGCGCTTTTGAAGACGGTAAGAGTAACCGTATATTCTGGTTTGTACATGATCCAGCATTTACTGTGGGAAATACTGGTAAATTAGATCTAATAGTTTCTTTTAATCCAACTACTCAAAACTTAACGTATCATGTAATTAGTATTGACGATGGGTTTAATTCTAATACTACTTTAAATTTTAATCCTAAACATCTAATAATAGGAGTGGATTTAGTAGATGATTTGTTATTTTTTACAGATAATCTGAATCCTCCAAGATTTATTAATATAACTCAAAACTATACCAATCCTTTATTTAATATTGATCAGGTAAGCGCAGAAGAGCTTATGGTGATTAAAAAGCCACCTATAAAAGCTCCATCATTAACCTTAAAGGCGCAGACAAATAATCAAGACGACTATCTAGAGCAAAGATTTATATGTTTTGCTTATAGATATCAGTACGGTAATGGAGAGTTTTCAGCCACATCACAATGGTCAGACCCAGCATTTGATCCGAATATATATAATTATAGTTTTGCTACAAACATGAATGAGGGAATGATTAACACCATAACCGGTGTTGATGTACTTTTTAATTCTGGTGGACCCTTAGTAAAAGCTATTCAGATTTTATACAAAGAGAGTACAGATACTGTAATTAAGGTAGTGGATAAACTTTCAAAAAATCTTCTAGGTTATGCTGATAACGAACAGTACTCTTTTGCTTTTGATAATAGTAAAATATTCACAGTTTTACCATCAACAGAACTTTTAAGGTTATATGACAATGTTCCTATAAAAGCTTTAGGTCAAACTATAATGGGCAATCGTTTAGTTTATGGAAACTACATTGAGGGTTACGATTTAAAAGATATATTTAATAATCCAGTTCAGTTAGAATACCAGGCTAATTTAATTGAAACATTAATTAGTAGCGTTACTTTAACTACTACAACTGAATCAGGAGTATATACATTTGGAAGTTCTCAGACTATTACAAACTCCGTTGGGGTAGTAGATTTATCAACGATTAATGTTTTAACTCAACTATTAGAGGGAACATCTTTAAATATAGATTTTACTTTTGAGCATTCAAAGTACGATCCAACTACTGGAGAGCCAACTACAGAAACTGAAAACACAGACATACAGTTTGTTTATTCATTACCTCAAGACTTCACGTCTATTTATGAGATGGTAGAATCAACAAGCTTTCAAAACGCTATAGGAACTGTTACCAATATTAAGCCTGTTTATGACTCAACTAATCCTAGCTCTTGCGCTGGGTTTACTTTAACAGACACTGTTAATTGTCGAATACCTACAACTCAAACTGTAGCCGCTGGATCTGTTGCAAAAGTTGAAAGTGGTATAACAGCCGCTGGACAGCCTATTGCCATAGTTGGTAATACTCCAAGCTCTAGTAGCATCAAACTACAGATGCCTGCTATGCGTTATGTTTCTGATCCTGCCGTTCCTAGCGGTGGATTCTATGAATATTATAAAATTATTTCTATAACATCCGTATTTTCTACAGTGTCTAATCCTAAAAGTTTACATAGTAATAGGGGTTATGAAATTGGTGTAGTATATATGGATGAGTTTTTAAGATCATCAACAGCTTTAGTAAGTTCTAATAATACTATTCAAGTTCCTTGCGCTAATTCAACTAGACAAAATGCAATACAGGTTACTATACCATGGGCTCAAAGAGCTCCATACTGGGCAAAGTATTATAAGTTTGTTATAAAGCCTAGCCAGTCAACTTACGAAACAATATATAGTGAAACTTTTTTTAAAGATCCACGATCTTCAAGTTATTATTTTTTGCTAGAAGGAGAGAATGCTGCTAAAGTAGAGGCAGGACAAAGACTTATAGTTAAAAGAGATAGCCGTGGAGGAGTTGAGCAATGCATTGAAGGAGTTATTATAGATAAAAAAGTTCAGTCTGAAAACTTTTTAAAAATTCGTAATCCTTTTGATACACGTTCACCAGAGCCAGATCCGCCGGATGATGATTATTACACTAATGTACCAGCAGGTGCTTATATGCAAATGGTACCTAACGGGTTTAATGTTACTTCATCAGAAACAGTAGGAGGAAATCGTGTAGCTCATCCTGCGATAACAACAAGTTTTCCAATACGACAAAAATCTGCAGGATTCCCTGTGGGACGTGCATTGGTTAGTGTTAAAAATCTTGATCCTGCTGCTACATCAACAAATCAATATATAGATTACAGCATTCCAGTCAATAGTGTTATTACTATAAGAATATTTCAAAACAGACAAGGAGACGCACTCGGAGGAATTAGTGGATGCCGAACAAGACTTAATACATATACATCACCAGACTTAATTTCTTCTACAAACTATACTGATTTTCAATCATGGTTTGAGGGGGATAATATAGGGGAATTAATAGAGGAAAATAGTGTGTTTGATAATGTAGACACAGATGGCCTCACTTATAATGTTTATGTACCAGGAACTCCTATTGATGGAACAGCGACAGGATTAAATGTAAGTGTACCGCCTGATAATATTGATAGAGATGTACAAAATCCATTTATAGCTGTAGGAACTTCAACAAATACATATCAATTTTTTAATGCTAATGACGGTTCTAAGTGGTTATTAGCAACTGGAGCTGTAAGCTGCAAGGGAGGTCTTGTAATTGGTGGTCACGCTTCTAATTGTGAAATGGAAATTACAGTAGAAAGAGCTAATAGCGGCGGAGTAATTGTTTTTGAAACTTTACCATCCAATGCTCTACCTGACATTTGGTATGAAAATAATTTACAGTTTAATGTAAGCGCTAATGGTCAGCATGAGGGAACGCAAAGTAATCAAAACGTTCAAACTCAAATTTCTGCTGTTGTTGATACTGGATTTTTTAATTGTTATGCTTTTGGTAATGGAGTAGAAAGCTATACCATCAGAGACTCTATAAAAGGTGAAGCTTTAGCCCAAGGTAATCGTGTAACTACCACTTCTGCGCAAGAGTATAAGGAGGCTCATAGGTTTGCAGACTTAACTTATAGTGGACTATATAATGACGAGTCCAATGTCAATAGGCTTAATGAGTTTAACTTAGGTCTTTTAAATTTTAAGCCTTTAGAAGATTCATTTGGATCAATTCAAAAATTATTTGCTAGACAGACAGATATCCTTACTCTTCAGGAGGATAAAATATCTTACGTTTTAGCAGGAAAAGATTTGTTAACAGATGCTGCAGGCACAGGATCATTAACCTCTGTTCCTACTGTATTAGGACAGCAGATTGCTAGGCTTGAAGAGTTTGGAATAAGCAGAAATCCTGAAAGTTTTGCAGTGTTTGGGGCTGATAAGTTTTTTGCTGATGAGCAGCGAGGAGCTATTATACAGTTAAAGGGGGGTGCATATAATAATGAGTCTCTTACTGTAATCTCAGAGTTTGGAATGCGTGGATGGTTTAGAGATTTATTTCATGATAACTTTGATGCACAGAAGTTAGGTGGATTTGATCCGTATATGAATGAGTATGTATTATCTGCCAATAGTATAACACTACCTTTTGTAGGTAACTGTGATTTATGCGGTAGCTCTAGAAATATAACTATTCCAGTAGGAGAGCAAATATCTTATTGCGTTAATGTAACTCAAGAAACTGGTACTGTTAATATAGAGTATATATTACCAAGTGGTGGTAATACAAATGTTATATCGGAGGCTAATACTCCTAACGTATTAGCTGGGTTGGTAGAGTTAATAACAGAAACTAATTCTGCAGCCGCATCAGGAAATGATATTGGTACTGAAGACGCGTCTATAAATAATGACTATACAATTACCGCTTTATATAACGGAACCTCTACAAGTGTAACAACAAAAGCAAGTGGAATATTAAGCGTTCCTAAAGATTCCGTGTATGCTGAAGACATGACTATATTGGTTTCGTCAAATAGCACAACGGCAGATACCATTGAGGTTGTTGTTGGGTGTGCTGTACCTGATCAAATAACAATTGTACAAGTTGGAATCGGAAGTAATGCAGATAGAGGAAAATTTATTCACAATGAATACAGGTGGCAAGACGGATTATTTACTTCTCCTTTACATCAAGAGCCAATGGAGTTTGCTAGTGGACTTAATAATCCTTTAGTGTCTCAATACCTCTCTTTGACCGGAGGTCAGGGTGCAGGAGTTATACCTGATGATGCAGCAGTAGTAAGTATTATTAGCAACAAAATAGCGTTTGATAATTATGACTTTAATCCTAACACAAATAATTTTAGATTTTTAAGATCAGGAACATTTTACGGAAATATAAATGCTGACATTATTGCTTTATTAGCAGCATCAACCACTGCAACTCCCGTAAGAAATAATTCACCAGAATTTTTTGCTAGCTTTACAATGCCAAGTGGAAATACGGAGGACTATTTATATTTAATATATGACTACAGAAATTCTACTGAGGTACAATTATGTTACTCAGATGTAAGCTTAACTGATGTCTGTTGTGTGGGTTGTAATATAGTGGCGACTCCAGCTCCGACTCCAGCTCCAACCGGAGGAATATCTTGTAACAGCTATACTTTAACTTCAACGAGTACGTGTACTTTTTATGTAATTTCAGGAAACAATCCAACAGTTGATGGAACATATTCATATACATCCTGTGAAGGCAATTTTGAAAGTGGAGATTTGCCAAATGGAACTTTTTTAGATTTTCGTGCTCAAGCTGGTACATTATCTATTACCAATATAGATATAAATACAGAAAAACTAAATTCAGACGGATCAACAACGTTTTCATGGCTAGGGTGTAATGGGTCAAATCTTATAATGAGCGTAGATTCTAATGATCCGCGTGTTGTATGTTCTCAAAATATTCCTATAATTATAGAAAATGGCCTTGGATCAGTTACTCCAGGTGCTTCATGTAATGATTATTACTATAGGGCAAGTCAGTGTAATACAAGAAATACTGTATTCTTGTCTGCCGATTTATCTTTAGGTAGATTAGAGGTAGGGGATAAGGTTTACTATGATGAAGTAAATTTAACTGGCGCTAATGTAAGTGTAAGAAAATGCGCAACAATATTTGCAATAGATGCAACTAATGGTAATGATGGAGTTATAATAGGTCAGGCTTCAGGATGTAATGACAATGTTAATTGTCCACAAGACAATGATTATGTTTGGATGTTCGGACAAAAAGGGCGCGATATCTCAACAGGTATTTGTTCAGTTGATTTCTCCAACTTCCCCGCATACTCAACTAAAGAGGCGATAACAAGTATTATGGCTGAAGGGGCATTGTTTTTTTCAGACCCAAGTAGACAAAATCCTTTTAATGGAAGAAATAAATATTATGGATATAGAAAACCTATAAATCAAGGCTCTGGACTTCCATATGCACCAGCGGAACAAGGTTCTCCAGAGGGATGGATACAAATAGATAATGAGGGAAGAGCTATTTCTTTCTCAACATGTTAAAAAATAATTAATTTCGTACAATGGCAATAGCTGGAATATACTACATAGACACTTTAAATTTTGCGGATGCTACTGCAGTGTATTCTGACGAAGCATTAACAACGTTTGCTCCAGATGGCTTTTATCAAATGGGAGGCATAAGTGCACGTGAGCAAGTAAGTGGTATATTAAAGCCGGCGGAAAATTGTCCTGCGTGCACCACACCTATTCCTGATGCTACGCCTGTACCTAATAATGCTTATTCAGTTAAGGATACGGTTACAGGGAATTTTGATCACGTAATATTAAATACTAACTTTAATTTACAAACAGAAGTTACAACTAGCATTAATACAAACTGCTGGCTAATAATAGCTGGTGTTGTTCAGTCTACTGCTAATACTATAACAGGACAATGTATTAGGATTCCAGATGCAGATCCATTATACTATCAACTTAATATATGCCCTGTCTCATCTAGTAATGATGCGCCTAGTTCTATTTATGTAAACGAAAATCAAGCACCTACGGCTTCTCAATTTATTTATTTAAACACTACTAATAGTTCTTATTATAGTTATAATGATATTGCGCCTGTAACAATTCCTCTGTCTAATATCCCTATAGTAACCACCATAGCGCAGACAGCACTTACAGCTTGCCCTGATGTACCTCCAGTATTTACTTATTGGAATGCGCAACAGTGTACAGATCCGAACAACACTATAGTTATACAGGCACCTGAGAATACATCTTTTACAGAGGGAACAACTTCAGTAAAAATTAATGGGTCAGAAACGTGTTATCAAATTACAACTCAGAGAATAGGGTCGGCAACAACATTCGATGGTATTTATGCAGGAACTGCTTACACTGGGTGTACATCAGGCGCTTCTCCCTGTATACCTACAGCAATAGTTTTTAACTCTTTTGTAGCTACAAACATTGACACTGGTGTTGCGTATGACGTTCAGATTGGAAATGGTACACAAGGTGATCAAACTCAAATAAATGCAGCTACTGGTTGTTATGAGTTAGGTATTCAAACAACTAGAACCACAACTAACGAAATCACAAGTCCTTGTCAAACAGAAGCATCTTGCGAAACATATGAGTTGCAGGTAGGTACTTATCAAATTAAAGAGTGTTCAAGTGGAGTTCTTAAAAACATAACTGTTGTTTCAAATGTTTTTGATAATCAAATACAATGCTCAAGTATTGTGCCAATTGCTGTTGCTCCTGCAGCAGCCGCGACGCTTAGAGGACCATGTCAACCGACTGATATCTCAACAGGTAATTTCTATTACCTTGTTGAACCTTGTTCAGGAGGGAATTCATTTATTGTGAATAGCGGAAAAAATCAATTAACCCCTGGTAATGCTATAAAATTAATAGGTCAAGGAGCTATTTGCTATAAAGTACTGGGTACTTCGAATAATGCAGATCAAACCTTTACACCATCTGGTAGTTTTGCATCTTGCGCTCCTTGTGCTCCTACTTGTTTTGGAATTGCAGTAGAATTTGCAGTTGGACGAGATACGTGTCCAACAGGCGGAAACACTACAGTATGGTCAAGTACTAATAGCCTAGTTACAGCTAGTAAATTGTATTCAACGCAACAGAACTGTCAGAGTAATACAGGAACTGCCCCAACAGGAACCTATTCATTTACATTTACAAACGCTGCAGGTGAATCAGAAAAAATATCTAGATATTGGAATGGATCTAGTTTAGAAGCGCAACAACCATGTGGCACAGGTGTAAATATTACGGCTACTATAACTGCAATAAACAATAATATTACGGGAAGCTCTGAAGGCGTAGGGTACACACTTACGGGAAGCTCTTTAGGATCTACAATTACTGGGCCATCACCATTAGGAATATCTGGATTTAACACTAATATTCAGGTAAACAACGGGTTTACTCTTACTCCGTCTTCTAAGAGTATAACTTATAATCCTAATGTAGATATTAATTCCAATACGGATATAACAGTTACTCTTGAGGCTGAAATATTAGAAGACCCGTCAACGTATGTATATACAGTTACAACTTGTGGAACTAGTTTAAACTATAGAGTTAGCAGTGAAACCTCATATGGAATGAATTCAGTTGTGGTATTTAGGCTTAATTCAAATGGTCAGGATACATGCGGAACAATAATTAATATAACTACTGACGGAAATCCTCAAGGAAATATTTTTTTAGACGTTACAAATCAAGGAGGATGTTTCTTTAATCAGTGTGTATCGGATAGCGGACCGGATGGCGGATCGGGTGGTTTATTATAGAGTGTATATTATTATTTTAGTATATTAGTAAATAAAATTAAATCTAATGAAATCAATATTTGTACAGATAGCAAGCTATCGTGATCCTGAGCTAGTTCCTACTATTAAAAGTCTTTTAGAGAACGCATCTAAACCTGAGCGTATAAAAATATGTGTTGCTCATCAGTATGCGGAAGAAGATGAGTGGGATAGGTTAGATCAGTTTGCGTCTGATGGAAGGTTTACTGTTATTCAGATACCTTATCAGGAGTCTCAAGGAACTTGTTGGGCGCGAAATCAAGTTCAACAACACTACAACAATGAAGACTATACCCTTCAGTTAGATTCACATCATAGGTTTTCACCAGGATGGGATGAAGAGTGTATATCTACTATTGAAAAACTACAAGCTCAAGGATTTAAAAAACCCTTGCTTACCTCTTACTGTCCAAGTTATAATCCTAAAGAAAATGTTAATCTAAACTCCATAGCATATGGCATGAAGGTGGATACCTGGAAAGATGGGGTAGCTTTGTTTCATTCTTTTGCTTTACCTAAAACAAGTGAGCCTATACCTTCTAGGTTTTATTCAGGACATTTTGCTTTTACACTAGGACAGTTCTGTAAAGAAGTACCTCATGATCCGTTAATGTATTTTTATGGAGAAGAGATATCAATATCAGTTAGAGCCTACACGCATGGGTATGATTTATTTGCACCTAACAAACCAGTTGTTTGGCACGAGTACACTAGAAAAGGAAGGTCTAAACATTGGGACGATCACAAAAGATGGTTTGAGAGGGACAATGCCTCAAAGGCAAGAGCAAGACAGCTGCTTGGAGTTAATGGAGAGGTTTGCTCGCCATGTAACGAAAACACCTTTAAGCAATACGGCTTAGGAAATGAAAGAACGCTAGAGCAATATGAAATTTATTCAGGAGTTAAGTTTAAGGATCAGACTATAACTTACAGATGTCAAAAAAACTTACCTCCTCCAGGGACAATTGATGATTCAGTATATCAAAATGAAAAAGAGTATAAGGTAAAAATAAATAAGCATGACTTCCTTTATGAAGACTGCGCGTTTGCAACCCTTGTGTTTGAAGATAATAACGGAATGGTAGTTTACCATGATACAGTAAGTAAAGACGAGATAGGCGCGCTTAAAAGCGGCACTAGTTCATTTATTACTATAAGCAGAACCTTAGCCGGACACATACCTTTAAGGTACTTGATGTGGTCTTATAGTCAATCGCATGGGTGGGGAGATAAAGTGGTCAGTTATTTTTAGTAAATTTGTACAACTAAATTATTTATTATGCCAGACTATACTCTTACTTTTAGCGAAACATCTCAAGGGTGGCCATCCTTCTATTCTTACTTGCCTGAGTACATGGCGGGAATGAATAATTATTTATACTCTTTTTCAGGTGGTAACATATATCAACACAACTCAAACGAGGTAAGAAACAATTACTACGGTGTGCAAAGTTTTTCTGAGATTACTAGTGTTTTTAATGAAGAGCCTTTAATTAACAAGGTGTTTAAAACCGTAAACCTTGAGTCTAATGACGCGTGGTCTGCAGCCCTCGAAACGGATCTACCTAACACTGGGCTTATTGACTTGACGTGGTTTGTAAAAAAAGAAGGAGACTGGTTTGCTTTTATTAGAAGTTCAGGTGGTGATCCTGCTGCTCTGTCAGAGTATGCACTAAGGTCTATGAACGGTATATCTCAAAGCACATCAGTCACAGGAACGGCAACAGTACCTATAATCAACTTTGATTTAACAGTTAACATAGGTAATATAATAAGTATTGGTGATAACCTATACTCTGCAAACCCTCCTTACACAGGACCTACTCTGATAGGTAGGATAACTGCTATAGAGGTAGACCTTGTCAATAGTATTAACCGCATAACTGTTGATGCAACTGTAACTGGTGGAGCTGCTCCAACTATTCAAGACTCTTTTATACTTTACATAAAGAATCAATCAGCTGAGTCTCATGGCTTGTTAGGACACTACATGAAATTTGTACTTCAGAATAACGCAACTATAGCTACCGAACTATTTGCTGTAGAGTCTGAGGTAATGAAAAGCAATCCTTAAAAATTAGTATCTTTGTTATTAAATGAAATTTAATATAAGACCCTTGAAGGAAACAGACTATGAGGATACTCTCGTGGGATGGTGGAAAGATTGGAAATGGACACCTCCAATAAAAGATTTCCTGCCAAGTGACGGCAAGGGAGGTGTAATGATTTTAGATAATGATATACCTGTTTGCGCAGGTTTTGTATATATGACAAATTCAAAGGTAGCTTGGGTAGATTGGATCATCTCCAACAAACAGTATAAAAAAAAGACTCAACGTAAAGAAGCTTTGGACTTGCTTATAAAAACATTAACCAATATATGCAAAGACTCTGGAAATAAATACTGCTACGCCCTTATTAAAAACAACAGTCTAATAAAAACATATGAGTCTCAAGGATATAAGGCAGCAGATAACTATACACAAGAAATGATAAAAGTATTATAATATGGCAGCAATAACAGGAACAATTTTAGCAGTGGGTCAAGCAGGAATGAGTTTTGCTGAAGCCGCTAAACAAAGCAAGCTTCAAGATCAGGCAAATGCAGACGCAGAAAAAGCGATGGCTGCAGCACGATCTAAGTTAGAAGAAAACTTTTATGAAGGTCTAGATATTAATCTAAAATCTTTTGAGCAAGAGCGTGACGCTTTAGCTGGAGTTACACAAAATTTTATACAAGCAGGACAAGAGGGTGAGCGTGGAGTAGGCGCAGTAGCTGGACGAGCAATGCTTGGACTTCAAGAGGCTCAGAAAGGTATAACAAACAGAGAGATATCTAGCTTAGAGAGTTTAGAGAAATTAGTAGCTGGTGAAGAGTCAAGGCTAAGGGATGAAAAGGTTAAATTAGATTTAGGTGAAGTTGAAGGCGCTCAGATAGCAGCATCAGATGCCGCTAAAGCACAGGCTGCAGCAATAACTGGAGCAGCGGAGGGACTAGGAGCAGCTGGCACATCAATGTTAGAAAACTCTGAGTTATATGGTAAGGATCAAGAAATTAGGAAAGAAGCTAGAGCTGTTAAGAAAACAGCTAGACTAGATAGAGTTGCAGCTGATAAAGGAACTGATGTGGGAGATTTATTAAGAAAAGTAAAAGGCAAAGGAAAAGATTTATTCTCTGCAGTAGGCCAAGGCGCAAAAGGCCTTTTTTCAAACATAGGTAAGATCTTTGGCATAGGAGGTGGTAATTAATAAATAAATAATGGCAACATATTACAAGTATAAATCTCGGGAGGGAGAAGATCAAGTTGATTGGAGAGGAATAACTAAAGGTATATCAGACGACTTAAGTAGAATCCAAGGAGAGCGCGAACAAAAACGTGTGGATATTGATAACGCCGTACTAACAACACTTGAGACTATTGCAGACAAGCCTCTCGGCACGGATGCGGCTCGTAATGAAATAACGTCAGACTATGCGGCACAAGCTTCAGCCATAGCCTTAGAAAATCAAAGGCTGTTGAAGACAGGACAGATGTCATTAAAACAATACAACTCCGTTACCAATACTGCAGGGTCATCTACTAAGAAGTTATTTAATCTAACTAGACAATATCAAGAGAATTACCAACGTCACATGGACGCTTTAAAGCCTGATAAAGATGGTTTTATTCAGGGAAGTGGACTAGGAGCTTTGATGAGAAAGCAAGCAGAGGCCTTGGGGGATCCTACTAACACAAAGTATTATATGGACCCTCAATCAGGGAGTGCCTATATAGCAAGAGTACGGAAAAAAGGTGAAGCAACAAAAGAAGGCGCAAACATTAGAACGATAGACGGTCAAGCATACTCACTAATGGATGTGTCAACAGCGCAGAACATAATAACTATGGACGTTAACAGGTACCAGGCAGAACAAGTTGCAGATAGGATTGCTAAAGCTGCAGGAATTGTGACAGAAGTTGTTAAGGAAGGAGATGTTAAAACAAGAACAGATTCGTTCAATAGAATTTTTCAGCAGGACGCAGATGGCAATATACGTGTAGATGATAAGGGTAACAAAGTATTATCTGAGATTGGAGAGGCTGTAACTAGTCAGATCAGAGCTTCATTTGCTTCGCCTATGGACTATGCTAGTATGTTGTATGATACATTAAACAAACCATCAATAGCTAAAAATGATGAAGGGGGATATACCAATCTACTTACAGGAGATAAGTACGACGGAGATGTAAAGGATGCTATAATATTTAAAACAGAAAACTCACAACAGGTTCCGGTATTAACTGAAGCTCAAGAAAAGCAAGCTCAAGAAGGTGTCTTAAATATAATAAGAACTAAGATGGGCATAACGGAGACGGCTATGAGAGAAACGGGTATGGATGATGCTCAAAAAGAAGCTGCAAGACTAGCTAGAGAAAAACTAAAATTGGAAAAGAACAAGCTAAAAGATGGTAAAGTAACACCAAAATCCATAGCTACAAATATGACTAAACTATTTTTTGGTACTAAGGAACAGGCTGATGCAGCTGCAAACTTTATTAGAGGTTTGCCTGGTAATAGCAATTTACGAATACAACTCGATGGAGATAGGATGATTCTTAGAAGAACATTAGAAGATGGTAGTGTTAGTGAAGATATCGTTTCAAAAGCAGGAGGTATTGAAAACTTTATTGAAAGCTCTGCAACTTTAATGAAAACTGGAATTAGAGGAATAGACGAGGCCTTAACCTTATCCGGTATAACTACAGATGCTGACGGTAATTACTTGCCACCAAGTTTAGTCAATATTAATTCTGCATCTAAAATAACGCCTAGAGTAAGTACAACCGATCAGATTATATCTGTTATTAATAAAGATATTAATTCTATTGCGATTACAGAGGATCAGGCTACAGACGAGGAGACTCTAAGAGACTTAATAAGTCCATTGGCAAATAAGTATGGAGTAACTGTTTCGGAGCAAGGTGCGTTTGTTGATGAGATAGTTTTATCTTTGCCAGGAAGTGATGATGATCTAGTAATACCTTTAAATGAAGCTACGCCTACATCAATAAAAGAAGCTCTCAAAGGATTTATTGCTGGAGATATAAATAAACAAACATTTGTTAAATACAAATCTTACTTAAGACCTAATAGTTCCGATGATGATTCAGGAGGTGCGAAAGACGAAGTTAATACAGGGAAATATAATTAATATGAACGAAGAAGCGATACAAGACGCATACATTTTATTTACTAATAGTGGATATAATAAAAGTATTGAAGAGTTTCAAACTTTATTAAATACCAATGAAGAGGCTTTAGGGGATGCGTATAATTTATTCACTCAATCTGGATATCAAAAAAGCATTGTAGAATTTGAAAAACTCATGGGTGTTAATGCTGAACCTGTAAAAAAAAAAGACGAATTGGTTTTACCATTGGACGATGGTTCTTTGGAGCAATCTATACCGATTGAAAATATACCTCAAGAAGAAGTTCTATTACAACCTGTTGCAACTTCATCACCCACTGATTCTACCTTAACAGAACCCTTACAAGCTCAAGAAATAGCAGGAACTGAAAGTATTACTCCTGATTTAATGACCTATGAAGAAGAATTCGTAGTTCCACAATTAAATTATGAGTACGAGGATCAGGGATTTACCTTTGAACAGTCAGGTGTTTTTGGAGATTCTATGATTGTAACCGCAGATAATGGGGAAACTTTAGAGGTTAACTTAGACGTGTTTCGAGACTCTACTAAAGCTGAAGAATCAACTGCATTAAAAAACTTTATATCAAAAAATAAAAGTCGACAGGGATTAAATCAGATGCAGTCAGACTATATGTCTTCACAAAAAAAGTTCTATAGTGAAAAAGAAGTTGACAATGCTATTAAAAATATATCAGAAAATACTTTAGTTTATTCTGATAAAGTACAAAATTATTTATCTCAAAAAGCAGAGTTAGATCAAGAGATGGCTGTTATATCTAGCCTTACATCTGAACAAAGAAGAGAAAAGTCAGAAGACATTAATCAATTAATTCAAAGATCTGAAGAATTAAGAGGTGTAAAAAACAATTTAGTAAAGGGTAGATCAGTTCTAGTTAACAATGAAAAGAATTTAAAGATTGCGGCGGGTAAATATTTTGACATGCTTACTGAGCAGGGTACTGTTGGAGGTGCAAGTTACAATGCATTTTTAAAAGGGATTGGAAGAATAGCAGGAGGTACAACTAGCTATGCTGTTGATGCCTTGGTATCAGTATTACCCTTCGCGGGAATGAACCCTGACGAATACAGACAAACCTTTATTGATTTAGCACAAGAAAAAGGTTTTAGAGCTCCAGATAATTATCTAGACATGACCGAGAAGGAGCTTAAGAATTACTATTCTGATGTGTCTAGGACAGAAGAGCAAACAACAATGTCTACAAGTGGTCAAACAATTAAAATTGGTGAAAATAAAATAACGATTGGTGAAGATATTGAAGCCTTAGTATATGATAAAGCTAAGAAGTCTGTTAAGTATTCAGACGATGTAGGAATGGGTGAAGGACAGGGGCTATTAGAGGCTATCAGAAATGGAGCGGTAGAAGCTCTTGGAGATAAAGGAGTTTCACAACAGTATGATCAATTGATGCGCGAAGGTTTTTGGGGTGGTGCATGGTTAGGTCTTATGGAGTCTATACCCGCGATGATTGCTCCAGGAGGAGCTCCGGGAATGGCGGTACGCACCGCATTAATGTTTAGTCAAGTATCAGATCATTATGATGAAGAAATGGATAACAATCCAGAGTTTAAAG
>Ga0115001_10001510_pt1 | contig 17921 bp, 14 predicted proteins | sample ArcticOcean_MG_C_12_FD_89869 | JGI IMG/M metagenome (GOLD analysis project Ga0115001, IMG submission 89869) | Marine microbial communities from western Arctic Ocean - ArcticOcean_MG_CB8_130 | ecosystem: Environmental > Aquatic > Marine > Oceanic | place: Arctic Ocean: Canada Basin | collected... | reverse complement strand
AGTGTTTGCAGTGATTTCCGAGGCTTGAGCGCCAGAAATAGTGGTAGTATCTCCTGCCAAAGCAGTACTTGAGGAAGTACCCAACGTCATACCAGTTTTGGCTGTATTCGCCGTAATTGCCGAGGCTTGAGCGCCAGAAATAGTGGTAGTATCTCCTGCCAAAGCAGTACTCGATGTCGTACCCAAAGCCATGCTTACTTTGGCATAGTTTGCAGTGATTACCTGGGCTTGAGCGGTGGAAATAGTGGTAGTATCTCCTGCCAAAGCAACACTCGATGTCGTACCCAAAGCCATGCTCACTTTGGCAGTGTTTGCAGTGATTTCCGAGGCTTGAGCGCCAGAAATAGTGGTAGTATCTCCTGCCAAAGCAGTAATCGATGTCGTACCCAAAGCCATGCTCACTTTGGCAGTGTTTGCAGTGATTTCCGATGCTTGAGCACCAGAAATAGTAGTAGTGTCACCCTCTAAAGAAGTACCTGCTGAAGTACCGAAAACATGTACTGCAGCAGCCAACTGAGTACCAACTACAGATAATCCTGCTCCTGCCAAAGATGATAATGCCTTAGGGCCAAAAACATCCACGGTTGCGTCCAAGTTTTCAAACTCTAATCCACCAACTGTTGCAATGCCATCCACATGCAATTTTTGGGTAACATACTGAGAACCGTGGACTGTGAACTTGGTATTCCCTGCGTCAGAATTGGTTTTCAAATTTTTGGTAGCTAATCTTCTATGTTGTGTTTTCTCGAATAGGTGTACCGAGCCGTCATCGTGTGTAACGATGTCGTGGCTTTTGAAAAAAGCATCGGTGTGACCTAACGTAGATAATAGTAATAAAGCGGAAAGTTTCATATTTGATGATAAACACTTGACATTATATACCTCCAGATTTTTGTTTTGTCATACTTCATTTCACAGTTATGAACTATTTATAGATACACTATCTTTGGAAAATGCAACGGAAACCACGGTTCAAAAATAAAACAGATACAGGCATTTATTTTCTCTGGGGTTTGGTGATAGTCAGTTTAGTCTTTAATATCTTTCTGCTTGGTGTGTTTATGAATTCTGAGGGTGGCAAAGACGGGAAGGATGGAATCGATGGGGTCGATGGAGTCAATGGGATTGACGGGAAGGATGGGATCGCTTCTTTTGACGGGATTGAAATAAATTCATTAAACGTCGTTACATTACACGCGCACAATGTCCAAATAATGGACTCATTGGAAACCTTTGGTACTGTTGATATGTACGGGTCTAGTAATGGCGAATCAAGTGATTCACGAAGATTATTGTCAAATATCAAGGATCATTGCACTACTTGTGAACAAAAGTTCACTGATCAAAACACATGTGTAAATAGTTGTAATTCTCACATAAAATTAGAAAAGACTGGTTTTAGTGAAGTATTTCACGAATGTTGTCAGAAAAAATAATATTTTTTTTTGATTTTTGCTTTGAGAAGAGCCGCTTTGAGAAGTTCTATAATTTCAGACGATTTCCATAATACAGCGTGTTCGAGTGGTGTTTCTCCACTATTATCCTTTTGATCGATTTTAATTCCTGGTTGGGCCAACAAGAGTTCGATGACACTCACATGGCCCTTAAAACATGCTAACCACAGTGGTGTTCTTCCATCCTCCCCCGCTTCATTGATTTTAATTCCTGGTTGGGCCAACAAGAGTCGCACGATATCCACAAAACCAAACGCCGATGCGAATAACAGTGGTGTTCCTCCACTCTTCTCCGCTTGATTGACATTAATGTCTGGCATGTCCAACAAGAGTCGCACAACACCCACATGACCTTCGTAACATGTGGCACACAGTGGTGTGAATCCATCCTTCCTCGCTTGATTGATTTTAATCTCTTTTCGGGCCAACAATAGTTGCACGACATCCAGATGACCATTCTGACACGCGATGTACAATGGCGTTGCTCCACTCTCCCTCGCTTGATTGATTTTAATTCCTGGTTGGGCCAACAAATGGATGACGAAGTCCACATCATTGTTCTGACATGCGATGTATAGTTTTGTTTCAATATTAATTACCGAGCTAGATTTTCTCTTTCCTTCTGCTCTGCAAAAATTGTAAAACGACATTTATAAAAGTCAATGTTGAGAAATGTTACATATAAATAGTATATTTTAACTGTAAAAATTTTAAGTACTACACTGCTTCCAATTGATCATCTTCTAATTTATCAGAATATAATTCAATATCTTCTTCACTATCACTGTCATCAATTGTAAATTCGTTGGTTTTTTCCTCAACATTTTGCACTAATTCGACCGAATCACCCTCTTTATCCGCCTTCACGGGGGAATATCTTTTACTAATCCTTCTCGTCATTGTCCAAACGGCTATAAGTACCAAAAATACAAACGCCAAGACGGTTATTGCAATGTAGATAATTGCCCCACTTTCTTCTATTGTTTCTGACATTTATTGCTGGAACAATAATAACGTTTATACTGATTTTCGTATTTTTTATGTGATTTTTTAACAAGTATCGTCTCAAAAACATATATATATAACCTCGGTCTAACAATAAAAAATGGTTAAGCTTAAAGTTATCCGATGCGTGGTCGGGTTTTTTTTCCTATTGTATTTGAAGGTTCTTTTGTCAAATTTTGGTACTTTAGATGTGGAAATTGTTTCTCGTTTCGCTCTACCAGCATATTTGCGGTTCGTTCCCCCAGTTATCCTATCGGTTTTAATTTTGCTGACAACGTATTATTGGATCTGGAGTCAAACCAGGAGCACAATTGCAATGTTTTTAACCGTTGAATTTATGGTAGTACTGTTCTCGTACGCACTTTTGCCAACTGATGACGCCTGCGGTTCGACGGACTGGCAGGACTCTTTCAACTGTATCACCGTCAATTTGTCGGCACAACTCATCGTATTTTCTTCCATTATTTCTCGAATATCACACTCGCGACTTGTAAAAGGTTGTACTTATTTTCTGTTACTCGTTGCAATCATCGTTTTGCTGTTATACGAGAGAACAGCGGACATTATCATCTCTGTATTTTTTACTGTTTTGACATTCTCAAATCCATTCGTTATCAAAATTTCTAAGCTAATTTTCATCACAGAATCGCCATATTTTGAGAGGATCCACGATGTATCTATTTCCAAGCATATGGTTTCAAAGCACATGGTTCCTATAATTTAGTCTATATAAGCAGTTCCACCCATCAAAAAACATGTCCGCAGTCCACCAGAATATGCAGCAGCTCGCAAGTCACTGGCGAGATTTACAACAGAAAACTAAAAAGGAATCAACAACAAAAAAACGAAGTCGGACAGAAGACAATGTGAGAACGGTGAAAAATAAATCAGAAACACAACAAACTAGAATAATAGTAAAGATTATTCGAAAATAATTCGGGCCTACGGCCCTCGGCTCCGCCAAAATTATTCTACTTTTTTTCCTTCTTCTGATTCTATATCTTCTTCTTCTTCATCTTCATCCCCCGTGCCCGCCCGTGATAGTTTCATTGCAACCAATGAAACAATTACGAAATATGAAATGGCAACACCCAGAATAATTTTATTTTTATTGTTCATTTATTATGTGCTCGGGGGTTTAAATAGTTAGATAATTGTCTTTCCAATTTTTTAATTGTATCTCTCAAAAGTAATGCTTCCGTGTGCATTCGGTTATATAACATTACATATTCTTTATTATATAATGTTTCTTTTTCTTGCCATTTCCTTTCCATTTCTTTCTCTTGTTCTAAGACATTATTTATTAACCAATCAAACTCCTGCTGGAATTCTACCATCTCCCTTTCCTTTTCCCGACGAAGGTCCTGTTCCAGTTTGTTTGCAACAGAGATGAAAACTTTTGCTTGACGTGCATTTGTCTCTTTCAGAATTTTAATTTCAGAATTGTAATTGGCCATCTTTTTGAGGGTGTTTTTTTTTTTGGTAGTCGGTAATGTTTTGTTCATCTCAAACAACAAAACGTATAGTAAATAATATATTTTCATCCATAATGTGTTCTAAAAAAAAATATGTGTTTAATGTTTTTGATAATAAAATATCAAAACTTATTTCACTGGAACCTTTGATTTCTCTTCTTCTTTTACATATGTACGATAGTTGGCATCTTTATCTCTGTCATGTTCAGCACAGTCTTTAGTAACATGCTCGTCTATTTCTAAGTTTTTGACGAGGGTAATTAATTTATCGATTGAATTTTTATTCTCGTTGGCGGACTTGGTCAATTGCAATGTAAACCGTAGGTTTATTTCTTCAAACATCGCTTGTAACGCTATATAGATGTATTCCAATTCATTCCATTGTGAAAAGAGTGCTTTTGCATATTCGGTGTTAAAAGCACTGTAATTGTTGCTCTTGATCCTACTATTTATGATTCTGTGGCAAGTTAATAGACTCAGAGGTTTATAAGCCCCCCTATAGATAGATTCTTTGTCAACCCATTTATATATGTTTGGTCTTTCATTTAACACAAGTCTGTGGTTTTCACTTTTCTGAGTCTGAACGTACACTCTCTTTAATTGGAACGTTCTAAACTTTTGTAATATTTCATTTATTTTTATTTTATCCATTTCAGCTGTCTCCCCCACACTTTGTTGATTATGATAAAATTTGATTTGTGTTTCAGAATATGTTAAGATGAGGGAATCGGACATTTTATCAATAATTTCATCCGCTTCGTCAGACTCTCCATTTGTTACAATGAGTTTTATATCGTTGAGTTCTATATCGTTTTTTATCTCAAAATTCTTAAAAATTTTCAACAGCATTTGTTTTACCTCCTCTCCCACATCGAATTCCATCATCAAAGCCTCAAACAATTTAAAGCTGCCGTTCTGTGTTTTGACCATTACAAATCGATCAAACCCCATAATTCTCCTATATTTATCATGTAAATCATCCAATCGACATTTATATTTATTCGATTCGGAGTCCATCAAATTAGAGATTTTCTGCGATATATCTGAGATATCATCCATATAAATTTGAAGTGGTATCAAATTCTGTTCCAAGTAATATTGTTTGTTAGTGATAGAACTGACACCGCTGATAGCGGCAGATCCTACATTAACGATACCTGTAATAACGGAAAATATATCCATGGTCCAGGAATTTTAAAGCCTTAAATATGTGGAAATTTCTAGTTGCCGCCTCGGGTCAAACTATTTTAGAGCAACATCAAAAGTCGATATTGGGAACACATTCCTAACATATTCTCATTTTCTGGTCTTCCGTTTCGAATGACATATTCCCCCAAAAAAAATGAGAATATGTTAGGAATGTGTTCCCAATATCGACTTTTGATGTTGCTCTTTTGCTCCGCAAAGGCCGATGGCGCGCTAGTGCGGAGCAAAGGCCGGTCAAACTCAAAAAAAAAAATATTTAACTTATATTTTTTTTTTACACAGGGATTCGATTATACTATAACTACCAACACACAACCAAAAAAAAACACACAATTCTTCAAAATGGAATATTACAGCGATGCAAGTTATGATAGTGACGAAGAGGTCGAAGAAGAAGAAATTGAAATTTACACTCAAAGAGAGTTAGATTATATGGAATTGGAAAAATTATTGGAATGCCGAGGTGCCCCCCCTGTAATCGAATACTGCAAAAAAATCGGTGTAGTTACATTGCGTTGTGACGTACTAGATCTCAAAACAATGAAAATCGAAAATGTCGTCGACCCACTAACGGTTCACAGCTGGAATAATTATTGGAAAAAACGTCCAATTGATAAAAAGGCATTGTTTGATTCAGAGGACTGGAACGCAATTGGAGAATTCGCATACACTCTCTGCATTGCTTGCGGATTTGATCATCCACATATTTCACATGTAAAAAACGTCATGTTAAATTTACTTAGCCATGTCAATTTCAAACACCCTACAAATTAAATAGCAAACCAAAAAGGAAAAGACATTGATATATACAATTGCTCTAAAACTGGGGTCATAACAGCTTGTTTTCATAGTCAAGCCTACAGGCGAGCAACTTATATACTACAACCAAATTATTAAATAGTTACCACATATTTTTTTTTAAGTCTCATATACATTACTAGCACACAACAACTACAAAAATGTCACCTACCCAACTGTCTCAATCCGTCTGTGAATCTGAAAAGGTTTGTGCACAAGAAAAATACGAAGAAATGAAAAGAAACGCTCTCGGTCTAAACAGTGCCGATTTGACTGACCTACCACCACTGGAATGTATGACATGTCATAAAATTTGCAGTTTTGGGGGACGTCAGACATTTGAGACAAATATTTTTACACTTGTAGACATTTGTAAATGCTAGTTATTTAATACTTTAACCGTTCTATATCTTCTACATCTTCAAATTGATATGTATTTAATTTGTCAGATTCATATTTCTTCCAAATATCATATTTTTCTTTGGTGTACCCAGGTTTTCTGACTCCACTTTCCCAGTCCTCCGCGAGTATTCGTTGGTTTGTTTCATTCCACCATTGAGTTGTAAAAGTACATCGACAACAATACAATAAAAGTCCAGTCAACGATAAACCAATAACGGAGATAATCGTTGGAATGAACCATCCAAGGAATTTAGCTTCTTGGTCGCGTTCGTGTTCCAATATAATCAACTCATCTCTGCACTCGTTCGTACCATTACAAATACCACAAAGATCTCGCAACTGGCCAATTGGACAGCATTCGCCATCACACACGCCACAAGAATCTAATACGTGATTATCACAATCGCAAAACGGTGCAACAATGGGTCCAATACAGTTTCTGATCAAAGGCGGTGTACAAATAATACCGTTATATTGTGAAGTTTCGTGAACTTGACAAGTTTTGTTTTGAACACCTTCTTCTTCACAAACAACTACTAATGCATCTTCATTTAAACAATCAGACCAGTCATCTGGACACGTTTCGTTGCAGTCCCTATCACAATCATAGTTGACACAGTCAACGTAATACGGATCGATAGGATCCCCAGAACCTGGACATGCTTGACCGCCTTCAAGTGGTGGATATTGTATTTCCCACCATATTGCTTGTTGACCAGGCCTGGTATAATTGCCATCACACAAATCAACGAGTGGGTCTGAAACGCATTTGTCTTCTAATAAAATAGTCACGACGCAATTTTGTCGAAGAAGAAAATTTGTATCATTCAGAGTTGCGTTAAAATCTTCGACCGAGACTGGGACTTGAAAATACAAGTACAACAGCTCGTTTAGGTCGTTGTAAACCTTTACAACGTCGCCTGTGACAGTAATGTCTGGTTCCACGCCGTCAATGACGTCAAATCTGACCCAATCATCATTGATTAAGACGATATCTGCCATATCAAAGGTACCCGATGCGTTTGTGAAAGTCATTCCGTCCAATGAATATGTGGTACATTGTTCTGCAAAACACGTCGCATCATCTTGCACCAATGCAAATTGATTATATTCACAATTTCCTCCGGTCATGCAACCCAGACATGTCTCACCATCCGATGTGAGACCATCCGCCTCACATGTTGAGCAAATCCTGTCAAAATATGTGGTGTTTTGCGGTGCGGCATACTCGGTAACTGAACACTTGGATAAGGGTGTGCAAACCCGATTGCTTGTCGTTGTTTCATTTACCGAAATGAATTCAAAGCCAGAACACTCCCTCAGCGTAGAGCAGGTCCTATCGGTATAATCTGTCGCCAAAATTCGAATATATTGTTGTGTAAAATCACATTCGGTCAAATTCGAACAGGTCAGATCCGAATCAATAGTCGCATTCACTGAAATATATTCGGTGGCATCACATAATGTCAACGGCTCGCATATTCTATTTTGTGTTTCTGAATAATCTTGGAACATATATTCTGTGGTAGCACAATCGGCAAAATCAATATTAAGACAAATTCTATCGTGAGTCATATTATTGGCTTGTGCAATATATTCACCTGCAGAAAAATCACACGGGGGTGACAATTCTGTGCAAACTCGATCCGTGGTCTCTGTTGCAGGCGTCAATTCAAAATGAGTCGAAATATTACAAAGGGTCACATTCGTACAAACACTATCAGTGTAAAGCGTATAATTTTCTTCCTGAAATTGATAATCGTAGTCACAAAGGGTAATCAAACTGCAATTTTTGTTTGTCCCCGTGCCATTAACCGTAGCATCGGTTTCGTTCGCCGAAATATATTCCACATCGTCAATACAAACGTTCAACAATTTACATCTCGTATCAAATACCAGATTCGGTATTTGATACATGTATTCGTCAGCTGCACAGACTGTTCCAAGGTAGCAATGTGTCGCATTAATCTTAAAATATCCTTCATCGCATACTTCTTGACAAACATTAGTGTTATTAACACACTGTGGTGGAAAAGCAGGCGTACCGTTTTCGCACGTACAAATAATAAAATCACAGCATTCTTCGGGTCTACATTGGTGTCCTTCACATATTTTGCTACCGTCCCAACTTCCGATTGCAGAAGGATCGGCAAAATTATCAGTATTGACACAAAGACTGTTTTGATGATGTTCGTCACAACTGTCTGCACGTAAACAGCAAGTTTCTACATTTTGTGGATTGGTTTCTGAGCACCCATCGCTGCAAACATCATCAAATTTACCAGTATTAAACCGTTCAATTTCCCAAATTTCCAGTCCAGTTGTGTCATATCTGTAATTACCTGGAGGACGCACGTAATTCGGCAGTGCGGGTACAGATTCGCAATCAAAAAATTCAGGACAAGGAATACCGCATCTCGCGGCTTCCTCGTTCCATTCGTAACACCTTTCACAACAGGAAACTATATCGGCATTTTCATCACAATCTTCAGTGACACATTTAGCATCTGGTGTATACCCCTCAAAGTAAAATGTTTCTTCTGGACCAATAATATGATTGTTAGTACATAGGCCACTTGTTGGGCACTTTGCATTGGAACACACCCCAGCATCACAATACATATTTGCTTCACAACCATCTGGTAATCCAATCGCATTGCCATCGATGTCCAACTCAGAACAAGCACAAGGACTTGGATTAATAAAATTACCGTTAATATTTGCACACGGCGTACCTGGCGATGCCGAGCAAAGACTGATTGAACCGACGCAATATGGTACAGTGTCGTCACAGAGACCACTGAGACCGCAACCGCATAAAAGACCACCCTCATTTGTGGGGAAAACATTGGGATATAACCCCAACTTGTTTTTGCAACCGCTGATGGCAGTATCACTGCATTTGTCGGTATCGCTTAATTTGGCTCTACAAAACTTGCTTACACAGGTGTGGGCCGTATTGCCTTCGTATTGATCATTATAACTGCCAGGAAATTCGCAAAGACACCCTGTTTGCACATCCAATTCACCCACGCCATTAAAACTAGAACAGTAATCGGGCGAAACGCAATGACCATATCTACTATTACAACTGGCTGCAGAGGTACATTGACTGGAACAAGCGGGACAGGTAACACTGTCATATCCGATTGTGAACGGTGCAACGTCGCCTTGCCAACACTGGCAGGTGGATGTCGCCTCCGTGTCTGGAACCATTTCACCACCAACTAATACTAGCGGTTTGCAATCGGGTTGGTGTGGAAATGGGAGTGTAGTGTGGTCGCCTTTGGAACAAAAAGCATTTGTTCTGTCAGCGAGTGATGTACGAGTAGTACAATATTCGCCGAGTTCGCACAGTTCGCTACTGTCAATGCCACATTGACAGGGAATAGTAGAGGTAGCAGCAGTGTTAATGTCGCAAGGTTGAAGACAACAGGTAGATTCAGTGCAAAGAGCTTCTGGAGTTCCACACTCTTGTAATGGAATTGCTTCGGTACTTGTACATGTAACTCCTTCACCGACACAGGTTTTGCGGTCAGTACATTGCTCCGATCGACCAGTGCCACCAGTGAAGCCAGCCAAACAATCGACACAAACGGCATTTGATTGTGTGGCTGAAGGCTGATACTGTCCTGCCAAACAATCGGTGCAAGAAGTACCTGGATTATTCCAATCCGCCATTTCTTTTCCAGCTTCGCAAAAGAGACAGGGGAATTCACCGTTGACGGAAATTGTGGAACGGTACTGGCCATTTTCACAGCCAATACATTGCAGGTCCTGATCAAATTGACAATCTGCGTCGATGCTTTCGCCCACTGGGCAGGTAGTTGAACAGGTTTTACAGAGCGCCAGACCCACAACGTCACTGAATCCGTAGCCATTACCAAGTGATGCGTCCACAGCATTACAGATCTCACAGATTTGCTGTGTAGTCTGATCTTGATAATAACCGATAGGACAGTCCTCACAACTTCCGTCAGTCAGTGTCTTTTTTCCGACTGCGCAAGAGGCACAGGCACTTGAAATCGACATGAATGTCTCACCAGTTGCACAGGTTTTACATACAAAATCGTCCGCTTCGGTTAATTCTTGGTATGTTTCGCCAAGACAGTTTTGGCAGCCTACCACTACTCCGGGCGGTGTGGTAATATCGTTACCGTCATCGTCTATCGGCAAGCCTTGATCATTAAACGTGACACTTGGATCATAAGAATCACTCGAAGAACCAAAAATATTTGGCACAACTTGTCCAGCGCCACAGGTTTTACAGGCTGTTTCTCCCGTGTCGAAAACATCTTGGTATTTTCCAATTGGACAATCGGGACAGACTGTTGAAGAATCTATATAGATTTTGCCTGCAATACAATGTTTACAAGGGAGGTCGCCATTACCAGTATCTTCGCTGTAACGTCCAGTTGGACAATCCTCGCAAGTATAAAGCGGCGCGCCAGTCGGTTGTTGACCGGCTGAACAGGTCTCAATACAGGGTGTTCGGTGTGAGAACTCGTTTTGGTAGAAACCTGCCGCGCATGGGGTACAGATACTGTCGATTGTCTGGTCAGTACAATCGTAGCCTTCATCTGATGGACAAGGAGCGCATTGTAAACACTCTACTTCCGTGTGTTCAGATTGATCTTGGTAAAAGGTGACTGGACACGCATCACACTCCAAAACACCCGTTAATATATTGCAACCGTAGGAAGTTCCCACTGTGCAATTTTCGGTCAACACGCAAGATTTACAAGAATCTTGGTGTGCTAAATCGTCTTGGTATTCTAAATCCAGGCAAGGCTCACAAATGATTCCAGTTTTGGGACACAACCAACTTTCGCCCTCGTCGCAAATATCGGTTGCGGTACTGCAGGACTTACAAGACTCGTAATCATGGTCGACTTCTTCTCTATATTTACCAGAGTCGCAATCTTCGCATGTATCGGCGAATGGCCAAGTTCTATCATTGAGGTATTCACCTGGATCGCAGGTCAATCCAAAAGTCGAATGTAACAACATCAATAAAATAGAAATAACTGTGAACATTTATTTTTATTATATTTTGAATGCCTATATATATACAAATTTTACAAAATATGTGTTGATTATTATTAGATATTTTATGGTATATATTAGGATCTACCACCCTAGAACATGTTTAAAAGTTACTTGGCCAAGCCGGGTTACAGAAGCAAAGATAAAAATGGTGCTCCGCTGAAATCAATGTCTGACGTTGTAAAAGATAGAGAGGAGAGTAAGGTGGATCCAGGCGATGAGAGTAAGGAGAATTCAGACGGTGAGAGTAAGGAGAATTCAGACGGTGAGAGTAAGGAGGAGGGAGAGGAGAGTAATGAGGGAGAGGAGAGTAAGGAGGACAAGCTTACAGATTTGTGGTCTGGTATGTTAGACGAAGACGAAGAAATCCCTGAAGATATGTTAGACGGAGTAACCCCTGGAGATTTATTAAAAGATACTGGTTATGGCGACGAAGATTTTGAAAAGACATTTGGTGGTTCATTAGACGATGAAAAAGATGGCGATTCTTTAAATGAAGATTCGTCGGACGAAGAGGAAGATTAATTCGCGGCCTTTCGGCCTTTTTAAAACATTGGCGGTCTGAAGTCGTCCCAATGGAGAATCTCAACCTTTTCTTCCAGTTCCGCGTTTACCGCTTGGTGTAGTTGTCGAATCATATCTTTCTCTATCTCTTTTTGTCGAGCCTCTATCTCTTTCCATTCCTCCGACTTTTCCTTTTCTATTTCTTTTTTGCCTTCGGGCGTGTCTTGATTATATTCTGCGTACGCCGCCGCCTTAGGGAACATATTTTTAAACGCGGACCACTCGCCTTCGTGCGGGCCACCACTGTCAAACAACCGTCGTACCACGTCCCGAAGAAATTCGTGTTCGGATTTAGACGGTAGTCCCCTGTATACATAATCCGATTTTTTTACGTCGGCGTCAATCTTCTTCATAATGTCAAATGTTTTCTTAGCTAACTCGTCCAATCCAAAAGTCTGTCCATTAAAATCAAGACTAAATAGTAATTTTAGGTCACCTTCGCTATAATCATCCACACCGAGTCCCCTCGCAGAGTCATTAAACAACTGTTCGGCACGTTCGGCACCGTTTTTGCCGTACATTTCCTTTAAAAACTTTTGAATATCACCATTTTTTTCGATGTTGACCTCTTGTATTCTTTCATAATACGCTTTCTCGGGCAGAAATTGAAAAGCCCTCCAATTTTGTTTAATGGCTTTCACTACCATATCCCACGACATTTTATAGTCTATTGGAATAAATTCAAACGCGAGACCGTCAGATGTGATAGCAAGAAAACATAGTAGGTGATTCATTAGTTTCTTGGGTATATGTTGCAAAGCAAGACCTCGCCATTTTACTACTTTATACGCTACCGATAAGTCGGATTGAACTGTCTTCGTGTACTCGTCGGTAACCCTTAACCAATCAGGCTCAATGCCCTGCTCTTGCAATTTTTTTTCCCAGTCTTCCTGATCTCTCATTTCGTACAGAGGCACGGTGTTTGGGTCAAAATACCATTCGGGATCCTTCGACGACGGGTACATGTTATCGTTTTCGTAATATTTACGCTGGAGTAAGAAATCGATAATTTCTGGCGCGGCGTCAACTTGCGTTGCCCTCAACGTGTGTTGTCGAAAGGGACACTCCACGCGGCTATTCTGTAACAGTTTGTTAATCATAATACGTACAATGTCGAGCCGTGTTTGCGAGGCTAAAGACTCGGTGTTTCGGTTGTATCGAAGCGTCAACAGGAGCCATTCGAGCGCGGTTTTGTGAGCAAAGGTATCAATGTTTTGGTTGACGTCCAAATTTTTATCGGCCAGAAAAATGTCCAACACCAACTCATTTCCATTCTTTAATACGTGGACCAACGGTATTTGGTAGTCAAAATTTTGATTGTAGTTGATGTCAAATGTTTTCTTAGCTAACATTTTTTTGACGCAATCGACGACTACCTCCGAATCTGTATTGCGACTGCCGACGAAATTCAAAAACTTGGCCAGGTACGCGTCTTTCTCGTAGTCCTTCTTGCCCGCGTTTACGATGTCACATATTTTTGGAATGTAAATGGGCAACATGGGGAAAAATGTCTCTTTTCCACTGTTTTCGACTTCCAGAACATAATTAAACAAACCGACACCACCTCTCCTGGGCCTATCTAAAAATCTACTAAATTCAATTTGTTCTTTTTCTCCAAATGTATACTCGGGACATTTTTTCCGAAGCAAGTCGTAGATGTCAGCGCCGTCATTAATGCCTACTGAAACGTCGTAGTCGGACGCGTTCTTAAGCATTGTTTTGCCAAAATTCGGGGAGATGTACGCGCCGAGTTCTACGAATTGTTCAAATATGTTGTAGATATCTCCGTCGGTGTATCCATCGCCTCGTGTCCAAGGATGTACCAATAGTTTGGATATAACGTTTTCGCCATCATAATCTCTTGCAAGTGTTTCGGCAGTTTGAGAATTCCAATAGTCATCTGTAAAGTCTAAATCATCAATGTCCATATTATCAAAAGTTGACATATTTAACATGCGTATAGTTGCGTTCATAATGACGTGAGCGGCGGGAATATCGCAGAAAGAAACGTCCTCTTTTTGGGCACGTATTTTTTTTCCATGGCCGACGAGACTGTACCACCCATTCCGCTTCGAGGGGATGTGTTTCAACTCACCCGATAGTATGTTTTCTTCCTGTTTAATATTAACAATATCACCTTTCTCAAAGGGTAATGTTTCTGAAGAAACATAATCGACGTCATTGCCGTCAGCGTCCACAACGCGACCATTCTGAATTCGTGCGTTGTTCTGAATTTGTTTATAAACATAGAACTGTTGAATGAGAATGCTCGAATCCGGTAAGTCATAATCCCCGCCGCCCAAATCAATGATGACGCTCGAATTTTTCATGACGCTCGAAATTTTCATGAAAAAGAACGCTTTGTTAAATTCTTTTTGGTTGTTTACACGTATAAGAATGGATGCACTTTTTAGCGGAAACAAATCAAACCCATGCTTAATGGCAAAGTCCAAATTGCGTGCTTGAACCTCAGTAATTTTTGATTCGTAATTGTATTCACCAAAATCACAAATATCGTCCCGGACGCCAAATGCTGTCAGCACATCCACGTCTACGTTGGCATCCACCAAAAAATCCGCACCTTGTACAATCCTTGTAATAAATTTGTCTGTTAATTGAATGTCTTCGCCAAGTGTTATCGCGTAATCAACGAGTTGACGAAGAATGTCCCACGAAATCGAGAGACTGGCCGGTTGGTTTATTATCCTGTAGCGTCCGTCTTTTTTCACAATATTATTACTATATACAACGGCTTTCCTCGACATGCTAATGTCCCGACCCTCTAAAAAACGCACGCCCCTATCGATACAAACGTCGACAATTTCGGCGACCTGATACCTGATCGCATTATAAAAAAACCAAGATGCCGCATTTCTTATGTATTCTTCCCACCTCGCAACATTTTCGTCATTTTCATCTTCCTCATCTTCCTTGTTTGCAAGTTTGCGTCGTTGAGTATTCAGTTTTTCATCATTAAAATGGTCAATCAAAAGATTCGCCGATGCTTTTAATTTTTCACTATCGACGGGCATATATTTTTTGACGTGTTTAAGTTCGATGGCTTTCGGTAGGTAAGGAGTATCGCTTATTTCTACAAGGACCGTAAACAGATCGTTTGACACTTGATCAAGCAACAATTTTAATACTTTTGTGTGTTGTAGATTAAAATTGTAGAAGTCTTGGGTCCGGATTCGAACTTTGCCATTTTTCAACAGTAATTTTATCAATCCTAACAGTTGTTCCGAGACATCTTTTTCTTTGTTTGCAAACATAATGGCAAATGTTAGAGCGGAGAAATCTTCTGACCCTGTCCCAGTATTTGACTGTACATTTACCAAGTAATTACGCTCGGTCTGATCTTTATTAGTGGTATTTACAGACGACCCTGTGCGCCTTGCAAACAAATTACGAACGCAGTTAAAATCTGTGGAGCCATCTGCGGAGCCTCGACAAAAAGCAATCACTGCATACATGAGTGCATTCACTACGTACGACGTTTGACCTTTACCAATAAGATGTTGGAGCGGAACATCGACAGTGACACGTGTGTCGGTTCGCGCACCTGCCTTGTACAATGCGAGAACGCAGTCGGCATTATTACTATCTATTGCAAGCATTAAGGGCGTCCATCCCTTCTCGTCGGTAGTATTAACGAGTTGATTAAGTAACAAACTTCGCGGATCCAAGTTTTTTACATTATTAATCATTTTTTTTATGCCCTTTAAATTCCCTTCAGACGCATAGTTCAATAGTTGTTGTTCTTCTGGCTTGATTATTTCAAACTCAGGGGGTATTGAAACCCATTGTTTAAACAATGGACTTTCCTCTTTGGCCTCTTTGGTTTCCGATTTGGTTTCTTCCTTTTTTTCTTCCGACATTTTTAGCCTGCTAGTATATATAAAAAAAGAAACGTTTATAGTTATATTTTGTTCATTTATTAAGCTATCATTTTTGCTTTTATTCTACCTTGTGGAGCAGATCTTTCTATAATCAGTAAATCGTCATATTGCAACTTCCACAGATCAATGCTCTCATTTTTCAATATTAAAACTGGAAGTTCTGTAGGTTTCCGGGATAGTTGAATTTTTACAGCGTCGATATGATTTTCGTAGATATGGGCATCGCCGATATTAATGATAACTCTCCCGGGCTTTCGTCCAACATTTTGGCAAATAAGTGTTAAAAGTAACGAAGTCGATGCTATATTAAATGGGAGACCTAAGAACATATCTGCCGATCTTTGAGTTAGCATAACAGAAACACGGTCATCAGATTCAACGTAAAATTGGTACATAACATGGCACGGCGGCAAACCCATTTCTTCCATTTGTTTAGGGTTCCATGCGTTGATAATAATTCTGCGGGATGTTGGGTCATTTTTCAGTAAATCGATGACATTTTGAACTTGATCTACGCCACAGCCACTGTAGTCTGTTTGGCAATCTATATATTTCGCACCATAGTGCCGCCACTGAAAGCCGTAGATAGGGCCGCAGTCATAATTATTTTTCTCGCTATTACCATCCCAAATATGCACGTTTTTCGCAATTAACTCTTTTGCGTCGGTTGACCCGCGCAAAAACCATCCTAATTCTTCCACGACCCCTCTAAAAAATACTTTTTTGGTGGTCAATAATGGAAACCCATCTGCCAAATCAAAACTTATACATTTGGCAAACAAGGTTTTCGTTACAGAATTTCTTGTTTCTCTTGTGTGACCATTTTCTAAAACATCACGCAAAATTTGAAGATATTGATTTTCCATAATTATAAATAATCTTGGCCGCCAGTTTATACTCTCGCAGACTCGCAGGCTATAAATTCCCGAACATCATCTATTTCAAGTATAAACAATTGAAACTGGATTTTAATATGATATGTAAACACTGCGGCGTGCCCCATAGCAACTATATTTCAGCCGAACACTCCAAAAGACCAAGCTGTAGAACGTCTATTAGCGGATATCATAATTTCGAATCAGTAGGTTGTTTGTCACAACTGTATACATTTATTTCCGGTGCCTTGGCCCGCTATACAACCCGCGAATTAACTTGAGAAAGATGACCTTTTCCCGAAGCCTTTCGATAACAGAATCATAGAATCTATCTGTTACACATTTGCGCCGAGATACAAACAACGGGTTCATCACCATGTATTTAGGAGTGTCGTCCATTTCAAATAGAGGTTGCAATTACTAAATACATAAATGTGAGTATTTACTTGGATGTATATTTATCTCAAATGTCTGTTTTCAGAAAAAAAACGCAGATCACAAACAATCGAGCAGAAATAATAAATAGAAGATACCAAGAACAAATTATGATGCAACAGGAAATAATAACTGCTCAACGAAGTTCTGATAAGAAACAAGAGGAATCTTACCATAAACAAGCTAAAACTATTAATATATTGCGCGAAACTATCAAAGATTTACAGCAACATAATACAATATTATTAAAAATGGTAGAACAACAACAGCAACTTTTAAATAAAAATAAAACTTTTTAAAGATATTGAAATACTAGTTTACATGAATACCATATTTTTTTAATCCGCGTTTCAACATATGTAATGTTACTTTAACATTAGGTTGGTCTTGCCATTTTTTTCGAACTGCTTTTGTGATTTTTTTCGATAGGCCAAAATCAATAATTTTAAGATTGTCTTCAGCATCAAACATCAAATTCAACGGATTTCCATCGTTGTGTAAAATGCCAATTTCGTCAAGTTTTAACATGATTTCCTTTAATTCTCTTTCAAATCTTTCATCAGATTCATCAAGTTCGTCAACAACACGAGCAGACATTTTTTCCATAAAAATACGTCTGTTTGGAAGATCAACATGCATAATTTCTGGCGCTATTCCCGCTTCTGCTGCTTGACGTTGAAAATCCACTTCTTTCTGGATCATCTTCGTTGATTTTGTTTTTTTGTATTGTTTCATAGCAGCTTCCAAACTATTAGGAAATCT
>Ga0115001_10001506_pt1 | contig 17938 bp, 9 predicted proteins | sample ArcticOcean_MG_C_12_FD_89869 | JGI IMG/M metagenome (GOLD analysis project Ga0115001, IMG submission 89869) | Marine microbial communities from western Arctic Ocean - ArcticOcean_MG_CB8_130 | ecosystem: Environmental > Aquatic > Marine > Oceanic | place: Arctic Ocean: Canada Basin | collected... | reverse complement strand
GAAGAGATTTAGAAAAGAGAAGCAAACATCGTGTCCACGGAAGCGTACTATCGATGCTGGGCCACGTTCCGAAACGCGCAGCTTTCAATCCTTGGAAATTAAGTTTTGATTTATGGAGTGGACCAAAAAAGGCCGCTGCAGTAGAGAGCTTTGAGAAAAGATCCATCCCGCACAAAAAGTAACCACGCACACACGACGTAACAGAGTACACATAATCAACCGAATCGAGATCGGAGCAAACTAAAATCTCGCTCTCTCAATCTCTCTCCCCTAGTTTCGGATCGATTCAAGGCGAGAGATTGAGATTTCAGGGCGACCTTTTGTTGTATTAGATGAAGAACTGTCCATAAAAACTTGACATCGGATTGGAAACGAGATGGGCGGCCCGCGGGACGAAAATCAACTCTTGCTCGCGCGGAACAACAGGAACGATTTCTATGACGCAGCGCGTGACGACTTCAATGAATTTGACTGCGACGACGACGACGATGACGACGATGATTTCGTGTGCGAGACCCCTCCTTCGTCTGGGAGATATAACGCGCATCGAAGCGCGCAGTCTTCGTTGAACGAGCGAGCAGAGTTTTCGTTGGGAGGAGGAAATGGAGAACGAACGAAAATAGGGTTTAGGGTTTGGCCGTTCGAGCGCGCGAATCGAGAGTTTAAGAAATTCGAGCAGGACGTGCGGAAGCACTATCAGAATTACGTGAACGCGCGAACGATTAGGGTGTTGTTAACCGTGGTGTTCATATCGTCCGCGTTAGCGGTTGGGGCGTCGTTTGGGAGCAGGTTTGGGGGAGATTTGTACGTCAAAGTGAGGCCGAAGAGAGAGTCGGCGATCGGGAAGAGTAGACAACACGCTGAAGTTGAAGCGACGATGATTGATACGGAGAAGTATCCGAACGCGAGGTGTTTGGATGGGACGCCTGGGTCGTATTATGCAAGTTTTGCGCCGTCGAGTGGGATTGCGAAGAAGGCGCATTATAAGAACTTAGCCGGCAGCGGGGATAAATTCGTGAAGAAGTCTGAGGCAGAGATCGCGTCGAGTGCGATGGATGGGTTTTCTACGCACAGGACGTGGGTTATCATGCTCAACGGTGGTGGTGAATGCGTGAATGAGAAGAAGTGTCAAGAAAGAGCGGAGACTGAGTTAGGTAGTTCTTCTTTAGCCGCGCCGACGCATACTTTTAAGAGCGGATTAACAGAGCTTCACGAGACGCATAATCCAGCGTTTATGTACGCGAATATGGTCGTTGTGAATTATTGCTCTGGCGATTCGTTTTTGGGACGAGCAATGGACGCCGATTCATCTGGCGCATGGCATTCAGGCGGACACATCGTCGACGCAGTGCTCGATACTTTATTAGAAAGACACGAAATGAAAAACGCGGATAGAATATTAATCGCTGGACGTTCTTCTGCCGGTATTGGAGTCTTGAGCCAAGCCGATAGATGGAGAACGATGATCGAAAGAAGTGCGAATAGTGGAGACTGGTGGTCACATTTTAGACGCTCGAAACCGGTTCCGAAAGTATACGCCGCCCCTTTCGCGGGTTTTAGATATACGCACTCAACCGAGGACGACGATACAGTCGCTCAAGCGGAGAAATCTACCGCCACCGATGCTGCGACTAACGAAGCAGCAAAACAATCGTCGACGAACAAAAAAAAAAGTCGTAAAAATGCTGTCGCGAGTTATGCGAGAAGATCCTTACTCGAAACTAAAACGTTCAGTAGTTCCTCGAAGGAAGAAAAATTCAACATTTTTGTCGCGAGTAAACTTTTATCTTCCCCTGGTTCAAAAGTCGCGAATCGAGATTTAGGAATCAAGGAAGAGGTTGATCGAACGAAGAAGAGGATCGATTTGCTCGAGACGAGAAAGAAAATCGAAGCGATCGAGACGAAGAAAAAGATCGATCTTCTCGAGATTGTGAAGAAAGTCGAAGAACTCGAAAAAGCTCACCTCGAGCGGCATCAGAAATCTTCGTCCTCTAAAACAGAAGAAGAAGAAGAAGAAAATGCCGTCGTTGCAGCAATGCTCGGGAAGCCTGTTATTGAGAAAAACAAAAATAACAACAACGACGTCGTAGTAGTATCGCCAGAAGAAGAAGAAGAAAAAGAAGACACGGAATCATCGGCATCATCCGCGACTCGACAGCTCGACGCGAAAGAAGGATTGAAAGCTAAAATTGTTCAGAAAGTTGCACAGCAAAAAATGGAATACGGCGGTAACGATCCGCACGAATGGCAACAATATATTAAGTATTGGCACGCGAAGCATTCTTTGAATAAAGCGTGCGTCGCAAAGAACGAAGAAAACTATTGGAAGTGCGCTTCAGCCGAGGAGGCGTTTAAACACGTGAAAACGCCCGTATTCATATCGCAAGCGTTAACGGATGCTTTACTCGCGGGAATGGTTGGCGATAACACTTCGCCGTATGGACTCACGTCTGATCCATCAAACCCGTCAATAGAAGGTTCTCTCGGTGCGCGCGAAAAAGAAGTTCTCAAAACTCTAACATCTGCCGATATATTGAACATGGACATCAAGGAAGAAGGAAGCGAGATTTTGCGACTCATGTCGCTTAACGCGACGGCGAGAGAAATTTATGCTGAAAACTTGATGAAACTCATGCGTGCAGAGTTGAAAACGGTTGTGGAACATCCAAACGCTGGCGTATTCGCGCCAGCGTGCTATGCTCATAACGATTTCGATGACGTCTATATCGACGGCATTGACCATCACACGGCTTTAGCTTGGTGGGTTTTTAAAGATTCGAACGTGAAATTAGTCGATACTTGTTCTGGAGTATTTTGCAATCCGACGTGCAAACATTCTTTGGCCGAATCGAGTATTATACCAAGAGTGAATGAAGATGGGACGAATGTTAAACAAGGCTCATCCGCTTCGTTAGAAGCGACCAAAGGTAGCTCGAAATAGACACATTTAATGGTATTTGTTGTAGTAACTCTGTATATTTATTATTTATAATAGAATATTAAAACTTTATTTATTTTATTTGTTGTTTGATTATTTATTTATTTGTTTGTTTTGTTCATGAGGGCATGTACAATGCAGTATCTATCTCGTTAGGCAACGCGTCGATTGATACTTCGAATCTCTCGTGGACTTTGGATAATACGTCAGAATCTTCCGAGCTCGAGACAAAACTGATTGCCAAACCTTTCGTACCAAATCTCCCAGCTCTCCCAACTCTGTGCAAATACGTATCAGCTTCACCGGGCATATCGTAGTTGATGACGATGTTCACGCGTTCGATATCAATCCCTCTGGCCACTAAGTCAGTGGCGACCAAAATTCTCTTATTCCCATCCTTGAAGCTTTGATATCGCAATAAACGCTCTTCTTGAGACATGGCGCGAGATATAGCAATAGAGGGAAAGTTGCACTCTTGCATGAGTTTATCCAGTGCCGTACATCGTTGCACGGAGGAGACAAAGATGACAACTTGGTTAAACTGTAAAGCGTCCAACAAATCCGTCAACTTTCTATTCTTCTCCTTCTCTTCCAATTCTACGTAATGTTGCACTAAACCGTGCAAAGTCAGTTTCGTTTCATCGTCGACAAAAATCTCCATCGGATCGTTCATGAACTTCTTACACACTGGTCTTAATTCTTTCGATAAAGTCGCAGTAAACATCATCACTTGCTTATCGTGTGGAGTCATTTTGAAAATCTCTTGAACGTCCGCTCTCATATCGAGCTTTTCCAAGCACTTATCGCATTCGTCCAAGATGAAATGCGCACATTTCTTCAAACTGATCGTTCCATCCATAACTAACGCCTTTAATCTTCCAGGCGTAGCAACGATAACGTTCGGCATACTTGCCTTCAACTCTTCCTTTTGAGTCTTAATGTTTACGCCTCCGTATATGACCGCGCATTTCACGTCCGGCATGTGCGCCGAAAAACGCGTCATCTCGTGCGAAATCTGATACGCGAGCTCTCTCGTATGACAAATAATAACAGCGCCAACTTCGTTCGGCACTGGATCGAGCTGCTGTAAAACCGTAATCACAAACACGGCCGTTTTACCCATCCCCGATTTCGCTTGGCATAACACGTCCATCCCAAGAATCGCTTGCGGAATACATTCGTGTTGAACTGTTTTTAATCGAACATAATACATATATAGTTAGTCAGTTAGTTATTGTTCTCTCTCACGCGGTCAGTTTTATTACGTGTTTACATACATATAACCTTACCCGCGCTTCGTTATTCGCGAAAACACGACAAACAAATTCATGTCAACATAAACTCATTCGTCTCAAAATTCAATTTCAGCAAAGACTATGTAATAATAAACTTCTTTCCGGATCTCGAAATACGCGCAAACGCGCGCGGCTTCCTCAAAACAAAAAAAACGAGCGCACGAATAGACGTTCTAACCTTCCGAAGGATGTTCGAACCCACAATCCACGATCGCCCTTAACAACTCCGGTTTCAACAAGAAATCTCTGAACCCGGTCGAGTGCATGCCGACATAGCCTTTCTTCGCATTTTTCGTCTGTTGTTGCGCTTGAGTGTCCTTATGCTCCTGCGGAGCGACGTCTTCTTCTTCGTAGTCGAGGAGCTCGTCTTCTTCGTTCTTCGAGGCCATTTTCAAACGCGGGTGTTTTAATGAACGAGCGCGTGTTTAAATTAATTAATTAATTAATTAATTAATCAATCGAACGAATTAAGAATTAAAGGGATTTGAAAGGGAAATCCATTTTATAAAAATACCCTAAACCCTAAACCCTAAACCCTAAACCCTTATTCCCAAACTACTGTTCATTCCGTCATAACAGTAATCACGTACTCATCTATCTATCTACTGCGTAATCGCACGCGGTGACTAAAAATGAGCAAAACAGCGAATCGCACGAACGCTGCTTTGAAGAGCTTATGGGCGAAAGCGTGCGACGCTTGGGTCTTAGATTACCAAAATAACAACGGCGTGATTTATTTGAAACCTTTGACTAATCGCGACGAAGACGACGTGAACGAGGATGGACAGAAAAAGAAGTTTCCGCGATGGATTCGAGATGGACAAGTGTTTTGCTTGACTGCGCATAACCCGTTTGGGAGGCGACGATCGAAAGACGAGAATTGTTTAGCAAACGAGAGGTTGAAAGCGGCGTTGATCGTGGAAAGTAAAAACGGGAGAGATTTTAAGATGTGGGACAGTTTCGGGTTTAGCGTAGACTCTAGCGATGAATGGAGAGAGGATGGATTTGCGGTTGCGTTTGTTGATCGCGTGAGTGATGAGGATGAACAATTCATCGTAGATTTGGCGAAGGAGTATTTGCAGGGTGCTGTTTATAGGTATCGTTGGAGTCGCGGTGGATATGCGCTCGAGAGGAAGACCGTGAAGGCGTTGATGGAGGACGTCGAAGAAGTTGTTTATGTTGAGATTAGCGAGAAACCTGTTGGAATAAAGAACGCAGATGTTTAGAAGTAGTAATAAAATAGCATCATGATCTCTTTTTTTTATGAACGATGAATCATCTGTAGGACTTCGTCAAACCGTTCTTCTTCTTTTCGTTCTTCGAGAATATCCTCTATCGTCTTCGTATTCGTTTTACCGACAACGCCTGAGAGCACGGAATCGTCGAGCATTTCCGTAATCCATTTCTTCTGCACGGTGGCAGCAGCGCTACTGCTATTCGTTTTACTAACACCTTTTTTTTTACCGTCCACGCTTTCGGTTTCAAACGTTGTAGCAGTATTATTACTGCTAAATCCTTTGCCGAGCATTGCCATTACCATTTCAGTATGGACATTTGATTGGACTAAGTTTCTAATATCATTATCCATGCGAGTATATTCTCGGATTCTCATTAGCGAGTCTGCATTCGCGCCGACGGCTTTGAACACGTGGTCATGCCTCTCGTGAAGCTTTTCTAAATCTCGTAGGGGTTCAATGTCCAACGTTAAAGTTCTTCCAGGCGGTTCGTGAAATCGACGTAAGGTTGCAAGCTGCGCGGCGACTTCACCAGCGCCTGCCGCGCGCGTTGCATCTTCCAAGTCTCTCGCCGTGACTCTGGCATGTACGGCTATGTTCGAACCACCGGCGCGGACGCTCGCGGCTACCTTTGGATCATGCTGAATCATCTTCTCCAAGTTTATGAGCGTTTTGCGAATTTCTTCAGGAGATGCACATACCGAAAGCACGTTTGCGACGTGCTTTTCGTACTCAGTCGCCAGAACACTCGCCGCAATGCGCTTGACAGAGTTGTTAAGCTCAGCGCCAGATTCAGAGTGCCATTTTTTCCGTGGCCGATCATCGATTGACGAAAGGTCGCTTAGCGAGACTGTTGCCGGTCCTTTTTCTTCGTGGTCGGAGCTTTCAGAGCGGGAGCTAATTTCATTGTTATTATTTTGTGTTGGCCTTCTACCTCTTTGCTCGAGAAGAAAGAGATTCTCGGCGGTTAATAAACCGGCGTTGTACTTCTTCCCTTTAATTGGCGTTATAGGACCTAAACTAGTTATATCGACGCTGTTACGAGGGGATATTCCGCCGCTTCTCGTACCGCTGCTTTTACTTCCTTTGTCGCTATCAAGATCGTAATCTATGGTTTGAATGTTCTTACCACGAACATTAGCACCGTTGAAATTGTTTTTCGGTATCTTAAGTTTCTGCGCTTGCGCCGGTCTCATCAACTTATTATCCATTACCGACTTTGACCTTTCAATCGACGACCAGGAAAAACGCAACCAGTCATCCGCGACACCAAGGACTTCGCCGCAAGCTGGACGATCGTTCGCGTTTACAGTGAGCAAAGCTCGGATTAATTTTATAAAGTGCGTTGGCGTTGAATCATCCAGCTTTGGGAAAATACCTCGAAGCATGTTATGCCACACCTGCATAATAGCCGGTCCGTCCGGAAATCCAGACAAAAGCGTGAGAAGAACGACGCCAACGGACCATACGTCAGTCTTTTTCGTGTACTGCATATCACCGCACATCTCTGGAGAAGCGAAGAATTTAGTTCCATGCATGCCTTTGAGTTTTTCGCCAGCGGAACAAAAAATAGCCGATCCAAAATCAATCAACTTCAAATGTGGAACGCTATTCGGCTCGCGCGTCCAGATATTTTTGCACATAATGTTATCTGGTTTGATGTCTCTATGACAAACTCCAAGTGAGTGCATAAAAGACACGGCGCCGAGAAGCTGCGCAGTTATTGCCCTCCAATCGTTCTCATCGAACCATCGACGTCTGGCTATTGAATCGAACAAAGACGAACCGCCACAAATTTCTGTTACGATGTAACAAATGCCGTTATCGTTCAGTTTATCCTGGTAAATGCCGTGTAAAATAGGCAAATTGGGATGTTTCCCACTCACATATCTCAGCGTATCTATTTCATTCATTATTTGTTTCTTCGATTCGTTTGACTTAAGAACTGATTTTACCGCGCAAACCTCGCCAGTAAATCTCCGAACGGCAATTCGAACAGATCCAAACGCACCGCGCCCGAGTAGAGCTCCAATTTGATACTCGTCGAAAACGAGCGTTTGTTTTCGAGTGCCGCGAAATCCATGAACGGTGATATCATCTGCGACGTCGTCGATGAAGAAGTCATCTTCTTTCAACACGTAATCATCCTCACCAATAGCTCTATCGAAAGAATCATTAAGATTGCCAGTCGCTCTTTGTTCGTGCGCCGTGAGCTTATTCATTCTCAACTTTGCTCTTGTCTTGCGCACGATTTCTATTTTGCATAGCTTTTCTACGTCACGGTTTTCAAACATTTTTATATATTCCTTTGGAGGTGGAATGTCGACGATCAAGATTGTTATGTCATCGTGTCTTCCGCGTACTTTTAATACTCGATTTATGATCGCATCTACGCACTCGTCCGACGTGCTCAACGTGGCACAAATTTGACTAAGATCGCCATCGGAGATTGCTGCAAACACTCCGTCGGTTGCGACTAAAACTCTGGCGCCAGTTTTTGGGATTTTCACTCTCGTTATCTCTGGCTCACATATTATAGCCGGGCTCGCGAAATCGCCAACTGCTCTGGAAACGGCGAACCCGCCCGGATACGCTCGTAACGGACCGATTTCGTTCCCGTCCGCCCTTTGCATTCTACCTAGTCTACAGCCCGCAATATTAAGCCTAACCGCCTCTAATGGATCATCCACGTTATGCTCTCTCGTCAATCGTTTATGAGATCTTAAATCGACTTCTGGATCATCCGCGTCGTGTTCGTTCGGATGCGGAAGTAACAAAGCTCCAGAATCACCGAGAGACGCGCATACGATATCAAAACTCGCCTCGTTTGGATTATTTACATCATCATTTTCGCCGCGCTGTATTGACACCGACGTTATCGTCGTCCCCCCTAACGGCACCTTCTTCCTCTTCGCACCAAAACACGTCTTAAAACATCCCCCTCGCTTGTTCGCCGCGTCGTCGTACACTAACACGCTCTTCGCCGAATCTTCCTCCAACGCGCTCTCTCGAAACGCTCGTTCTAAATCTCTAACGGCCTCGATCAAGCACTGCTCTAAATCTCGCACGTACGGCGTAGCTCCGCGTTCGTGGTCTTCGCTGTCCTGACTTTCCCTGGATTCTCTTCTTTGCGATCTTTTCCGTTGCTTTTGCTTTTGCTGTTCAACCATGCGCTCGTGCTCGATCGCTTTCTCGACGAATCGTAACCACTCTCGTTCGCAGAACTTCGCGGCTAAGTCCGTCACGTGTCCATCGAACACGGCGTACGTGGCCAGTACAGACCCTCGAGGTATGCCGCGTTGTCCATGCCATGGTCGTAAGTCCTCGCAGGCCTGGAATCGGTCTTCATCTTTTAAGCGCACGTACTTAAACGAGAACTTCGAGTGATTGGAATTTTGCGCGCAATGGTTGGAACCGAGGCGCTGTTGATCGCGGTTTGGCGAACGGTCCATGTTTATGGAATTAATCCGAACGAAGTTTGAAGCGATTGGATTTGGGAACTTTATCCAAATCTGATGAAGTTTTCTAACATGTCTCAACAAAGTAAAATTTTAAATGACCGGTCAAAGGAGAAAAACGAAACGCGTTTTGAGCGAGAGCGAGAGCGGTTTATATCGAAACGAAACGGAAAGAGTGAAGGAGAACGATTGATGCGATGATCGCCGCAGATCTCTCGGTCGCGATCTCGTGCACGTCTTGTTGTAGACGCATCGCTTTAATCTGTTCATCAGCATGAATTCGTTTTTAATTCAAACACCTATGATGAATAAATACTGATCATGGCAGCGAATGGGCTTTACTAGTGTTCAACGGCTCATTTTTCTATGAATTATTGCTCGCATGTCTGTGTCTATACCTGTTAACCTTTCTTAACGAACGTGATGAAATCGGCGTTCATTTTCTGCATCAAGTTCTTTAAATTCGAGTTGCTATTTCTGTGCGTCAATTCTATACCTGCGGCGATACCTTCTGGGTTTGTTGTATCCACGACGTCTTCCGTGGAGGAAGAGCCGAGGCGGTCAAATTGTTCGACGTATCTCGCAGTGTCAGTTTTTTTCATTCCACGAGCGTCGCAAATTCGCATGAATTCAGCGCGTGTCGCTTTCGGGTCCATGTGGCGGAGAGATTCTGCAATGGACTCTTCTGGATTCAAGACGCATTTTAAAACGGCATCGATGCGCGTGAATTCTCGATCGACCGTTCGGCGGAACGAACGCACAAAGTTTGAAGATCTCGCGTTCGCGTTGTCGATATTATTGCTACTTTTATCCATTGAAGCAACGGATGGAATTTCCAAGAGTTGCGATTTAATCGCGTTTGCGTCCAAGAGCGCTTGTTGACAGCCAACCATTGAAAATTTTTTCACGCGTAACAACGTCGCTCTCAGTTCTCTCGAAGCTGATGAGGCTAATTTCTCGCAGAAGAAACGGAAATGATTTTCTGACGAAGCGTTCGCGCGGACGATCTTAGAGGCGTTCAAAAACGTTCTCGCGCACGTTTCGACAAATTTTGAGTGGTCGCCAACGCTTTCAATCGTCGCCCAGTTCACGCGCAGAACCTCGGTTGAGATCCCAGCATTTATAGTCACCGAACTAACCAAAGTATTCAGCGTCTTTGCAATGCACGATTGATACGCATCTTCGGACGAAGAACCATCAATCTTTTCGCGAAACGATGGGTCCAACGCTCGGCGTGTTGATTCTGTCAAAGGTGCTATTGTCTCCGCGCAATATTCCGCCGTGTTCACGATCAAAACCAAAACCTTTATTTCGTTCAATTTCATTTGTTCCGTGTTTCTTGGATTTGCAATCGCAGCAGCTGCACGTTCTGCTCGCTCGTTTAATTTGAACGCATACGTTTCGAGAACTACTTGGAATGCGGTAAACATCTCAAACAGCGTTTGTCCGCGCGCGAGATTTGCGCAGCGTTTGAATACTTTCTTAATGTTCATGAACATATCGCCCGAACTGATGAGTATTTTCGAGTTGTTGTTGTTATTGATATTCTTCGCAGAGGATGACGTACTTGCGTTTATTGCCGTCGATGAATTGCTACGACCGGCTGACAACGAGTTTCCATCTTGCGCTCCTAAAGAACTGCTGTGACCGCCGCTACTTTCGTTTGCTTCATAATCGGCCGATCCCCACGTTTCACTTTTCGTTCCTCTTTCAATACCATCGAGCATTTGTCTTTTTTCTAAATCGACATAGCTTTGCAAATGCCCTTCAAAAGCACCTGATATAGCGCCTCGAAATGTAATGTTCATTGCGGCGGACGCTGCCGAATCCATGGGCATCATTCTTCCGCGATTATTCGCATTCAAATCGCGCTGTTTACGTTCGCGTTCAGCGCGTTCACGCACTGCCGATGCAGACATTTCGTTATTAACTCTTTCTTCGCTAATACTATAATCTGTAGTTGTTGGTACAATAACAGATGATGAAGACGATGATGAATTACCAAACGTCTCGTCGAGTTCGGCTTCAAACTCTAAAGTCCTTCGCAAGGCCATGAGTAAAACCTGCGCGTCGTCAGAAGATGCCTGCGAAAGCGCGCTCGCATCGTTAGCACCGTATTTCGCCCTATCCATTTCTCTTTTATTATCTAAAGCTTCGGTTATGAATGCTCTGGTCATTTTACACAGCGACGCCGCGAATAGTCTCGCAACGGCCCATCGTTCAGGGAAAACCGCCCACGCAGTGCTCTTCTCCCTCACCCTTTTTGCTATCCAATTACACCTCCTATCTACACTCGCTACGTTATTTCTTTCGTTCGAAAAACTCGCTGCATATTCAGCCAACTCCTTACTCGTCAATCTCCCGACGACGTCTTCTCTTACCCTCGGCTCTAAAGCGTCGACGACTAAACACGCGTCGGACAAAGTCCGAAACGCGTTCGGATCATTCTGTAAAGTCTGCGGTTGCCACAAAGTCGCAAAATCCTCAAACACCGCGTTCCTCAACTCATTCGCAATCTCCTCATATTTCTCCCTCATTCTCTGGATCTTCGGTACGTCCCTATACGTCCCAAAGTGAACCGATAATTGACTCACGGCCTCTAACAAATGTGCCGCATCCCTATAATTCCTCCTCTGACACATCAACTCCAACTGACTCGTCGCGCTCACGAACATCGACAATCTCCTCAAGCTCGTTATTGCCTTCGTTAACCTTCGCTTCGCTCTATCTAACCTCCCGACGTCGCGCGAAATCTCGACCGAATCATCCCGCGCTCTTTCGCATCTCTCGAACAAATCCTGCATTTTCTCCCCCAGTGCCTTCGAGCACTCCTGCGCGATCTCTAAATCTCTTACAACGCGCTTACCAGCGAAAGATCTATCGCGCACGTGTTTCCTGAGCTCGCAGTCGATCTTCTCCGCGGTTTCGGTGAGCTTCCTTTGCAACTTGTTCAAAGTTTCGTCGTCTTGTTCCAAGTCGTTTTCGTGGGGATGTTTCCTGAGCGCAATTGAACTCGCGTCAGGGAATAACGCGTTTATGAAGTCTATTGGATCGAACGTCTCCGAACAGAACGGGTCTTGTTTACTCTGCCGATCATCCTTTGCATTAAACATGGTGTCTTCGCAATCGTCTTCTCGTTCTAGTTTGTCTTTCTTTTGCCGATGAGTTAATTAATTAATTAATTATTTATGATGGGGAAGAAGAAGAGTGAGGGAAGGAAATGATGATTCGACGAGCGAGAGAGAACGCGCTCCGGGAACGAACGTCAATTTATGATCGATGCAGGCGAAATATAAGGATCAAAGGAAAACAGAAACGAGTGAAAAGGAAACGGCTCTCTTTTGCGCCGTATCTGCGTCGATGAATTCGGTTACATAGTTCTTTACTAAACGACGACGCCGAGCGAAAGAAATCGCGTCTCGTTACCGCCGCGCGTACGACTGCGCGCAGCAACGCATATTACTTATCCACCTTAACCATCATGGTCACGTTATCTCCTTTCAACAAAATTCTCCCAATCTTCGTGCGTACTTTCTTCTTCGAAACCTCCTCTGCGTCGTCCAGCACTAAGTTCATGTACTCGTCGAATCCCACGATTTGGCCTTCGATGCAGTCCCCGTTCAAGCTCTCGAATAACCATATTTGCACGCGCGCTTTCGTTTGCAGGAATCTGAAGATTAAGTTTATTGGCTGCGTCATTATTCTCTGCACTTTGGTCGCCATTTTCTCGTCCCTGTTCGATCGAACCACTTCTCTCTCACTCTCACTCTTTGTTGTTACTTACTCACTTACTCTTCGACGCGTGATTTTTATGCAATCCGTGAATGTTCGTCTTCTTTTGAGTATATCTGTATCGGAAACGCGCGCGAAAAAAGGAACGAAAGCGAAGAAATCGATTGACTGCCGCGACCGTTCCGTTCTCGCTCTCTGTTTCCTTAAACTCGCCGTTGTGTCGCGTCTAGTACTTCTCGAGTTTACTTTTTTATATCGAAATCCTGTTTTTTTCAATGAACGCAAAATCCTGTCTTTTTTCGGTTTTCGCAGATTTCAAAGGCGGCTTCTGCTTGGGAATTTCCTGCACATTATTTTTCCGTGCCCTTTGAAGTCTTCGAGATCGACTATAAACGCGAGCGGTCTCTCTCTGTTCAGCGAGCCAGTATCAGTGTGAGTGTTATTAAGTGCGCGAGTGAGCGGCGTATTCGTTTTCTTAATCTCTTTCTTGATCTCTTTGTGCACAAAAAGAGTTTTGGAACGGATTGGAAAAGGGAAAGAGGGTAACATTTTTTTTTGTGCGCCGTGAGAGTTCGTTTCGTGATTCGCGCGGATCAAACGTAGTCATTCGTACGAAGGGGTTCAGTCATACGGTAGATACTGTTCCAATCGCGCGCGCGCTCGTGATTTTGATATACATACATATATATAGAATAAGGGTATTCCATACAGTAATTATACGATGGGTGGGGCGAGGAACGGTGGGAAGAAGATCGGGACCGGTTTAGGGTCACAAATAGCACGAGCGGCCGAGAAGAAAGCGCATAAATCGAACGTGAAAGGACAGAAACAGGATGGGATAAATTACTCGAATTCGCAGAATCATAGCACGGAGATCATAAGAAAAGATGGTTTAGTATCAGTTTTAGAGAGAGATGATTTAGAGGAAATGATGGCCATGGCGAGTTTAGCGAATAGGGATTTCACTGCAGAGAGACAGAGGTATGGCGGGCCAGTCGTAGTGAGTACTGGCGATAGGGAAAGAGACCGCGTTTTGCAGAACAACGGCGTCGTTTTAGGGGGCGATATGGAAGCGAGTGAAGAGGAGATTTTAAGGGCGAAGATTACGCATGGGGAGTTAACGAGGATTCCGAGAAGGCCCGAGTGGACTGTTGAGATGTCCGTCGACGTGTTAGAGCAGAACGAGAAAAACGCTTTTTTGGAATGGAGAAGAGCTTTAGCGCAAATCGAGGATTGCGAGAAAGTTCGTTTGACTCCTTTTGAGAAGAATTTAGAGATTTGGAAGCAGCTATGGAGGACGTGTGAGTTAGCCGATTGCGTGGCGCAAATCGTCGATGCGAGAGATCCAATGTTCTATCGATGCGAGGATTTAGAGAGGTACGTTAGAGAATTAAACCCGGGAAAGAATTGCGTGATGGTTTTGAACAAAGCGGATTTGTTACACGAAGAGTTACGATCGGCGTGGGCGGATGTTTTCGATGAAATCGGTATCAAATATTTGTTCTTCTCTGCAAAAGCCGCGACTGAAAAGATTGAACAAGATGCAATTGCAGAGAAACGCACGAAAGCTTTAGCGACTTTAGAAGCCGAAGAAAGAGCTTTGATGAGAGAATACGAAGCCGACGGAGGTTTTGGATCCGACTCTGATGATAGTGCCGATAGCGACGCTTCTTCGAGCGTGCGTTTGGATGACGAAAGTTCAATCGCGACCGAATTGCTTCGTCCAACGTCTGCAATGTCAGGGTGGACGCAAGCTACTGGCGGTGTTACCGTTGTTCCGCCAACGAAAATTGTACCAAGAATATTTCAATCCCAGAAAGAGGACGACGATGAGCAAAAAATACCAGATCCACGCGCGAGGGTACTCGACCGAGACGAACTTCTCGCTTCGTTAGAACGATTGGCTGTTGAATCCGCGAGAGTTACCAGAAATGATCCAACGTTATACTTGGACGAACAACTCGACTTTCCGGAGCATAGACGAGATCGCGTCGTCGTTGGATTTGTTGGATACCCAAACGTCGGTAAATCTTCTACGGTGAACTCGTTGATTGGTTCAAAGAAAACGGGCGTTTCGTCAACTCCAGGGAAAACGAAACGATACCAAACGCTCGACTTAGGTCCTCGATTAACGTTAGCGGATGCGCCCGGTTTAGTGTTTCCATCGTTTGCAGCCTCACGTGCGGATTTAGTATGCGCCGGCGTATTACCAATCGATAAGCTCACTGATGTTCGCATACCGGTTGCCAAAATTTGCGAACGCATTCCAAGAAAAGCTTTGGAATTTGCGTTGAACGTGACGTTGCCAAAACCGGCTTTGCACGAAGATCAAAATCGTCAACCGACTGCTGGAGAACTTTTGAGAGCTTTTTGCGCCGCGAGAGGATGGGCAGTTGTACATGGTAGACCAGATGAATCGAGAGCCGGTAGATTTCTTTTGAAAATGTACAACGAAGGAAGATTGCTGCATTGTGAAAAACCATTTGCGGAATATAGCGGTAAAATGGGCGACGGCGTCGGTGCCGGGGCAATCGCTGAAGTATCCGTACACGCCCTTTTTAAATTACAAAACGGGAAAGAAGACGTTTTAGATTTGGACGACTTGGACATTGCCGATCTCGTTGCCGATTTCCACGCTCGAGTTGGGAACGATACGAAGAAAAATTCGCAACGCATAAGACCGGATCATAAATTTCACAAGACGACCAAGCGCAAAGAGAAACGACGCATTAAGCATAAAGGCGCTGGCGAAAACACTGAAGTTGGCGGTCAAGGATTTTTGATGGGTAAGCGTGGAGGAATAAAACCTCAATCAGTTCAAGCCGATGTCAGATCGGCTATAACTGATGAAATGTAAATAACCAGTATAGTATGTATATGTCATGTGTGTAGCGTGACGAGTGTTGTGTTCTGTCACTGTGTAAATAAAAATACGTATATTGAATTTCATTACTACTGTTATTCTCTAACTAGTTTACTATTGAGACGAACTCGTCGCTTTCTATAATCGCGTAATCATCTTTTTTAATCTTTGCTACGTAATCGGCTACGATTTGACCCATTTTTTCGTACGAAGATCTCGTGACTCCGCCGACGTGCGGCGTAACGAAGACGTTATCTAACTTTTCGCGTAATAATGTACCGCTCGGATCGATCGGTTCAGAAAACGCAACGTCTGACGCATAAAACAGAACATCTCTATTCTTACACGCGTTGAACATATCCTCTTCGTTCACTAACTGTCCTCTGGCGACGTTTACTACGATCGCGCGTTTCTGTTCATCTCCAAATTTAAGCTTCTCTATAAATCCTTTATTGACCATTTCCTTATTCGTCGAATCGCACGTACACGCTAAGACTACTATCGTGCTCACGTTATTATTCGTTCGAAACTTTGAGAACTCAATTTCGCACTCATCGATCGTCCCAACGAACGCTCTTTCATTCTCTAATAAATTTAATTCTTCATCGCTACTATTACCGCGATCTTCGCTACCATTATTACTTCTCCGTAAAGCGTAAATACGACATCCGAATCCAAACTTACACATCTTCGCACACGCTCGCGCTACTCTGCCCCATCCAATAAACATAACATTCGCGTTCGTTAAACTCTCACCAATCGGGTACCCTAAAACCATTCTCTCTATCGATACTTTGCATTCGTTTACTCTCTTCAACGCGCACAGGGCCAAAAACACCGCGCACTCGGCCGTACTCTTCGAATTCGGATTCGAATCCGACTTTATCCTCCCAACCTTAATCCCTTTCTTCGTCGCCGAGTTCACGTCCACGCCCTCTAATCCGACCCCGAACTGTAATACGAGTCTCAACCCTCTCGCGTTTTCAATCATTCTCGCATCTATTTTAGTCATCAAAGGTATCGCGACGCTCGTTCGCGCGATCGAATCGTTCGCTTCCGAGCGAGAGCAGTACTTGCACTGCAAAGCGTGCGCGCTCGCGAACGAAGCCGTGTATTCGTACGCTTGCGCGAACTCTTCGCCTAGGAACAATACGTCCGATGATGTCATTTTATTCAACATAAGTTCGTTGGACTCTACTGATTCTCTATACTCTCTTTTTCCAGAGCAGTAGGTTGGAATATATTTAATGACAGGTACGTTGTATGTATCTATGCCGCTCTATCTCCGTGCTGGCAACGATGATAAACTGTTGAAAAGTTATCGATACAGTGATTGATTTGTGCGACGGCTTCTAAAGAAGAAGAGATTATGATGATGATTGGTCGCGCGGGCTATGTTTCTATCCCGTAAGATGTGTATGGATATATATATACAGTGTATCTATGTCGCTCTATCTCCGTTTGATGGCAACGATGATAAACTGTTGAAAAGTTATCGATACAGTGATTGATTTGCGCGACGGCTTCTGAAGAAGAGATTATGATGATGATGATTGGTCGCGCGGGCTATGTTTCTATCCCGTAAGATGTTTATGGATGTATCTATGTCGCTCTATCTCTGTCGGGCTGGCAACGATGAATTATATGTAAAGATCGAATTGAAGATGGATGAATGACCAGTAAATGTAGGGTTTCAGTTTAGGGTTTAGGGTTCCAGTTTAGGGTTTAGGGTGTCAAGCTAAGATATTAATTTTGGGGAAATTAATGTGCGTGTTTTATACATCGTCACGCGTGAAAATGCGACTATCATCGAACAAAAAGAAAAGGACTAGAACGTGAACAGGCAACAGTCGTCATCTCACGCGTCTGTGCAGCGGTCATTTCTTATGAATAAAGCGTCCTTAAACGATTCTCGATTGATTTCGATTGCGAGGAGGAACAGAAAAAACGAGCGATGCGTTCTTCGTTGGACGTCAACGAGGAAGTTTTCGTCGTCGTCGTTGAAATCGTCGTTGAAATCGTCGACATCGAGTGATGATGAAGCGAACGTTGAAGTGGATTCGGTCGTGTTCGAGAAAGTTCTCGAGAAAGAAGGGGAAGGGGAAGAGCGGTCGTTAGCGCGAACGTTTGCGTATGAATTTTACGATTCGATTATGAAAAGTTTCGATGATTTCGACGTGAACGAAAAAATTCGGAACATTGGTCAGTACGTGCAGAACGGAGATAGAGTGCAAAGGGCGATTAAGTATCGCGCTGGGAAAGTGGCGAGGAGTTTGAGGGCCAGTAGTACTCAGTTGATTGGGAACGTTAATGGTGGACTGGATGAGGATGGAACGATCGACGTCGATGATGATGACGGCGTAGTCGGTAGTTCTTCGATGACTGGGATAAAGACGACGACGACGAAGAAGAAGAAG
>Ga0115001_10001500_pt1 | contig 17974 bp, 11 predicted proteins | sample ArcticOcean_MG_C_12_FD_89869 | JGI IMG/M metagenome (GOLD analysis project Ga0115001, IMG submission 89869) | Marine microbial communities from western Arctic Ocean - ArcticOcean_MG_CB8_130 | ecosystem: Environmental > Aquatic > Marine > Oceanic | place: Arctic Ocean: Canada Basin | collected... | reverse complement strand
TTCGCCGGTGCTTTCTTCGCCGGCGCTTTCTTCTTCGCAGCCGGAGCCTCTTTCTTCGCAGGGGAGGCCTTCGCTGGAGTCTTCTTAGCAGAAGCGGCAGCAGAAGTACTCTTCTTATTCTTAGTACCAATATTCGCTAAAGGAATATCATCTTCCGAGTCATCATCCTCCGACGACGCTTCCTTATAATTTACACTCTTCTTCTTCGCCGTCATCTTATTCAGTAGTACTAATTAGTATTAGTATAGATATATATAGTAAACTTCAAAACGTTCGAATCGAATCAAAACGACTTAAAGCACGCGCACGCACGAGGTCACAAAACTCTCTCTCTCTCTCTCTCTCTCTCTCGATTTAAAATATGACGAAACAGTGCCCGTACACTCTTCCTCTAAAGTATTCCTCTCTCTTCTTCTCTCTTAAATTTATAGATTAGGAAATCAATTATTCCTATTATTACACTAAAACAGTAGCGCTCATCAAAAACAGTAGTGCGGCTTCGATGCGAATTGGACGTTTTCGGGGTCGTGCTTTTTCGGGGGTAGGGTTTAGGGTTTCATGACCAAGCCGACCAAATTCAAAAAAAGTAAAAAGAAGGGGAAAGAAAGAAAAACCAATTTCGCAGAAAATTTGTTCAGAAAAACATTCATCAACGACTTTATCATAACGTAATCGCCAATCAATTAAATCGGAACGCGAAACTAAAAATAGTGTACCCAATTGCGGTTAGTTTTGGATTTTTTGTACCCATCAATCGCGGATTTTCTCAAAAAAGAAGGGGAAAGAAAGAAAGAAAAACCAATATCGCAGAAAAGTTGTTCAAAAAAACATTCGTTAACGACTTTATTATAACGTAATCGCCAATCAATTAAAATCGAAATAAATGCGAAATCGCGCGCGAGAAGAGGAAGAAGAAGACAGAGCAGAAGCCGAGTTCGAGCTCCCACGGAACTTCCAAGAACTCGATTTCAACGAATGCGACGACGACGACGATGAAAGCACGATGCGACATTTCTATAAATCACGAAACGAGATTTCCAAGGAACGCGCTATCGAGAGCGAGTTCGTATCAGAGGTTTGTCAAGACCTGACCGAGAACGATCCGATCGAGATCTTACGAAAACAGAAATTCGCGAACGTATACGCGTTAACGAAGCATTTTTTGGAGCTTTCGACGATGTCGAGAGTGCATGTTTTGGACTGTCTATGCGCGAACCTGTCGGTCCTGAGTGCGTCGGTCACCGGTCTCTGCGTTGGAGAGGCCAAAGAGGACGAGGAGGAGCAGATGGTTCAATTAAGGTCTGCCTTGAAAGCGTACGCCTTTTTCTTGAGCGAAGTCATGAGTACGAGTGAGAGCGAGCAAAGAGATCAGCAAATGAACTGCGCCGTTGATAAGCAAATGAATCAACATCATAACGCTACTGCTAATAAGAAGAAGAAGACGCAGGTTGGGAAGAAGGGCGCGCTCGTTGAATGGAAGTGGGACGAACAACGCGAACGCGCGACGCACGTCATGAATGGAGCGCTCGATGTTGATTTATATCGAGTGTTTAGACCGAAACCAGTTGATATGGGGTTTTGCAGGTTGTTCATTAACGTCGCGATTACGTCCTTAGAGAACGCGCAGAGTTTGAAGTCGAAGGTGACGAAACGCGCTACTTTTCAGATGATTGGATCCATTGCATCGAAGTGGGGCGCTTTGGATGATTGCGTGACTTCTTTGCTACACATTCTGAACAAACACGATCATTTGGCTTGCGCTATTGCAGATTTGTGCGGCGATGCTGCAGACAGGTATGACGACGCAAGACTCGCGGCGGCGATTTTAAGAGAAGTCGGAGGCGTCGATCCGAGAGAATATAAAAAGAGGCAATTAACCGATGCCGCAGGTGTAAGAAATGTTGGACTATTTCTCGAGGAGATCGCAAATCGTATGCCAAAGACAACGATGAGAAATATCTCCTTGTTAATCGCGCATCTCGACGGCGACGCGTATTCGTTGCGCTCGGCGGTCGTTTCGGTTCTTGGCAGGTTACTCATCGCGCATAAAGATGTGGGCGCCGTCAACGAAACAACGGTCGTCGACCAATCTGCACCGCTTTTACGCGCGAAACAAGGGTTTCTTGATGCGCTCGTGGAAAGAGTTCACGATGTTTCTGCGTTTACGCGTGCGAGAGTTCTAAACACGTGGGCGCAAATGGCTGAACAAAAAGCTATACCGTTATCGCACTGGTTAATCGTTTGCGATTTGGCCATCGGAAGATTAAACGATAAAGGTGGGTTGGTCAGAAAAGCGGCAATGAATCTTATTGGAACAATGTTGGGATTCAACCCGTTTGCGCCAGAGTTGCCAACGGCAGCGTTTGCGGAAAGTTTGCGCGAATACGAGGCCAAGCTCAAAGAGATGGAACCGCCAGTCGTCGAAGAAGAAGAAGAAGAAGCTGACGAAGAAAAGCCAAAAACTCTCGAGGGTATTGCCGAAGAAGAAGGTGAAGAAATTGATGCCGGTGATTCTGAAAATCAAACTGTAGTTGGTGAAGAAGCGGATAATGATGACGACGACGCGGAAGTGGATGCCGCACCGGCAAAGTCAACGGTGAAAGAAAACGCCGCTTCGAAGGGTGAAGAAGAAGATCATCATCTCGCCGGTGGCGTCGAAGCCGTGCGTACGATGGTTGCTGCCTTGAAGACGGCGCTTGGGTTTTCCATGCAGCTCGCGCAGTCCGTGCCGATTTTCGTCGCGTTGTTATCTTCAACGACTGCGTCGGATTGCGTCGAAGCCACGCACGTCTTGGTAAAGCTCAAGCAGTTTGGCGTCGATAACTCAACGGCTGCAGCAAGATCTGTTTTGAAACTCGTATTTTCGCAAGAACCGCAAGTGAAGCAAGCGGCGATCGATGCCTGCGATCAGCTCTATCTCGCATCAGACGGTAATGGCAGCGGACCAAGATTTGCCGCCGCGAAGCTGGCAAACTTGGCCGGAACCTCAAATCTCGGTGAATTGGCTTCACTCGAAGTTTGCTTGCGTGAACTCGCAAGAGATGGACGTCTATCGCCCGATGGCGCTATCGTCCAGGCATTATGGGTCGATGCCGCCGATACGGAGAAGAGTTTTACGCGAAGAGCAGCCGCTTTGGACGCTTTACGAATGTGCAAAGACGACTCGAATGATTTGTCGGCACAAATTCTTTCCAAGCGCTCCGATGTCATTGCACAGTGCCTATCAGAAGCAATGCTTACTGCTGGGACCGAGAAGGTTCATAGTGGTCGAGGTGCGGCAATTTTGGCGCGTTCTGCGTGTGCAGCTTTGGCTTTGTGCCGCGCAGCTGAAGCGGCACCGTTTCCAGTGGACTCTGATGTTTTCGTCGGTCTCGCGAGAGTTTTACACCCGAAATCACCACTGAGCGGCAAAGCATGGTTTCCGTGTGCCGAGCAAGCTTTGTTGGCTGTATATTCGTTGCATCCAGATCCTGAATCTTGGTCAGCAAAGTTGATCAAGTCGCACGCGGCGCAGACGTTTGGAGGTAACACGAAGTCAACGGAAGATAACCAGGAAGAAGGAGATTACGAAGGTGCTGAACCGAGTGTTAACGATTTCTCGAACGTTTCTGGAACTGCTTTAAGCAGGTTCCTCTGGATACTCGGTGAATCTGCCGTTCGTCACTTGGTCTACTGCGAACGACTTGCGCGTACGGTGCGCAGATCGAGAATTGCAAGAGACCGAGTCGCACACGCGGCGGCTGAATCTGCGTCGCAGAAAGACGACTCAGGAAAAGGTGAAGAAGCTGCGTTGGCAGCAGCACTCGGTCAAGGAGCGGTGGCTGAAGATGCCGCTTTGGACACCGCGAGAGAGTACGCCGAGAAAGAACTACTCGGTTTCACGAAGAAGGGCAAAAAGTCTTCTGTCTTTGGAGGTGTCATTGCAGCGTACGCACCGATTGTCGTCCAACTCTGCTCGAACGAGAAAGTTGTCAAAGGTGCTTCTGTTGTCCGAGGTGCTGCAGTCGCCGCTCTTTCTCGATTGATGGCGTTGGACATGGAGTTTTGCGAGATGTACTTGCCGTTATTATTCACGCGAGTCAAAGATGAACGCGATGTGCACGCACGAGCGGCAATCACCGTTGCACTCGGCGATTTGGCGTTCCGTTTCCCGAATGCTCTTGAACCGTGGACTGAGCACTTGTATGGTACGAAAGAGTGGGGGAACGCGTTGAGAGATCCGTCTTCGAAGGTTCGTCAACACTCTGTCACGGTGCTCGCGCACCTCGTATTGAACGATATGATGAAAGTCAAAGGGCATATTTCGGCAATGGCGAGATGCCTTGAAGATGAAGACCCGCGCGTATCATCCGTGTCGCGCTTATTCTTTACCGAACTCGCGAAGAAGCATGGCAATCCAATATACAACTTGTTGCCCGATCTGCTCTCGAGACTTTCGAGCGATGCCGAGATTTCTGAAGAAGCGTTTGAGCGCATCATGCGAAGATTGTGCTCATTTATCGATAAAGAAAAACAAGCTGATTCCTTGGTCGATAAATTAGTGCAGCGCTTCCCCGAAGCTTTGAGACAAACGTCTGCGAAACCGTTGAGAGACATTTCGTTCTGCATCTGTCAGCTTAAAATTTCCGAAAAGGCGTTTAAGAAGTTCACCGAGGCTTGGAAAATGTACGAAGATTGCTTGTACGATGCGAAAACGACTCAAAACTTCCAGTCTATGTTTGCTAAGATGAAGAGAAATGTTAAATCGGCTGAGTTTAAGCAGTTCATTGATGATTTTGATGCGAAGATGTCGGAAGCGCACGCCGAGAAAGCGGCGGCGTACAACGTTTCAGCTCGCGCCGAAGGCAAAGACGAAGTTGAAATAATCGCGACCGAGAACGAAGAGGGAGAAGAAGGAGAGGCAGACGAGGCAGAGAAAGTTATAAAAGTCGAACAAGTAGTGGAAGAAGAGGAACAAGCCGAGGAGGAGGAAAAACCTCTCGCCGAGAAGAAGAAAAATAAGAACGTTGTCGTCGAACAAGACGAAGACGACGTTTCGGACGAGGACGACGAAGTCGAGGAAGAGGAGGAGGAAGACTTTTATAGCGACGACGAAGAAGAAAATGACGAAAATGCAGGTCATGTCAACCAAATCGTCGAGGAAGTAGCGAAACCAACGAAAGCTAGTCGAGGAGCGCGCTCTTCCCCTAAAAGTCGCGCTAAAAGCTAAAATACTCTCCGTTGTTGAGAAATTTTTCTAAGCACCTTTTTTTAGAATACGTGCACCCAAAAACTCTTTTTCCCTTCCCTTTGAGAGACATTGCGTGCGATTAAATCGTCTTTTCGTTCCTCTGCGAACGTCCTCCTCCTCCTCCGCTCTTTATCGCAGTCGTCGTCGTCGTCGCATCGGGTGTCGTCGCGCTCCATATTTGTGAGAAAAAATGGTATAAGAGTCTACTCCGCCAGGTTAGTTTTTTGTGGGCGGGGAAATCTGAAATATTCGTTTTAGATCATTATTAGATTAATCTTTAATTTTTTCATTTGATCAAGTATTGTATACATTTTATTTAAGCTCTTTGATACTCATTGATTTAAGTTCAATAAGAACTATCAGTTTTACATTCGTGGCGGCCACCGCGGTTGTTGTTTTTCTATTCGATCGAGCGTACGTTTCATTTAAGCTCTTTGATACTCATTGATTTAAGTTCATCAAGAACTGATCAGTTTCCAGCACGAGGTCATAAAATATAAAATCACCCGCCCTTATTAAAAGTTCCATCAAAAGAAAAAGTCAACGCTTTCGCCTAATAAAAGAAGCGTTCAATTATTCATTGGAAGAAGAAGAAGAAGACGGAGCAGGATTTCTATTCGATCGAGCGTACGTTTCATTTAAGCTCTTTGATACTCATTGATTTAAGTTCATCAAGAACTGATCAGTTTCCTTCACGAGGTCATAAAATATAAAATCACCCGCCCTTAATTATTAAAAGTTCCAAAAGATAAAAAGTCAACGCTTTCGCCTAATAAAAGAAGCGTTCCATCATTCATTGGAAGAAGAAGAAGAAGACGGAGCAGGAGGAGGAGGAAGAAGATGAAAACGTACCCAAAACCGAGAACGACGAAGACGTCAGAGACCGAGCGAGCTCGAGAAGAAGAACGGTTTCCGTTGTGGGAACACGTGATCCAAAACCCGGACGTGTTCGCGCACGTCCTTTCGTTCCTAAACGCGACAGAACGAAAATTCGTGACTCATGTTTCGATGGAGACGAGACAGGTCATGCGCGAGAAATTAAGAATGGGTCTCGTTGGCGTGAAGAGACACAGAACGATCGCGCAGATTAAACAGTTGGATTCGGACGCAGTGAAGTTTGAGCGCAGCGGACTCGCGAGAATAAATCCAAAGATGGTGGATTGGAAGACGTACTCGCCATGGTTGAGACTTTTGAAGGATGCGAGTACTGTTCCGGATAAGTTTACGATTAAAGAGTGTCGAGGGACGGGGCAGTTGGAAATGGCGTTGGAATTCTGCGTGCTGAAGCCGCCGGAAGAGATGAAGGAAATCGTTAAAGACGGGCGCATGAACGAGGAGTACTTTGTTGAAAACGTGGTGAAAACGAACGAGATTTCGTTATTGAGGTGGGCGACAGAAAGGAAGCACTTAAAGTGGAACGCTAGAGTCACGCTCGTCGCGGCTGAGCAAGGAAACGTGCAGATGTTGGAATACTGCGTGAAAAATTTCGCTCTATATATATCGAGCAATAAAAAAGTCGATATAGAAAAAGTCAACGATTACGATCGTGAGCTTTGCGTGGTCGCGCAGGAAGGTCATCTGGACTGTTTGCGATATTTGCTAGAGCACGTGGGCGGGTTTGGGTTAAAAAAAAAAAAAATAAGAGGTCCTATGTGGAACCATAACAATAACAAAGGCGAATTTATTATGCACGCTGCGGCGAGATCGTCGCATTTGCATATAGTCGAGTATTTGTTGTCCAAAGGGAGCCCGGTGACGTCCGATACGCTTCTATTTTGCGCCAGTGAAGGCTCTTTGGAGTGTTTGAAGTATTTGAGAGAGAATAGCATCCAAAAAGTCGATTGGGACGGTGCGTGGGGATGTGTGATAGCATCGGCAGGTAGGGGAAATTTGGAAATGTGCAAGTATTGCGTATACAACGGTTGTCCTTTAGAAGTGCCTCCAACCGAACCAAACGCGATGAGAACAGCGGTCGACTACGGTCACTTGGATATTGTCCGCTTTTTGCACGAAGAAGGAGGTTTACAGTTCGATGAATTGCACATTGCAAGCGCCTTGACTACTGGTAACGTAGAGATATTGAAATACGTTTTGCTTCAGCAAATGATTCCACTTCGCGAGGATTTTTTCCATGGCATCTGGGACTTATGGACGGAAGTTCGCGATACGTTAAACGAAGATTTCGAGCTAGAACTCCGAAGAAAGAGGCAAACAGACCATTTCCTGTGCGTCAAGTTTTTGTACGAGGAAGTGCAAATCCCGGTGAGCAAGGACGCATACATGCGTATATATGAGTTGGCGTTGACGTGGGGCGATTGTGCGCTCTTAAAATGGGTGTTTGATAAAATAAAAAATGATTTTGGTAAGTATGATTTCCCTTCTAATAAGGATTTGGTCTTGCCGTGGCCAGAACCACAGCATTGCGAGTATGCCGCCGGAAAAGGGTACCTCGACTGTTTACAATTTTTGCATGAAACTGCTATGTGGCGTGTCTGTACGCACGCGTCGGAGCCTATGAATATGGATACCATAAGGGCTGCGTTGCGCAACTTTCAGCCAGAGTGTGCGCGGTACGCATTCGATTTGAAAGCTTGGGTAATTCCCGGGGTAGGAGAAAATATGAAAAAAGGCAAAAATTTGAAGCGCCAAGAGAGTGACGTGAGGAAGCGAGTAGAGAGGGTGGAAACAATCGTGCGAAATTCAACGCTCGCCGAGCTGGACGAGTTTAGGGCGTTGCCTAAGAGATATCCTGAGAAATTCGATTTCATGGGTATCGGAGGCTACAATCAAGACTTTGATCTCTATTCGTTTGACGACGAGTTCACGATTCCAGGTGTCAACGATTCGGATTTTTCGGATTCGGACGACGAGTCGTACGGATCTGAGGACACATCAGACGACGACGACAATGTTGACGACGACGGCCTCTCTTTCTCCTCTTCCCCCTCTTCCACCTCTGACGAGTGGCCGAATGACCACGCGAGAGCCATAAACCGCTTGCTCAATCGCAAGTTGCGAGCGAGCATCGAACAGCAGTGTCTCCAAATAAACGGCGAGCTCCCAACTGAAGGAGAGATGCGAATACACTTAAAACAACACCGCCTGCGAAACCCGGAAATCCAAACGTACATCGAGGACTTAACGAGAGATCTCGAAGCTCTCGGCCCGCTCAATTGGCGAGAGGGTCCTCGCAGCGGCAACAACAACAACAACAACGGCCGAGGCCGAGGCCGAGGCGGCCGAGGCCGAGGCGGCCGAGGTCGAGGCGGCCGAGGTCGAGGCGGCCGAGAAGGCAGAGGCAGACACTAGTTCATTGAGAGCGGCGACGAAACAGTTGTTTGACGATTTCTGTTTGGAAAACGTCGGGCGTCCGGCGACGCTTTTAGTCGACGAGTTTGCGGAAATATTATTGGAAGAAGGGAGAAACTTATATATATATATTAATTTAATCATCAATGTGAAAATACAAATAATACTTTTACTAATACAATCGAACTTGGTAGTAGTCATGCGTCTTTTCAGATATTACTATTTCTACCATCGTCGTCATCAGACAAAAATGTGTGTCTTCTTCATTGTTCTTCGTTATTATTTTCGCCCAAAGTGCCTTTCTTGTACAATTTTTCTAACCTCTCTCTAGCACTTTCTATCCTCTCTCTTTTCGCTTCTTCTCTCATCGAGGAAACGATTTCCATCCCACACGACTTCCAATCTAAACTAAAATCGTCTCCTTCTTCGGATGATGATGAGATTGTGCACGTTTCATCTTCGCCTACAACTTTCCATGAACCCGAGCGTAACATGTTTGATCTTTCCCAATCTGTCACTTTCAAACTTTCCCTCGGAGGAGCTAATTCGTATCCTTTACTTGAAACGACGCAACGATGTCCGCCAATCCTACAGGTCAAAGCGAGTTCACTTTTAGTAACAGACTCGACGATTGGAACCGTGCCTAAAGACGACTTGAGAAGTTTCGCGTATCGTTCGGCATCGCTTTTTGTCATAAACGCGAGAATCGTATCCACTGGAAGCTCATCCGGCGTTGCCTTTTCTTGCAACGAATAAATACCGGCTTGTTGCGTAGAGTTATGCTCGTGGTGAAATACGAGAACGAATAAAGGACTGTTGTTTTCGATGCAATTTAAATTCATGAGCGCAATCTTCCCTTCTTCGTTATTATTATCACTACTGTTCTTATTATTATTCGTCGTCGTCGCATCCTTTTTCTTTTTCTTATTGTTGCTATTATTCGAAGAAGAAGAAATAATCATATTATTCAACTCCATCTTCTTCATCATCTTTTGCACTTCGCTCGTAAACTGCGACGATAATTTCTTACTCTCTTCTTCAACCTTTTTTAAATTATTCTTCATCATCGCGTCTTTATTAGTATTAGTATTGTTTTTATTATTTGCCGGCGCCCCCATTCTCGGTGCTTGCCCGTTTTTATTGTTCGTCGACGACGATACATCATCATCGCTCGTCGGCGAGCCGTTATACGCGTTCAACTTCAAAATATCCTTCGGCGTCTTTGCCGAGTTTATTAACACGGCGTTCATCTTCATCCGTAACTCTCTCACATCTTCCTCTAGCTTCACTAAATTATCCATGCATTGCTCGATCGCTTTCGTCGTTATAATCTCCTTTTGATGCTCTGCGTCATCATCAGAGGCCTGCTCGGCCCCTTCTCTGTCCTCTTCTTCCGCTGCCGCCTTTGTGATGATTAAAACAGTATTACTGTTATTACTCCCACTAGATACTCTGCGAGTGACTGAATTACTAGAACTCTTCGCCCGCTCGCTCGTGCTTGTACTGCGTCTAATCGACGGAATCCCGGTCGATGATACAGTTCTCGTTACCATCATCGTCGTCGATCTTTTATTTACCAATTAAGATCACACGAGGGGAAATAAAAACCGCGAATTTTAATCAATACTGGATAAGTTCTTCCTCTCGTGCTCGTGCTCGTATTCAATCGATTAACGATGTACTGTTACTACCGATTTAATACGAAGCAGAGTGAAGAGTTCTGGGAGAGCGTTTTTAATGCGATCTGGGAGAGCGTTTATTACGTATATTTATATAGATGTATGTTTGTGGTATGATTATGCGATGTTGGGGAAGATGCTGACTCAGATATTTTTATTGTTTTTAATAAAAATGAGGAAAAACAACACCTTCTCAAATGTCAGCCTGCTAAAGATGGGAGCGGGACGCACGATTGATTAATAAGAGCACCTTTCGCGACAAAGTGTTCGAGTATGCAAGAAAAGAAAGACGGGTCAATCGTTCGTTTTTACTCAATATTATCAAAGTGAACGGTGAAGAAAGAGTTATTTTGGCTGGGAATGCAAAGATACAACGTAGTATTGGTGTAAGCAAAGATAAATTTGATAAATTTGTGTGCACCCATATATATGAGCACAACACGAGTATTATTGCTAAGCAGAACAAACGTTGATGACTTCGGCGGCGTGTAACAACTTGTTCACATTTTTCTCGCCGCTCCAATCGTGCCAAATAGTGCCAGACCTCGCGCGAGCCACGCGACCGCCGTACTGATCGGGCGCTTTTTCGCTCGCCGGGAAAGAACCGAAACCGTATACGTTCACGGTATCGCATAACTGCGAAAAGAGGAGGACTGCGTGAGCACCAGAGGTCATTTGACGCCATTGAGTGAATCCAGTGAGGCCTAGGCGACTTGCATCGGTTCGGAGTTTGTTCATCGCGAACGCGAGAGATTTGGAGAGTTTCAAAGGCAACGCGAATCGCGGGTTATTCGGGAAACGTTTTTTACATGCCGATAAGATGTCGCCTTGCGCGGCTGGAAACCAAATCATCACACCCGTCTCCTCGTTCCCAGCTTTACCTTCAGGGAAATTCCCTCGACAACATAGAGCGATAGATCTTCGACCGTTCAAGACGCGCAAAGTCGTTTTTGAGCCGACATTTTTCTCAAACCCAGTCGTCGGTAAAATGTTAAAACGAACGACGACATCGTGCGCGTCTATGTATTTCCCGTACGGTTTCGTCATTAAATGGCCGGCGTTGCCAACAATTGCGCAACTGCCAAACTTTTTACCTTTCCCCAAAATTGGCGATAAACCGACTTTGGGTAGTTTCTTCAACCCTCTGACTCCGGGAAGTTTCTTCGCCGCCGCGAGCGAATCCTTATCTCTACATGTCGTCGGATCACTCGTTAAACACTCGTTTAAAGCTCCTTCGTTACTTAAAACACGCTTAGGAAGGATTGTCCCAGGGCCATCGTTTTCGTGTACGACTCTGACGTATAACTCTTTCCCACAGCCGGCTTTACCCATCGTGAACCCGATTCCGCGATGAAGCAAATTCCGTCTTCTTTGCCGTCGTCTCTTTTTGGCATCATCATTTTCATTTTCTTCATCATCATTACTATATCCTACTACTACTGCGCTCTTCTTCACATCATCTTCTTCTTCTTCTTCATCATCATCAAAAGAAATAGTCTCGTTATACCTCCTATCCTCTCCGTCTTCTACGTTCTCTAAAATCCGCCTCCTCGACCCGCGCTCCTTCTCAAACGGCAACAACTCTCTCGGCGCCCCGGCGCACGGTAACTTCGCGTCTCCATCTGGTAGCTTCGTATACCTCCCCGATGACTCGCTCATTTTCTTCGTCATCATCTCAACTTTCTTCTTCGTCTCTTTCTCGTCCTCGTCGTCTGCCTCGTCGTCTGCCTCGTCGTTTTTACCCTCTTCCCCTTCCCCTTCTTTTTGGTCGTTATTTACACCGCTCGAGAACGTGTTCGCATCGTTTGGAACATCGTGATCATTAAGCGCTAATCCTTTACTGTGACCATAACCATGGCCAACACTGATTCCATTTAACTGCGTTCGCATGTCCGCATCGTCGCAGTCGGCCATTGCTAATCGATAGATCAAAGCGCTAGCGAATGAACAAGCGAGAACGAAGCAAATGGAAAGAAAAACACGATTTTTTGTGATTCGATTGTTTTTGTTATTCGTACTGTTAAGTGCTTGAGAGCGCGAGTGAGCGAGGGAAATCATCGTCGTCCGCAAAAGCTCGGTCGCGTTCGATCAAGAGGTGATTTAAAAGGAGATCGCTCGCGCGTAAAATAAGCTCGATTATGAAGCGTGATGACATTTCTTACATTACAATTGTTTATTTATTCTCTTGACTCTAAAGCAGGCGAGAGATATCGCGACCGAATAATTTCGTGCGGAAGATGTCCGCACCGACCTTGAAGACGTTATTGATCGAGACCTGCGAAATGGTTTCGAACGATTTCCAAACGAGACCGGCGGCTATACCTTTAATGATCGCGAAACCTGGGATATCGGCAACGGCGGAGTCCTTACCGATGTACGCTAACGAGCCTTTATGTTCGTAGTTAAATCTCATATCTGGATCTTGTAAGCGCGTGTAATCTCTTTCGGTTTCACCGACGCTGTTGAAGATTTCTGCTAAATAGTTTCCTTGTTGTTTTGCGACTTGGGCGGTTGCCGGGAACGCTCGTAGGTCGTTATCGAGCGCTTCGCACATTTTCATGAATTCGCCCACGCTCATTTCGTTCGGCGTCGTCGTAAATTTATCGAAAACGGTTTTGTTCAAGTTCGCCGATATTGCCATTTCTTTCAAGTGCGGGTATTCCTTCCCGCCCTGTTCTAACGCGCGCACTGCTGCTGTTAAATCGATTTTGAGTTCGCAGTTCCCGTCTTTGTCGCTTTTACACGCCTTCGCGTACATTTCTTGCGCTTTGGCTAAAGATTTCGGTCGCTCGACTGTTATGCAGTCACCGATGCCGAAGATGGAGCCATCCGATCCTTTCACGCGCATGGCTTTATCGGCTTGTAAAGATCGAACGTTCGGCTGCGACCCTTCCGGCAAACTATTTTGTATCTTTTCGCATATAGGGTTCATCTTGATACCAGAACACCAAACGGATAAGCCGAATGGGATCTCGCGTTGTTCACCACTGTTTTTATCTGCAACGATCAAACGGTTCTTTTTTACTTCCTTCACTTGTGTGTTCAAAATGCAATTAATATTCGCTCGTTTGAAGAAATCGGTTGCATAGTTTTGAATCTCTCGATCGTAGCTCGATAAAATCTTCTCCTGTAAATCGACTATGTTAATAGAAACATCTTTCAATAATCTGCGCGGAAACGTCTTTGCGATATCTTCATAGACTAAATCGTATAACTCTGCTGCTAACTCGACGCCAGTCGGTCCGGCGCCGATGATCACGAACCTTAACAAGTCCTGAATCTCTTCCTTCGACAAACCTGGTAAAGTTGCCCTTTCGAATCTCGCGTTGACTTGACTCCTAAACTGCGCGGCGTGCGATATCTCCTTAAAGAATAAACAATTCTCTTCAACGCCCGGAACACCGAACGTATTCGTCACGGCGCCAACCGCGGTGACTAAATAATCATACTTTAAAGTAAACCGTTTATCTTTGTTTTCACAATAAACGGTCTTCGTCCCGGCGTCGATATCGGTCGCGGCGGCTTCGTAATACTTAAACCCTTTCTCGGCAATAGGCCTACGAATACTCTCCACTATACTCCTCGTCTCTATCGCTCCAGTGGCCACGCCTGGCAACAACGGCGTATATAGGAAATAGTTCCTCGGCGACACTAAAACGACCTCGAACGGTACGTCTTTCCTTAAACTCTTAATGAACGATACTGCTCCCCAACCGCTCCCTAAAACGATCAAAGTCTTCTTTTGCGTTCGGTCTCTCCCTATTTCGTCGTACGATGCTTCCGCGGACGCTAAATTCGCGTACTCATTTTCTTCCTCCCGCTCGCGATCTTTCTCATCCGCTTCTTCGTTCACAAAAGCTTCTTCGTTCTTAGGAACTTCACTCGAGCTCGTCGTTCGCTGCTCGAACGATGCGAGTTTTCTGAAACCACGTTGGACAAAAGCTTTGCAAGCGCGAAAGTTCTTCCTCGGTCGTTGATCCCGACGCCTGCTCGGTGTATTCGACCGCGTCTGCGTTGCGATCATGAAGAGATCGAGAGATCGAGAGTTGGAGAGATTTATTACGTAACGAAGATACTGTTACCTGTTAAAGTTTGTTTCGTTTCTACTGTTTTTTCTACTTCTGTTTTTTTTCCCTTTTTTTTCTTGAGTTTCTGAATTGTTTAGGGTTTCATGAAAAATAAAACAGTTCATTTTAATAAGAGAGTTATTTTGAGCAAAAATCAGAATTACTCGTTTACTGTCGTAGTATAAACAGAGAGTGATATTTAAGCGAAACCTGAAGTTTCGGATCTATTTAATCGGTTTCAGTGTGTGCGTGCGTGTGTGCGTGTGAGAGAGAGTGAGAGAGAGCTTTCGTTTAAGGACGAATTCGGAGAGCATCGCGGACTGGCCGCGAAGGTAGTTTTTGACGGCTGCCGCTCGTTTTCTTCAAAGGTTTCAGTTTTATAAATCAGCGTCCAATCGTTCGTCAATAAATCGATACTGAACAGGAAACGATGGCAGAAGAAGAAACGTACGCAGCAGAGAAAGCGCCGAAGAGATTCGGGTCGAAGGAGTTCACTGATAAAGGCCCTATATCGATCGCTGGGGCCGATGGAAATCGATATCAATTAGATGCGGCTACTGATGAGTATTTTCAAGAGATTGAACGAGCGTTGAAGGAAAAGACGATGGAACAACGACGGAATAACAGTGATAGTAATAATGGCAATAATAATAGTGACAAAAATGATCGAGAGGAAGAAGAGAAGAGGGAAGAGTTAGAGCAATTGGCGAATAACGCGTTGGAAGGCGCCGAGGGAAAAGAGTGCGAGTTGATGATGGACGCGAGGTGTTCGAGAGTGATTGAGAAGCTGTGCGAATACGCGAGCGATGAGAATTTTAGCTTGTTCGTGAGAAGAGTGTGCACGGGGTGGAAGTCGTACGTACTCGCGATGAACATATTCGGATCGAGAGTTTTAGAGAGCGTTATTAGGGAAATCTCAAAGAGGTTGGACGCAGAGAAGCGCTCGGAGAAGGACGTTTTGAGATTTAAGGACATGCTGTTGGAGAAAGTTGATGTAGACGATGGGTTTGCTCGAACGTATGATGATGATGATGATGATAATGATGATGGAAATAATAACAACGATGGAAATAATAATGAACAGAACAAACAGAAACAACAACAACAACAACGACCATCCGTTCCAGAACCTGGACCGAGAAGCTGTTTAGATAATTTATCCTACGTCATGAGCGCGAAAGCGAAAGATGTGGCATTTGACCAAAGAGCGTCTCCAGTCGCTCGACGCGTGTTTTTCCTTTTCGCCGGTAAAGATATGCCGCTAAACCCGGGTGGTAGAGATAAATCTTTAGCGGCTGGACAACAAAATTACAAGCCGCAAGGAAACTTGGAAAGTAAACTGAAAGGCGCTACGACGATTGAAAAGTTTAACCCGAAACAAAAACAAAATACAGAAGATAGAATCAACGCATTTCCAGAAATACTCGAGTCACATACGAACGATGTTTTAGCTAACGTAGAAGAGGTTTTGTGGGATATGACTGAAGATCCATGCGCGAGCGCATATTTGCAGGCTATATTACTCAGTCAAGAAGGCAACGAAGCGAGTTTGAAATGGATCATTCCTGGTTTGTTGGGATGCGCGCCGCCCGAAGACGCCCCAGATGGCGAATTATTAGAGGAACTTTCTTCGGACGATATAAAGACGCTCATGCAATCGAGGTCTGGTTCGCATTTACTCGAAGTCATCGTTAAAGTTGCGCCGAGAAAGTTATCGGCTGAGATTTGGCGTAGATTCTTCCGCGATAAATTAATGTCAATATCGAAACATCCAGTTGCGAATTTTGTATTACAATCTGTTTTAGGAAGCTCAAACGATCCGTCCGTAATCGCATCAGCCGTTTCTGAACTCTCTACGTTGTTCGGTACTTTGCTCTACGAGAACAGAGCTGGGGTGATTGCCGCACTTTTAGCCGCGTGCTTGCGCTTAAACACGAACGAAAAAGATTGTTGCAAAGCTTTAGCTCGTGGTGTTACGTTCAAGTTAGAAAAGAAGAACAAAGAAGACGGCGGTCGTGTTGGTGGAAAATCGCAACTCGCGCGAGCTTTGTTGTTCCTTGGAAATCCACCGCACGGACGATGTTCCGTGCTCGGTGCGGCAATGATGCAAACACTCGCAAAATTCCCTGCAGATGCGACCATCATGTTTTGCGAGTCATTATGCGATACTGATTCGAAATCTCTTTTACAAGCCAGTCGAGACGCTTCTGGTTCGCACGCAATCGAAGCCATATTAAACTCAAGAGTCGTTAAAACTAAACACAAAAAAGCAATAAGCGAAGCGTTAATAGAACACTCCGTCGCATTAGCAGTCAGCTCTGGCGGTTCGCGCGTTCTCGAAGCGTGCTATCGCGAAACAGATGGAAGGAGCAAGAAAAGAATAGTCTCTCTTTGCTCGACGCGCGAAAAAGAAATTTGCGCCACTAGACATGGCGCCGTCTTATTCAAAAGACTTGGCGTGAAACAGTTCCAGAGCAACGCGAGTGGCTGGGAAAAAAGAGAGGAAAAAGCTGCTCACATGCGTTCCGAGTTCGAGAAAGAGTTTGGTGAAGTTCGCGAAGTTCCCCCTCCTCCTTCCTCTTCTTCGAAACCGGCCACTGGGAACAACGATACCAACAAACGCAAAAAAGACAAAGACGACGAAGACGACGAAGATGTAAAAGAACAGAAGAAAGCTAAGTTAACGAATCCGAAAGACGACGACGACGACGACGACGAAGAGAAGAGGAAGAGGAAGAAGAAGAAGAGTAAGAAGAAGGAGAACAAACCTGATAAGAAGGAAAAGAAAGAAAAGAAGGAGAAGAAGGAGAAGAAATAATAATACAGCAATAGAAAACTTTTTAACTGCCAGCATGCAAATTGTCATCAGAAAAACGCCGCCTACAAAAAAACGAATTAATCACACGATGACGTTTAGTTATTTCAACGCGCAACAAAAAACAACGCGCACACTCGCACTCGCACTCTGTTACCTGTTAATTTTTTTCTTCTCTACATTCGCAAATTGCGACCGCGACGACGAAGATAAGAACGTCATTCCATGGCAGAAAATTAACTTTGCGAAGGATATTTTAATCTACGGTCAACATAACTCAGCGCGGAAGATTAAGTTCGAATATAAGGCAACATCTGGTCTCGACGTATACAGAGTACCTAATGCGACTGCTTATGCAAATTGCGATTTAAGCGAAGCGTCGAAACTTGAGGAGGTAACGTAATGATATCGTGTGAGATTTGTTTTTGTTTTATGGGTTGCCCACATTGTATCACGTATCACGTCATGCATTTCTCTCGCGCTGACATACTACTCTCTTCTCTCTTCTCTTCTCTCTCTCTCTCTTTATCTTATGACCAAAAAAAATAGGTTCAAGTCGATTTCGGGAGGAAAGGGGTTTTGTCGTTCGTATCGGTCACGCCAGTTGCGAATTCGAGCGTGTATTACGTGTCGTCGACGAACTGCACGGCTGGAAAGAAGGTGAATATAACGCACGTCACAGAAAAACCCTCAGATGATGATGATAATGATGATGACGATGATGATGATGATGATGACGACGATGATGACGATGAAGCTGATGACCACATAGAATGGGATGATGATTCTTCGAATGAGCACGTCTATGGCGACGACGATAGAGATTTTGGAAAAGAAGTTGTTTTTAACGCAACAACGTGTCCGTTCGATTGTG
>Ga0115001_10001494_pt1 | contig 17998 bp, 18 predicted proteins | sample ArcticOcean_MG_C_12_FD_89869 | JGI IMG/M metagenome (GOLD analysis project Ga0115001, IMG submission 89869) | Marine microbial communities from western Arctic Ocean - ArcticOcean_MG_CB8_130 | ecosystem: Environmental > Aquatic > Marine > Oceanic | place: Arctic Ocean: Canada Basin | collected... | reverse complement strand
AACTTTTGGCATACGGGTCATACCGCCCACCAAAACTATTTCATCAATTTCACCAGTGGACATGCCAGCATCTTTTAATGCTGCTTGGCAGGGCTTCAAAGAGGCTTTGATTAGATCAGCCACAAGGCTTTCTAGCTTTGCCCGAGTCATTTTTACAACCAAGTGCAAAGGCTGGCCTGACGATCCGTCCATTGAGATAAAGGGTTGGTTGATCTCAGTTTGGCTGGAAGAAGAAAGTTCAATTTTTGCCTTTTCAGCGGCCTCTTTCAAACGTTGCAATGCCATCTTGTCTTTGGTTAGATCGACGCCGTTCTCTTTTTTAAATTCTTCAGCCAAATAATTTACGATCCGCATGTCGAAGTCTTCACCGCCAAGGAATGTATCGCCATTGGTGGATTTTACTTCAAACAGGCCATCGTCAATTTCCAAGATCGTAACATCGAATGTACCACCACCAAGGTCATAGACAGCAATTATTTGTGTTTCTTTTTTGTCGAGACCGTATGCCAAAGCCGCAGCTGTTGGCTCGTTGATGATCCGCAAAACTTCGAGGCCCGCAATTTTGCCAGCGTCTTTAGTTGCCTGCCGCTGCGCGTCGTTGAAATAAGCTGGAACTGTGATCACTGCCTGCGTAACTTCTTCACCAAGATAGCTTTCGGCTGTTTCTTTCATTTTTTGCAAAATAAAGGCGGAAATCTGTGACGGTGAGAATTTGTCTCCTTGTGCCTCAATCCAAGCATCGCCATTGCCACCATCAATAATAGTAAACGGCAGGTTCTTCATATCTTTTTTAAGATGTTTATCGTCAAACCTGCGACCAACCATACGTTTTACACCGAAAACTGTATTTTCTGGATTTGTAACTGCTTGGCGTTTGGCGGGCTGACCCACTAGACGTTCGCTATCGGTAAACGCAACAATCGAAGGTGTGGTTCGCGCCCCCTCGGCGTTCTCTATTACTCGAGGCTGTGACCCATCCATGATGGAAACGCAGCTATTCGTTGTTCCTAGGTCAATCCCAATGACTTTTGCCATTTTCTAGCATCCCTTCGCTCTGGCGATACCGAGGCATGTGGCCCGCGGTGCGGCGCCTTTGCCCCAATTTTAGAGTAGTTCCTATAAACTACCAGCTCATCGCGCTATATAGGTGCGGTAAACACCCCCTGCAACCATCTGGAGGCAATGAAATTTGGATTTTATGAAGTTAAATGATGGCTGTGATCCACAGCCAACGGTTACCGTAGGTGAAATATCTGTTTTTAAAGGATTTTTACCGACATCTGATCAACTTCTTCTAGTGGAGGACTTACGTCAGGTTGCGAAAAAAGCCCCAGTCTTTTCGCTGAAAACCAAATCTGGGAAACCCATGTCTGTGCGCGTTACTGCTGCAGGTGAATTTGGCTGGTTTTCGAATCATCAGGGGTACCGATATGTGAGTGAGCACCCCTCTGGCGCGACCTGGCCTGAGATTCCAGCTTCTATAATGAGTATTTGGCAGGCCATGGCAGGCCATGCGCCAAGCCCGGAGTGTTGTCTGGTTAATTATTATGGGGAGGGTGCGAGGATGGGCATGCATCAAGATCGAGATGAGGCCAATTTAAATTGGCCAGTAGTGTCTATTTCATTGGGAGACGATGCTCTGTTTCGCGTAGGTGGCCGAGAGCGTGGTGGCAAAACTTCGTCAATTTGGCTTCAGTCTGGTGATGTGGCTGTCATGGATGGTGCCGCGCGGCTTAACTACCATGGGGTTGACCGTATTAAATTTGGTAGTTCGCGATTGTTAAAAAGTGGTGGGCGCCTAAACGTAACATTGCGAGTGGTGACCTAGTGAATTGTACTGATAGCCTGTCACTGTAATGCGTAACGCTACTTGCACGCGGTAATTTTACCATAACAGCTGATATATTAGCGCTATTAATATTGCGGTTAAAGCCACTGTGATAGAGTAGTAAACCCTACAATAGGTCAGCTTTGGTGAGGCCTAAGCTGCAGCAGATGCTGGCCCTTCTTGCAAAATAGCGAGCAAGGTGCCGGCATCATCATTGTTGCGAAGTTTCATGCAAACTTCAGGATCGCGCAATGTGCGTGATACTAGCGCCAGCGCCTTGAGATGCTCTACGCCGCTTGCCAAGGGTGCAAATAATGCAAAAACTAAATCAACAGGCTGCCGGTCCACCGCATCAAATTCAATTGGGCGCTCAAGCTTAATAAAGCAGCCAACAATTTGATCTAGGCATTCAATTCTAGCGTGGGGCAGGGCGACACCGCGCCCCACACCGGTTGGACCTAAAGTTTCACGTTCAAGAAGGGCCCCTATGGCGCTCTCTGGATCAATTCCATAGTTTTGAAAAGCAAGCGCAGCCAAATCTTGGAAAAGTCGTTTTTTACTGCCAACAGACTGCGAATTACGCACTGCGTCAGCATGCAATATTTTATGTAGATCCATAGCTCATTAGTTGTATTTGGATTAAGCGGGATCAACCCACCCAATGTTGCCGTCTTCACGGCAGTATACAACGTTTACCCCATTGTGGCCTTCGTTCCTGAAGACAAGGACCGGCGCTCCGGCTAATTCCATTTGCATTACTGCCTCACCAACCGACAGAGATTGGATTTTTTGTTCCATCTCAGCCACGATTAAGGGTTGCAGTGTTTCTGGCTCAACGTCGTTCGACTCGTTTTGCGTTGCAAGGATATACGAGGATGCAAGCGAAAGTTCAACGGGTTGCGCACGTTCCCGATGATGATCCTTCAACCTGCGCTTATATCTGCGCAATTGCGTCTCCATTTTTTCTGATGCTGCATCAAAAGCGGCATAGATTTCACGGTCGTGCGCTTTGGCTTGGGCTGTGAGGCCTGTAGATAGATGCACACTAACTTCGCAGACAAATTCGTCCGAACTTCGAGAAAAAACTACTGTAGCATCTGTTGGCCGCTTTGCATATTTTTCTATTATTGTAGCCACTACAGACTTTACATGACCCTGTAGGGCCGCGCCGACATCAATTTTTTTTCCGGTGATTTTATAAAGCATTTAGTCTCCTTAAAACCAGCATCACAATACAAACTTTAAATTTGAAAGGTTATGAAGCCATCTTTACAAGCCCATACTTGGCCGGAACCCACCTAACGCAGTTTGTTTGATTTAGCTGAATAAAATGACAGCATGTAACAACTTCATCTGGCCAAATAAGAGGGCCCTCTGTCAACTTAAAATTAAAGTTACCCTAAGTGGAAATTTTCACCCAAATAGACACGTTTTACGTTTTCATCTTCAACAATTTCTTTGGTGGTACCGCTCATCAAAACTCTACCATCATGAAGTATATAGGCGCGATCTACAATTTCTAGGGTTTCCCGTACGTTGTGGTCTGTGATCAACACACCAAGCCCACGTTTCTTGAGAGCGGATACCAATGTTCTAATTTCGCCAACAGCAATTGGATCGACGCCAGCAAAGGGTTCATCGAGTAAAAGGTATTTTGGATTAGCTGCCAAACAGCGAGCAATTTCTACGCGTCGCCTTTCCCCACCAGAAAGCGCAAGCGCTGGAGTGCGCCGAAGGAGATCAATTGAGAATTCATTCAGCAATTCTTCAAGGCGTTCATAGCGGCGTTTGCGGTCAGGCTCGCTTAACTCAAGCACCGCAAGAATATTATTTTCGACTGTCATGCCACGAAAAATGGATATTTCTTGTGGTAGGTAACCAATTCCAAGCCGGGCACGTCGGTACATAGGCAAACGTGTCACATCGCGCCCGTCGACACTAACTTTTCCGCTTTCTGGGGCTATTAGGCCTGCAATAGAATAAAAACATGTGGTTTTTCCGGAACCATTTGGCCCCAATAGGGCGACAACTTCGCCGCGATGCAGCTGCATACTCACGTCTCGGACCACCAACCGTTTGCTATAGCTTTTACGGAGTGAGTCTATTTTAAGGCCACCATGACCTTCGGCCACTTCTAAAGAATGCTTAGTCATTATTTTGTCTCGCTAGACAAGACTGTACGAACTCGACCTTCAATAACCGCAGCGCCTGTTGTGAGGTTGATATTCATAGTGTCGGAGGAAATCGCGCTTTGACCCTGTGTGAGCAATACATCGCCGCTCAGTACCAAGCTGTGGCTGCTCAAATTATAGTCAGCAGATTTGGCTTCCGCAGATTCTGTTTGGGTCACTACAGTCACCCCACCGCTGGCGCTAATTTGGTCGATGCCCCCACTTTCTAAGTAGGTTACTATTACCAACTGCGCTATTATTTTTATATTTCCTTGGTCAATTACAACATTACCATCGAACCGCGCTGAGCCATCAGTCTGACTAACTGTGAGTTTGTCCGCGGTCATTTCAATCGGTTCATCTGGGTTAGAGCTGAACCCACCCACAGATAGGCTCGTCTGTGAGAGCGTTGGCAGGGCGAGACAACAAGATGAGAAAAGGATTGTAATAGTGAATATAAAGTGGCGCACAGGTTACCTCGATCAGTTTGGTTTCGGGTAGTATATCAGGCGTACACCATTTGTGAAAATGATTTGCTGATCATTGGTGATCGTTTTTACAATCATATTGCCTGCATTGATGGTGCCGAGGGCTGTTACGCTCTGAAACATAGTATCTGCCGTAGCTACACCTTGCTGAAGGTCGACTGTTAAACTGTTTGTTTTCAGCCAGAAATCCGGCATTGCAGTAAGGTAAACGTCTTTTGAGACCGTGACTTTTTGCTTGGTCGCATCTAGAGTGCCAAGACCTGCAGTAATGCGTACTGTCTTGGCGTGTTTGGATGTTAAAATAATTGAAAGGTCCGTGATATTTAAAATATCAGCATTCTGTGTATCTGATGAGGCATAGGCCGCCGACAGTGTAATCTCGGTATCATTATAAGAAACTCCAGAAAAATATGGCTTTGTAATCCGCTGCTCACGAACAATTTCAGCTATATTCAATTTGGCATAAGGGAGTGACTGGGTGACATCAACTTTACCTGAGAAAAGAAAAATTGTTGATAACATGCCTAAAGCTAAAATTGGCAGCAAGGTTTTTACCCAAACTACAAAAGCTGAATAGCTGTCACCAAACGAAAAACGCATACCACCTCTTACCTATATTTTGGCTTATGAATGGGCAAAAATATCAGTGTCTGGCCAACCGGCCAAATCTAGCTGAGCGCGCGTAGGTAGGAAGTCAAAGCATGATTTTGCTACCTCCATACGCCCCTCTCGGATCAGCATCTGGTTCAAAGATTCGCGCAGTTGGTGCAGGTACAAAACATCAGACGCTGCGTACTCAATCTGTGCCTTAGACAATCTTTTTGCACCCCAATCTGAGGACTGTTGCTGTTTCGAGATATCAATTGCTAGAAGTTCTTGCAAAAGGTTTTTCAACCCATGCCGGTCCGTATAGGTCCGGATCAAACGACTGGCAATTTTGGTACAATAAACAGGAGCGGTGAGGACTCCAAAAGCCTCAAATATTGCGGCTATATCAAACCGACCAAAGTGAAACAGTTTCAACACATTCGGATCTTCAAGCATGCGGCATAGGTTGGGGGCTGATGTTTGTCCCTTACTGATTTGCACTAGATGCGCATTGCCGTCGCCGCTAGACAGCTGCACTACGCAGAGCCGGTCGCGCTTTGGGTTTAAGCCCATGGTCTCGCAATCAATGGCAATGACTCTGCCTAGGTCCAAATTGTTTGGGAGATCGCCTTTGTAAACTTGGTTTTTCATATTTGTTCCTCTTTGAGAGCTTACCTTCTGCCTGCCTTTCTAGGGCGGCGGTGTCAATATAAGTATCTTGTAGTTGCCTGTTATGGGCGATGCATCGCTTTGATCTAGTCAGCTTGTTAAAAACTATCTATTTGCGAGACAACACGCCAAAATTTAGAATTTTAAATCGGAGTTTCAGGATGAACAATACACAAAAAACAGTTGTGAACAGCTGGAATGAATGGGACCCGCTGCGGCATGTGATCGTTGGACGGGCGGATGATTGTCATATTCCTGCTGAAGAGCCTGCGCTGGAAGCGAAAGTACCTGAAGATAGTGATATGCGGGGTCAATGGGGCCGCAGACCACAGGAAACTATTGATCGGGCCAACGAGCTGCTCGACAATTTTGCTTCTATGTTGCAAAAGCGTGGCGTGCGGGTAGACCGGCCTACTTCTATCGATCACTCGGAAGCTGTTATCACGCCTGACTTTCAAACAGAAAGCCAATTTGGGTGTATGCCGCCGCGAGATGTATTATTAACAGTTGGTTCTGAAATTTTGGAAGCGACAATGTCATATCGTTGCCGTTGGTTTGAATACTTGAACTATCGGCCGCTACTTCAGAAATATTTTGACGAAGATCCTAAGTTTCGCCATGAAGCGGCACCTAAGCCGCGCTTGACCGATGCCGATTATCATCCTGATTACCTGTCAGATAAAATTGGTGTTGAAAAACGCCTGAAATGGGCCGCAGAAAAATTCTTCGTGACGACCGAGGAAGAGCCCCTGTTTGACGCAGCGGATGTCTTGCGGTTTGGTCGTGATTTGGTAGTTCAGCACGGGTTCACCACAAATATGAGGGGTATCGAATGGTTACGTCGGCATTTTCCTGATCACCGGGTGCACGCGGTGAACTTCCCTGGTGACCCATACCCGATCCATATTGATGCTACCTTTACACCCTTACGACCCGGACTAATTTTGAATAATCCGCAAAGACGTTTGCCAGACGAGCAGCGTGAAATGTTTACGAGAAATGATTGGGAAATTGTGGACTCAGCGCAGCCCGCGCACAACGCGCCACCACCTTTATGCTATTCATCCACGTGGCTAAGTATGAATGTATTAGTTTTGGATCCGAAAACGGTTTGTGTTGAAAAATCGGAAATCTATCAGGCTGAGCAAATGGACAAATTAGGCATGGAGGTTGTCGAAATCGATTTGCGCGATGCCTATGCTTTTGGTGGTGGTCTGCATTGCTGCACCGCAGACGTCTACCGTGAGGGCACCTGCGAAGATTACTTCCCAAATCAATAGACTTTTCTCGGGCCGCGCTGGCCGTGGCCCGAGATTTTCTAGAATAAGACGGCCCTTGTGACCTTCACCGTAGCCAGCACCCGGGTTTTGGCCAGTAGCTTGATAGTCACTTCCAGATATTTTATGTGGTGAAATTATATGGCACGTCCAGTAGATTATAAAGTATCATGTTTATCGAAATTATAGATCACAAGGGCTAATGTACTGGTTAATTTACTACCTCGAGACTCCACGTGGTTTTCAAAAAATACTCCGCTTTAGGGGGTAGTCCGAAACAAGTGTTCGTAAAATAATACTAGTGTTTGAGTCTTGCCTAAAATAGACAAGGCTAAACCTAGCAGGATCCCTATATATGTGTAATTAAACAATAAATTTATATTTTTATTATAAAAATAATAGTTTTAACGTGGGGCACCCAATCCACGTAAAGGCCTCATTCGGGTAAGTATTTAATACGAAAGTGTGTTGCCTAGAGATTTTTTAGGGCCAGCCCTGGTTGAAAAGGGCTGCCCACCATCCGCCAAATGGTGGTGAATCTGGAGGGAACCACCTCGCTTATTATTTGTACAAATACTGCATTAACCTAATCAAATTAGAATAATTATGCTTGAAAAGTATTACCCTTTGAAGCAAATATATTTGTTAAGAGGGTTAATTTGGTCAACATTCTGTGCACAGGTTGAACCAACAGCCGTGATTTCAGGGAGGATAACATGAAATCTTTATTTAACACCGCTGCTGCTGCAGCGATTGCCGCCACAGGCGCAACCGCTGTATCCGCTCAGGACCTAACCATTGCTATCGTAAACAATGGTCACATGATCAACATGCAAAAAGTTGCAGAAGCATACACTGCGGATACTGGCGTAAACCTAAACTGGGTTTCCTTGGAAGAAGGCGTACTCCGCGAGCAGGTCACATCCGACACTGCAACTGGTGGCGGCCAGTACGACATCATCAACATCGGCATGCAAGAAGCACCAATCTGGGGCGCTGCTGGTTGGATTGAGCCTCTGAACTTTGGCGCTGACTATGATGTTGACGACATGCTGCCTGCGATGCGCAATGGCTTGTCACACGACGGTACATTGTATGCGGCACCATTTTACGGCGAATCTTCAATGGTTATGTACCGGAAAGATTTGACAGATGCTGCTGGCGTTGTTGTACGTGACAATGACACATGGGCAAACATCAAAGGCGCTGCAATGGCGATGCACGACCCAGACAATGGTGTATATGGTGCATGTTTGCGCGGTAAGCCAGGTTGGGGCGACAACATGGCGTTCGTCACAACTATGGTAAACTCTTTTGGCGGTGCTTGGTTTGATGTGGACATGCGTCCTGCTTTGAACTCAGCTGCATGGAATGAAGCCATTAACTTCTACGTTGATCTGCTTGGTAACTACGGCCCTCCAGGCTCTGAAGGTAATTCATTCAACGAAATATTGGCTTTGTACAATGAAGGCAAATGTGGCATGTGGATTGACGCGACAATCGCAGCATCTTTCTTGACAGTTGACGGCGTTGCTTACGCACAGTCGCCAAACGCTGGTAACCCAGTTGGTGCCAACTGGCTGTGGGCATGGGCGATGGCTGTTCCAACGGGCTCACCAAACTCAGAAGCCGCGCATGCGTTTATCGAATGGGCAACTTCAAAAGCATACATCCAAGCTGTAGCAAACCACCCAGACTTCGGTTGGGGTTCCGTTCCAACTGGTACGCGTGCGTCAACATACGCATACCCCGAGTTCCAGGCGGTTGCTGGTTTTGCAGCGGCTGAAATGGCAGCGATCGAATCTGCAGCACCTGCTGCAACAGACGTGAAACCATATGTTGGTGTTCAGTTTGCTGCGATCCCTGAGTTTCCAGAAGTCGGTTCCGCTGTAGCACAAGAAATTGCTGCCGCACTTTCTGGCGCAAAAACAGTAGAAGAAGCCTTGGCTGCCTCACAGGCCGCGGCGACTGCGATCATGTCTGAAGCTGGTTATTTCTAGGCTTTAAGGTGGATTAAAAAAGAGGCCCAGAGTGTTTTCTGGGCCTCTTGTCTCAACAGATCTTGTCATCCGCCCGAGTTGAAATTTGGACTGTGATGGGGCTCCCTTCTAAACGACAATTGCTGCACATTACCAAAGCAAACCTTCGCTTTCAAAGGGACACGGTACCATGGCAAATAGAACGCTACCTAGACTTCTCCAAACACCGGCCGTGGTGTTCTTGTTGATTTGGATGTTGGTCCCACTAGGTATGACCCTGTATTTTTCCTTTATTCGATATGTTTTGATTAATTTGAGAAGGCCTGAGTGGGCTACTCCGAGCCTAAGCAATTGGCGCGGTTTTGGAAATTACAAATACGTTTTGGAGGCTAAGGATTTTTGGATGGCGATCCAGAACAGTGTTTTAATCGTATCCAGCATTCTCATTTTGACCGTCATCTTAGGACTTATGATTGCGGTTCTCGTCAACCGAACATTTCCCGGGCGGGGCATTGTGCGTGTTCTGCTTATTTCTCCGTTTTTTGTTATGCCAGCAGTTAATGCGGTTTTATGGATCAACATGATCTTAGATCCAGTATTGGGCCTGAATGGCCTCGCGGTTACTGGTTTGAATGAAGTTCTAGCTGGCCTGCGAGACTTCCCCGTGATTGGTGGTTTTTTTTCGATGTGGCCGGAAATTAAACCCATGTCTTTTCGTGCCAGCCAAACCTCAGCCTATGCTGTAATCATGATGGTCACCTGGCAGTGGACCCCGTTTGCGGTTCTTATCTTCATGACATCTTTGCAGTCTGAGGATGAATCTCAAAAAGAGGCCGCAATGCTGGACGGCGCGAACGCTTGGTCACAATTCATTAACTTGACCGTCCCACATTTGGCGCGCCCGATTGCAATCGTGGTGATGATTCAATCGATTTTTCATCTGTCGCTCTATGCGGAAATCGAGATTGTTAGCCGCGGCAATGGGAATAAAAACCTGCCGTATCTTATCGGTGAATTTACTTCGAATAATATTGGTGCCGCAAGTGCAACTGGCATCTTTGCTGTAATCCTTGCCAACGTCGTCGCAATTTTTTTGCTGCGTATGGTAGGCAAGAGTTTGATGGATTAGGAGTGAGACAATGGCGGCAGTCGCTCAAACATCAAAGCTTGGCAAGGTCCTTTGGCCGGTTCTCGCGTGGACAATTGCACTCATCTTTTTCTTCCCGATATTTTGGCTAGTGTTTACCAGCTTCAAAACGGACGCCGATGCGGTGAAGCCGGAGCACCTGTTCTTCTTCACGCCGACGCTTGAAAACTATACGAATATGACGGAAAACTACGACTACTGGCGGTTTGCCATTAATTCGGTGATCACGTCGACGTTTGCCACGGGTTTTGCCTTGATTGTAGGCGTGCCGGCCGCCTATGCGATGGCGTTCGATCCGAGCCGCCATACCAAAGACATCCTCGTTTGGATGCTGTCTACCAAAATGCTACCGGCTGCTGCTGTTTTATATCCGATGACATTTTTGACGAAAAACGTTCTTGGTCTGTTTGACACCCATTTTTTGATTATTGTGGTTCTATGCTTGATCAACTTGCCCATCGTGATTTGGATGTTGTTTACCTATTTCAAGGAAATACCCAAAGACATCATCGAAGCTGGCAAAATGGACGGTGTAAGCACTTGGGGTGAGATCAAAGATATTCTTATTCCGCTGGCCTGGGGGGGGATCGCGTCAACGGCACTTCTGACCTTTATCTTTTGCTGGAACGAAGCCTATTGGACGGTTCGCTTGACCACGATAGATGCGGCGACACTGTCGAAGCTGATCGAGGGCAATCGTGCGCCCGAGGGTTTATTCTTTGGACGATTGTCTGCGGTTTCCACTGCTGCCGTAGGACCTATTGTTGTCTTAGGCTGGTTTTGTCAAAAGCAATTGGTCCAAGGCCTAACCTTTGGAGCTGTAAAATAATGGCACTCAATGCAGACCTTACTGATTTGACCGGAAAAACCTGCATCGTCACGGGTGTCAATGGCGGCATTGGTCAGTCAACTGCGGAACACTTTTTGGCGCAAGGTGCGCGGGTTTTTGCGACTGATGTGGCTGGCAGCTATGCCGGAGTTCCGCATGCTGATTTGATCTATACGAGGTTTGATCTGTTGCTGGATACGGGTTTAGAGGGTGCTGTACAGTGGGTGCAGGCATGCCAACCAGACGTTTTGTTCAATAATGCCGCTCTTTTTGATATGGGGTCAGTGCTTGAGGCTGATTTGAACCAAATGGACCGCTTGTTTGGTGTGAATGTGCGGGCGCTTTATGCTCTGTTGCAAGCCGCCTCCCAATCCATGGTGGCCACCAAAACCAAAGGTTCAATTATCAATATGGCCAGCCAAGCCGGCCATCGTGGCGAGGCTCTGGTTGCGCATTACTGTGCCACTAAAGCTGCAGTTATAAGCTATACCCAATCAGCAGCTTTGGCGCTCGCGTCGCATGGTGTCCGGGTAAATGCAATCTCACCGGGCGTGATTGATACGCCGATGTGGAAAACGGTTGATGGATTGTTTGCTCAGTTTGAGGGCAAAGAGCTGGGACAAAAGAAAAGAGAAGTTAGCGAGGCTGTACCTTTGGGTTACATGGGTGCGCCAAAGGATGTTGCGCGTGTAGCCGTGTTCTTGGCCAGTCAGCAATCAGAATATATGACGGCTCAAACCATCGGTGTAGATGGTGGAAATGTTCTGAGGTAATCCATGTCAATTATTCAGCCAGAAATTGAATTCGTTGATCGGTCCACCCGAAGTATCCGTTATTTGGAGCATGGTTGGCCGACGGATTTGTGTCGTTGGCACAGTCATGAAGAATATGAACTGCATTTTATTGTAGAAACACGTGGCAAGGCTTTTGTGGGTGACTACATTGGCGACTTTGGCCCTGGCGCTTTGTACCTGACAGGGCCAAATTTGCCGCATAATTGGATGACTGATGAAGTTTGGACCCGCAAGGTTGATACTCGCGATATGCTGGTGCAATTCAATCAATCTAGTTTTGATGCCTTGCTGACAGCTTTTCCAGAGTTTTCCAATATGCGGCGCATGCTGACCTTGTCCCAGTCTGGAATTGAGTTTGTCGGCTTTAACCCCTCCTTTGCCCGCGGCCATATGGAAGCAATTCGTGATGCTCGTGGGCCTGAGCGGATTGTCGCGTTTTTGCGGTTTATGGTGCGGGTAAATGAGCATGCCGAAAAGAAGGTCTTGTCTGTCAGCAAGATGGTTCAAATCGACGGCAACGGTAAGCAGGCGAGAATTGGTGAAGCCATTGATTTCATCGTGAACAACTTTTCAGATGAAATCTCCATAGACCGCGCTGCTAATATTGCGGGCATGTCGCCGGCTGCATTTTCGCGCAATTTCCAATCAACAACTGGACATAAGTTTGTCGAGTTCGTCAACCGCATTCGGATAGGTCAGGCCTGTGGAATGCTCTATGCAACTGATGCGCAGGTTTCCACAATCTGTTTCGATGTTGGGTTTCAAAACTTGGCAAATTTTAACCGCCATTTTTTAAAGATGAAAAACATGACTCCAACAGAATATAGAAATACAGCCCAAACTGATTTAGCGCCAAGCGCCGGTACTAGCAGATGAGCCACCCGTTACATTCCGCGTTGTTTGAAACGTCATACGACCGTGCCATCTGCGACATTGGAATCGTGCATCTTGGGTTTGGTGCGTTTCATCGCGCACATCAGGCGCTTTATGTTGATGACTATATGGATCAAACCGATGATCTACGCTGGGGCATCGCTGCGGTTAACTTAAGGGCTGCTGACGCTGCTGCATTTTCTGGCTTGGAGGTCGAATCAAATGGCTATGTGGTCAAATCCATGTCGAGCAGTGGCAAGGTGGGTTTCCGCCGCGTACGCTCACACGTGCATTTCGCAGATTGGACGCAAGGCCCCGATTCAGCAGAGGCCTTGCTGGCGCTCCCCTCAGTTCATATGGTGACAATTACTGTGACTGAAAGTGGCTATTACCTAGATGAGGCTGGTGCCTTGAACCCAGAAGACCCCGTGATGAAAGCCGAATTATCCGGTGCCAACCCAACGACAATTTATGGGTATTTGAGCCGTGCTTTGGCCTTGCGTAAGGCGGCAAATCTAGGCGAAATTTCAATTTTGTGCTGTGATAATATTCGTCAGAATGGTAAAATGTTGCAGCGAAATCTTTTTGCTTACCTCGATATTCAAGGCGACACTGATTTGGCTGACTGGGTAAAGTCTTCTGTAACTTTTCCATGCTCAATGGTGGATCGCATCACACCTCGCAGTACTGACGCTCTACGGTTCGATGTTGAATCGCTCTTTGGGCCCAGCCCCTTTGCACCGGTTATGGCTGAGGACTTTCTTCAGTGGGTTGTTGAGGATGATTTCATAGCCGCGCGACCTGATTTGCCAAAAGTGGGTGTCATATTTACCAAAAATGTAGATCCCTATGAAGAGGCGAAAATACGCATCCTGAATGGTGGTCACACTTGTCTTACATATCTTGGCGCATTGGCCGGGCATAATACCTTTGATCAAGTGATGGCTGACCCAGAACTTTTTGCGCATTTTGAAGAGTTTGAGCGCAAAGAAGTTTTGCCTGCGCTTACAGAGTCACTGCCGTTTGATAAAGACCAATATCTGGATCAAATCATCGCCCGCTTTAAAAACGCGTCGATTGGTGATACTGTGGAACGGATCTGCTCGGATGGATTTTTGAAGTTTCCCATCTTTATTCGCCCCACCCTGCAGGGCTGCTTATCGCAGGGTATTTTGCCACGCGCTGGGATACGCTCAATTGCCAGCTGGTATGTGTTTTGCAAACATATTGAAGCTGGAAGGTTACAAATTAAATACGCCGAGCCCTATTGGGACAATGTGCGCGTTTTGTTAAGTGACGGTCAGATCGAAGCTTTTGCAGGCTCTGTCCCACTGTGGGGAGACATTCCTCGTGATTACCCTGAATTTATGCCTGCGCTGGCGGTTGCAATTAAAGAAATGGATATGAAATGGCCAGTGTAACAATTCGCGATGTCAAAAAGTCCTATGGTGATCAACAGGTCATGCATGGAATTGATTTGGATGTGAACGAGGGTGAGTTTGTTGTATTTGTGGGGCCTTCGGGCTGTGGCAAATCCACGCTGTTGCGCATGATTGCAGGTCTGGAAGAGATCTCATCTGGAGAAATTTTAATTGGTGATAAAGTGATCAACAATGTGGCGCCCGCAAAGCGTGGCGTGGCGATGGTGTTTCAATCCTACGCTCTGTATCCACATATGACAGTTTTCAATAATATGGCTTTTGGTCTCAAACAGGCCAAAACTGCGCCGGAAGAGATCGACCGCCGAGTGCGGGAGGCCGCTGAGGTTTTACAGATCACAGACTACCTTGATCGCAGCCCCCGCAACCTGTCGGGTGGCCAGCGCCAGAGGGTGGCTATTGGCCGTGCGATTGTGCGTGATCCTGAAGTGTTTTTGTTTGATGAACCTCTGTCTAATCTGGATGCAGCCTTGCGCGTGCAAACCCGGCTTGAAATTGCACGCTTACATGAGCGGCTGCAATCCACCATGATCTACGTGACTCACGATCAAGTGGAAGCGATGACACTGGCGGATAAAATTGTGGTGTTGCGTGACGGCCGGATTGAGCAGGTGGGCTCGCCGATTGATCTCTATCAGTGCCCAGCCAATGCTTTTGTGGCTCAGTTCATTGGCAGCCCGAAGATGAATTTTTTCACATCGGCTGAGCTCGCGGTGAATGCTAGCAAAAAGCTACCGGCAGCTGCTGTAGGGGCAAATATTGGTATTCGGCCTGAACACTTGACCGCCAGCACAGAAAAGGGCGCATTGATTGGTGGAGCGTTGGATTTGGTCGAGCAATTGGGTGAGTATGCTTTGGTGCATTTGAACACAGCTGCAGGCGTGCCCTTTATCGCTAAAATGGACGAACCCCCTGAAGTCACTAAGGGCGCGCAAATGTGGTTCACCGCCAATCCTAATTTGGTGCACTTTTTTGCTCAAGAATCCGGTCTTCGGATTAATTCCTAAACAAAGACTGCCATACCCCCTATCGGGCGTGGCGGTTGCCTTGCTCAAGCCTGCGCGAGTAGGGCGTCGACATGGGCGATTTTACTGTCTTTGTCATAGCCGTCGAAATACACAGAATTCATAATATGCGGTGGGCCGAAGAAAAACCGTTCATACAGGGTTTGGCGGTTGCCGAAGCCTGATACGGCAATGTCATGTGCGAGCCGGTACAGGGCCACGCGGTCGCGGCTGTCCATGTGGGTGAGTTGAAAGTATTTCTCCACATCCGCCGACATGCCATTGCTAAAGTCTGCTTCTGTTGGCGATGCCATCAGGGAGGATGACCCCAGCAGTTGCATGATCTCTACCATGCGCGGATACATCTTCGGGAAGAGATTGCGGGACGTATCAAGCGGACCACGCAGGGGGATAAAATTGCCCCATTGATCTTCATGCGCCTGCTGCTCGGCAGAGAACAACAAGGCCCGCACGGTCTCAGCCATCATCATCACTTCTGCGATCATGCCCTTGGTGGCGAGGTCTTTGTCTCGGCCGGTAGCTTTGGCGATGGCGCACATGATGCCTACCATAAACTCGGCTTTTGCCAGCTTCCCGCAAGCCACCTGATGCGCCATATGCACCACAGCGTTGGTTGCGCCAAAAGCCTGATTGCATAGATTTGGCTCGCCATACATGAAAAGACGTTCCCAAGGCACTAATACATCGTCGAAGATCACCACTGCATCCATTTCCTCATAGCGCGAAGAAAGCGGAGCGTCGAAGTGCGATTTTCCGTGATCATAGGTGTCCCGGCAGAGCATTTTAAGCCCTGGCGTTGCGATGGGAATGGCGAAAGCAAAGGCAAAAGGTATATTGCTTGGGTCGGCTTTAAGCACAGTGGAGGGGAAGACCTCAATTTCATCTGCCAGTGGCCCCAAAGTTGCCAGCAATCGTGCACCCTTGACGATGATGCCGGCATCGGTTTCTTTGACCACGTGCAGGGCGACCTCTTGATCAAACTTACCGCTGGCGAATTGTTCGTGCGAAACGGATGGGTTTACGAGTGTGTGGGTTAGCACCCTATCGTTGAGCCTGATTTCATCGTAGAAACTCACCATGTTCTTAACGAAATCTGCCTGACCAACTGTGCCCTGCGCTAAAAAACCTGGTGCATGGGCAAAAGCCATAACTGATGCATTTTTGTAATCTGGGGTTCGGCCAAACATCCCATTGGACCATGTGGCCCATTCATAAAAGGCGCGGCCTCGTTGCAGCACATCTTCCTTAGACTTTGGCACCTTATGCGAAGTGGCGCAGCGGATACCGTCTTTGTCGAGAAAGGTTACTTTGTCGCGGCTGGCCTCTTCATGCTGACGGTCCAAAAAACCGGCTAAGGAGGCCGCACCCCCTTGTATACCAGGCTCGGCGGTCACGTCTTTCACCCTTGCGCCACGGGTCCAAATTTCACGATCGTCGCGCAGCCCTTCAAGATACTCTGCGCCCATCCGAATACCTGCGTTTTTCATGCTAAGCTCTGTTGTTCTGCTGGCTCTGCCATTTTGTCTAAAATACGATTTAATTCGCCCCATTCTTCTGGGGTGATCCTTTGCATAAAACTATCGTGGATTTGTTCGACCTTTGGCAGCATGCGTTCTTGCAAGTCGCGGCCCGCCTGTGTGGGGATAATATGTACATGCCTGCGGTCCTCAACCGAGCGCAGACGGCCAATCAGACCTTTCTTTTCAAGACGGTCCAAAATGCCCACCAAGGAGGGCGTGGGTAACAAGGTGATCTGCGAGATTTGTGCGGAGGTTAAATGCTTTTTCTCCCAAAGCGCACGCAGTACTCGCCATTGCTGATCCGTCAGGCCGTGAGCCTGAAATAGGCTGCGATAGGTAGGCATTATGCCGTCTAGAGTGCGGCTGAGTAGCATAGGTAGGCTGTTAAGAAATTTTGGCATATGCTCACTTGTTTATTAATGATTAATATATTAACTACTTTAAGCGCCGGTCGTTTGTCAACAAAAACGCGATCATAACTTGCCATTTCTGTTGTTACAGCGATTATTCGCGTAGAGGATTGGAAGGAAATCACATGCCCCACCTTATAATTCAATATTCAGAAAGCCTCGGCGAGCAGGTGGATATGACAGAGTTTTGCGCCGTGATGAGTAAAGTGATGCAGCAAACAGGTCTATTTCCTTTGGCCGGCATCCGGGTGCGTGCGCATCCCATGCCGCACAGCTCCATTGCAGATGAGCATCCCGAAAATGCTTTTTTGGATATTACCTTGCGGATTGGCGAGGGGCGCAGTGGCGCGCAGAAAGCGGCTGCGGGCTCCGCTTTGATGGAGGGTGCAAAATCTGCCTTTTCGGCACAGTTGGCACACCCGCACTTTGCCCTATCGCTTGAAATCATCGAGATATCCAAGTCGTTCAGCTGGAAAACCAACAGCATTCACCCCCGGCTTAAGAATTAATGCACGCCACCAAAGGAGAAACTTTATGAAATTTGCTACAATTTGCAGTCAGAGCATAGAGCTTTACGGTGCCGTGACAGACGCCGGCGTTATCGCCCTGTCGCAAGACTTTCCACAATGGGCGACGCTGAAAGATGTGATTGCGGCTCAGGGGCTGCCCATCTTATCTGCGGCAGCTGACGGTATGGCTGTGAGCCATCACAATGGGAGTTTCTCCTATGAGATGCCTGTGGCCAATGGGGAGAAGATCATTTGCGTGGGGGTGAACTTCCCAGATCGCAATGCAGAATATAAAGATGGCACCCAAGCGCCGGCTAATATGTCGTTGTTTCCACGTTTTGCGCGCGGGTTTGTGGGCCATGATCAGGCGTTGATCCGGCCCCCTGAATCGCATCAGCTGGATTATGAGGGTGAGATTGCAATTGTGATTGGAAAGCGGGGGCGGCGCATTT
>Ga0115001_10001492_pt1 | contig 18021 bp, 15 predicted proteins | sample ArcticOcean_MG_C_12_FD_89869 | JGI IMG/M metagenome (GOLD analysis project Ga0115001, IMG submission 89869) | Marine microbial communities from western Arctic Ocean - ArcticOcean_MG_CB8_130 | ecosystem: Environmental > Aquatic > Marine > Oceanic | place: Arctic Ocean: Canada Basin | collected... | reverse complement strand
GGGACGGGGTTGATAAGTAAATTTCACAGGTAAAGTGTAAATTTAAAAGGTGTAAATTTCGGATCTCAAAGGCGGTAGACTTTCAAATCAGTTCTACTTTCAAATTGCTGCCCTCTTGAGCATCACTCGCGTCACGCGGGGCGGCGGGTCCAGTTCAGGACGACACTTTTAGGTCACATTCTTACTGGGTGGTCGTTCGTATATCGTATGATAACTCTTTACAGCACATCAGATGATACGTGTTACTAGCGAAAATCTCGATTACTGAGCGGCTGAGCCATCGGAGTGAGATCGACAAACTTCTCGCAAAAGCCGGCCCGTTTTCGCGATGTTGCTCATGCCCTCTCAGACGCCGTCAGAGCCGTAATCTTGACAGTAACATGGGTACTGTTATGGTTGTGAACGACGCGTAGTACTCTACCGACCGCCTTTTACAGTCAATATTTGCTCTGAAAGAGCCATATGACCCCGTTTGACCCGCCGCCGCGTGACGCGAGTGATGTGCGGGAGGCAAACCATTTGAAAGGAGAATTGCTGCTTGAAAGTCTACCGCCTTTGAGATCCGAAATGTACATCCCTTTTAAATTTACACTTTACCTGTGACATTTACCTATCAACCCCGTCCCCAACCCCGTCCCTTTGAGCTGGGAATACGCACATTCTCGGAAGCCTCGAGGCACAACGACGCGCACGACGCGGACACAAAACCATCCACTCTTCCAACTGCATGTCCGGTAAGAAAGCTCGCGCGCGAAAGCAAAAGCGCGAGCGCCGCCGCGATGCTAACGCGGGCGAAGCCTTCCCCCGCCTTCCCAACCACCTCGTCGTCACTCACGTTCTCAGATCTGAGTGTTTCGACGACCCCGCCGATCTCGCACGGCTCCCAGCGGTGAGCCGCGCGATGCGCGACGCGGTGGCAGAAACGGGGCTTCGGCTTAAGGAGCTTGATGAAAAGCGTGCCGTGGAGCTCGGATGTTTAAGCGCGCTGCAGCGCATGCAACGGCAAGGTCGCCTGTCGTGTCAAGAACTCCTTTGTCAGGCAGCGGCGAGGAGCGGACAGCTCGAAGAGTTGAAGACGTTGCGCGCGGTCGGCTGGCCGTGGGACCGGGACACGTGCTCGGCGGCGGCTTTGGGCGGGCACCTCGAGGTGCTGCGGTGGGCACGCGCGAAAGGCTGCCCGTGGGATATACTCACGTGCCATGAAGCTGCGGAGGGCGGGCATCTGAAGGTGCTACTGTGGGCGCGTAAGAACGGTTGCCCATGTGAAGAGAACGAGCTGTACATCGCCGCTCTAAATGGCCGAGTGGCGATGGTGCGGGCGCTGATGGAGTTGGGCGCGGACGTCAACAAGGCGACGGATGATGGCATGACGCCGCTGTTTATTGCTTCTCATCAGGGCAACGAGGTGGTGGTGCGGGTGCTGATCGAGTTGGGCGCGGACGTTAACAAGGCAAGGGATGACGGCGTGACGCCGCTGTTTATCGCCGCTCTAAATGGCCAAGTGGCGATAGTGCGGGCGCTGATGGAGTTGGGTGCGGACGTCAACAAGGCAAGGCATGACGACGTGACGCCGCTGTTTAATGCCGCTCAAAACGGCCACGAGGTGATAGTGCGGGCGCTGATGGAGTTGGGTGCGGACGTCAACAAGGCAAGGGATGACGGCGTGACGATGCTGTACATCGCCGCTCAACAGGGCCACGAGGCGGTAGTGCGGACTCTGATGGAGGCGGGCGCGGACGTCAACAAGGCGACGGATAACGGATGGACGCCGCTGGCCATAGCCGCTCAACAGGGCCACACGGCGATTGTTCAGATTCTCAGGGATGCCGTATTGGTCCAGATGCAGCATTTGTCTTTGTAAATACCAGACGCACGATTTTGTATACCCTAACATCGATATTAAAGCTTCGCCTTCGCCCCCCCACCGCCCTCGCTCGCGTCATTTTTCGTCCCGATTTTTGTGACCTCTTTTCATTCGAACCGCATCTGCCATTTCACAACCGCGCTCGTCACACGCACGATGTCTGCGTTCCAGGAAGAATTCAACCTCGCCGTTGAGGTCGCGAACAAGCTTCCCAAGGCTTCAAACGAGGACATGCTCGAGATGTACGGCTGGTTCAAGCAGTCCAACCTCGGCGACGTCAACACCGGTACGCCACGCCCCGACGATTGTTCGGTCCGATCGGTTTTCCTCACTCCCGACCCGACCGATCGTGGTCGCTGACCTGTCCTGTCCGTCTCGTTCCAAAATCCGCACAGCCCGGCCCGGTATGTTCGACATGAAGGGAAAGGCCAAGTGGGACGCGTGGGAGAAGTGCAAGGGCGTTTCCAAGGAAGAGGCGATGCAGAAGTACTGCGAGGTTATCAAGCGCCTGTCTGCGTAAGTGGAGACGCACGCAAAAAAGCTGACGCGTGTGTTTTCGTCCGATGATGACGACCAACGGCGCCACGCCGTGAAACCGTTCGTGACATTGTTTATATCAGTCCATGTGCGTCTCAGCAACAAACCTGCACTTCCTTACATCTCTCCAGTCACGTAAACGCGCTCGAACCCGACGCTTCCGCCTTTTCCTCGTGTAGCCCCGCAACCCTACGCACGCTCGCGTTAACGAAAAAAATGGTTCTTTTGACAGTCACATCAAACCGCAAAGAACCTATAAGTTATCGGATACTGAATTGGACGTGAACTCCCGCGCTCTCTTTCGGCGGCGCGGCGCACCGCGACGCCGCCTGATATTTGGACCTGTCCCGCACGCCGCATCCGTGAGGCATTCGTGGTGCGAGCACACCGTCCCCGCTGGCCCGGCGCGCCACCGGTGCTGCGGTGACCGCGAGGCCACGGGCGAAGTCCGCATTCCACGTTTGCTGACGTTGATTTAGCGTGGGGACGAAAAATGGCGAGCTCCGGGGACGCGCGTCCGGTCGACGACGGAACCGTGCATACCGCAAACGGCGCGACGCAGATCCACGATGAGGTACGTGTAACAAACACCGCGCTTCGCACGGAAAACGTTCGGACACACGCGGTTGCGACGAAGCCAAGGATCCCTGACAATCGAAATTCGCGCCAAACCCGCGGGGACGCGGACACGCTTCGGGAACCCCACCCGCAAATACTGACCGCACTTTTCTTCGCTTCCGACACGAAAAAAAAAAAACAGTCTCGTTTCGTCCCCGCGCTGCGGGCCGGCGAGCACGGCGACATCGGCCCTCGGCGTAGCATGGAGGACGCTGTTTTCGTTGACGGACCGTGTGTTAGTGGCTCGTGTGCTTTTTACGGTGTGTTCGACGGCCACGGAGGCCGGGCGGCTGCTGATTTCGTGAGCAAACGCTTGGTCCCCGCGATTCGTGCGCTCGCCAAAAAGAGTTCAAACGGGAACGGCGACGGCGTTACCGGCGGCGGCGGCCTTGACGTGGATTCCATCGCGGCCTCACTGAAGACCGCGTATACACAGACCGATTTCGAGTTCAAACAAAGTGCGACCACGGAGGAGGCTTCCTCCGGGACCACCGCGCTTGTGGTTTGCGTGTGCGGCGACGCGCTGCTCGTGGCGAACGCCGGGGATTGCCGGGCGGTGCTGTCGCACGTGGGCAAGGCGGTTGATTTGACGGTTGACCAGAAACCTTCGCTGGCGTCGGAAACGGCCCGGATACAGCAAGCAGGTGGGTTCGTGGAGGACGGGTACGTCAACGGCCACCTGGGGGTTAGTCGGGCGTTCGGGAATTTTCACGTCGTGGGGCTGAAGGGCGTAGGCGAGAACGCCGAGCGCGGGCCTTTGGTGGTGACCCCCGAGATCACGAGGCGAACGTTGGTAAACGGGGATGAATTTTTGCTAATAGCGTGCGACGGGCTGTGGGACGTTTTCTCATCCAGCAACGCGGTGGATTTTTGTAGACGCAAGTTAAGGGAACACAACTCCCCGCAGCGAGCCGCGAAGGAACTGTGCGACGAGGCAAAGAAACGGGACACCGCGGATAACGTCACCGCGGTGGTGGTTTGCTTTTGCGAAACGTTTGAACGGAGCGGGGAAAGAGTTGGAAGAGTTGGATCGGCGAGCGGCGAGGAAAAATCCCAGCAGAGCCTGGGCGCCTCGATTTCAAGTGAAGGCCTTTCTTCGCTTCAAAAGGCCCTGCGAAGCGACGAAACCGCGGCCGCGAGCGCCGCGCTGCTGTCACCGACGCTCGCAAGGAACGTACCGGCGGGCCAGCGAAGGCTCACGCGCGTCGCGAGCATCAACCCGTCGTCGCCGAACCGCAGCCCAGACGGGGACGGTTTCGGCGGCTTTTCCGCTTTCGAGTTGGCGCTTTCCAAAGCGCGCGCGGTGGATACCGGGGGGGCGGCGGTGGAACACCTGAGCTCGCTGACGGAGGAGGGTGGTGGTTTGGGGAACGGCTAAGTAGTCTATCACGGGGGGTGCGTTTATTAAACAATGCGATAGTTGTGCGATGACTCGATGTTCTTCTTTTTTGACAAACAAACGAGCCACTACACTAGTCGATCATGGTCTAACTCATATCTAGATGCCTTTCGCGATGACGCCGTAGTCGATGGGTACGTGTCGGTCGATGTCGTTGTTCGAAGGCGGCATGGGGGCATCCGACCACAACCCTACCATCACCGCCCTCCCTTGTCTCCCATTTCCTTCCCCAGCCTTTCATCCGCTTCCATTTGCTTCGCGCCTTTGTCCGCTTGCTCCAGCACCACGTCGCAGCACTCGAAGTAGATATCTTTCAGCCGGTCCACGACGCGCGAATCGGCGTCGTCGCGCTTCAGCGCGACGCGCATGTTTATCACGCAGTCTATTAACCGCCCCGGCCGCACGTCCCTGACGTCGAAGACGTCCATTTTTTTCTCGTCCTCCTCCCCTGCCATCTCGTTCCGTTGCTTGAACCCTCTTGATACTCTTTTCAGTTTTATCTTGCCCCCGTCCGCGTCCCGGGCCTGGTCTAAATCGCGACACTCATCCAGGGTGTCGTGGACGAGCGCGCGTCGTTTCAGCGACTCGTTCACGACGCAAAGCTCCTTGATCATGGAGGCTTCCGCTTTGGGGATTTCGCTTGGCGAAAAAGCGCGGCTGGTGACCGTGGTGCCGAACACGCCGTCGTCAGCGCACTCCGGGTGCATCTGCCTGGTCGTTTCCCGGACCAGCAGAAGCTGCCAAAGCAACTGCCAGTTCGGCACGTGGTCCTGGCTTTCCATCTCGTCCACTAACCGGGACGCGACTTGTTCCACCGACTGAATCGTCGCGCTCGGTACCTCCATGCCGTCCACGTACCCCCCCCCCGTGTGCGCCACGCGCAGCACTTCCACCCGCGCCCCTTTCGATTTCAAACGTGAAACAAGCTGCACGACCTGGATATCAGCACCCATCTCGCCCGTCACCGCGCTCAGCACCTCTTCGCGAATCGCGGCGAGCATAGAGAGCAATTGAAAATCCCCCCCGCTTTCCGCAACCTGGACGTACGCGGAAAGCGCAGCCATGAAGCTCCCGTCTAAAACCGGGAGGTGTTTCCGGACCACAGCGCGCAAAATTGCTTCCTTGTCAATCGTGGAAGGGAACGACGGTTGCGACGACGACGACGTAGAGACTCCATCGTCGTCGTCGTCGCCCGGGATCACCTCCTCCACCGCCTCCTCCACGAACACACGCTCCACGGTTTCCTTGATGATCAAATCAAGCGTCGCGGCCGCGCGCTCCACGCTCTCCACCAGCGCGTCATCCTCGTCCACGGCGGAGGTCACGACGCGGTGGCGAACTCCGGGAAGGACGCGGCGGGGCGGGGAGGCGCGCGAAACGCGTAGGGCGGCGGCGGGGCGTGCGGAACGGGTCGCGCGCGACGACGCCCGCGGCGCTACCTGCGAAAAAGACACCGCCGCGACGGACATGAGCACCGAGACGCGTGCGTACAACACGTCAGGACGGGTTCGGTCCGAACCACCGGGTGTGTCTCGAGCACTGACGACCTGCGCAGGGAAGAGCGTCGGCATCACCAAATCGTCGTCGTGCTGTTTTCGGTCTTTCTCGACACTCCTAAAAAATTGATAAATGGGCCACTCCTGGTTAAAAATTCTCGTTGAGCATCATCCTCGCTCGCCTTGGGCGTCCCCAGGAACCGCCTGCTCACCGATTGACCCGAAAACAGGCTCACGAGATATAGGACGTCGCCGTGTACACGGTGACGCAAAGAATTCCAGGTTGCGACTCAGAGAAGACCTCCAATAAATACCAAACCCCCAAAGGGGTGCCGTCAATCTTGGAACATCCTCGTTTTTCGCAGACTGTTTTTCGCGCGAAGGGACACAATTTTTCAGATAAAGCAATTTTTCGTGTCACAATCATTGCACAGTCAGGTGCGCGGTTGTCTGTCGAGCCCCCACCCGCGCGTGTGGACGCCGGGTACGCTGCCCTCCGTGCTTAGGCGGAAGGGTAGTACGTGTGGTGTGTCTCGAAGGTCGAGGCGCGACACGCGCTTGGTCGCGTTCGCGGTGGGCGAACGCGGTGAAGTTCGGAACCTTGTCGAAGGTACGCGGCTTCCCACAGTTTGGAATTCTCCCGAAACCATCCCTGCCCGTACCTCACGTCTGTCCGCCCCAAGCTGCGACATCCGCGTCCACTCCGCGCGCGCGGAGTGTCGTGCCACCTGTCGGTAGTGTTTGACCCGCGTGTGACACGAAAACGCGGTTTCGTGCGCCTCGACAGCCGCGCCCAACCCGCCGATCTGTGATGCTTCTTTTACTTTCGGGAAACGACCCAACGGGATCGACGTGGAAAAAAACGAAGACACGCGGCCCGGCCAGTGACGCCGCACGCCCCACCCGACCGACCTTTGTGTACACGCTGACGCCTTTCCCCTCGTATCGGTACTCAATAAACAGGTGATCCGGGTGTTCCAGAGGTTTCAGCTTCACACCGGCCACCACCGCGCTCCCGCGTGACACACGTCAACCGACCGCATCGTGCTCGTTCGTGCTCAAAGCTGGCACCCGGCAAAAAACAGGGGCAACAAAGAAAAGAGGCGCACAATTTTTAGTCGCGTCTCCTACTTACACCCCGCCGCGTCCGTCCGATGTTCACCTCCGCGCACCCCCGCGCGACCCCCTCCGCGCCGTTGGACTTGCCCCACGGCAACGCCTCGACTCGCGAGCGGTCGTGCCTGAGCCGCACCGCGCCCGAGGCGCGGCACCACAGCTCGCTTCTCGCGGCTTTGCAGGAGGAGGACACGGAAGACGACGAGATCTCGGCGAACTCGGTGTCGGACGACGACGGGTTCCCGTTCGCGAGTTTGACTTTGGACGAATCGCGGGGGGGGTCAGCGCTGCACACCCCCCGGGGGTCGCACCGCCTGGTGACCACCAAGGACTCCACGGAGTCCCCCACGTCGCCGCTGGTGACGCACAAAACGCACAGCAAGACGTACGGGTTCGCACCGCCCAGCGGCGGCGCCGCGGCGTCCACGCCGTTCGCGGATGCGTTCACGGACGTGCCAGGCACGTCGTCCCTGTTGCCCTCCCTGGACATGTTCACCGACGACGACCCCTCGGTTACGGTCAAGATGCGCGGCGTGAAGGACCTGGAGGTTACGCTGCGCAAAAACGAAACCGCGGCTTCGCTGAAGTTGAAACTAGAGCAACTAAGGCCGAACCAGTACCCGCGGGACTTTGGCGGGCTGGGTTTGCGTGACCCGCAAGCCGCCGGGTCGCTGTTTTTCGGCTCACAGGAGTTGCGGGACGGCCCTTTGAACCACTACGGCGTCGCGGACGGCGCGACCCTGGAGTTGCGACCGCACGGCAACGGGTTTGCGAACGCGGGGGGGGGTATTTCCATTCCCAACCGCTCGTTACGCGAACGGCACAGCTGGAACGCGGCGGGGCATTGGAAACCGCACGCGGTGGCGAATGCGCCGGCTGGGTCCGATTGGTCGGCGTCGGCTAACGCGTCGGGCGGCGGCGGCGGCTGGTCCGGGTTCGGAGACGGCGCGAGTAGCGCTTCGTCGTCGGAACGCGGGACCTACGGCTCCCCCGAAGTCGCCCGGTCCTTCGACCTCGCCCGCCGAGGCCTGGCGATGGGCAACCGCCCCACGCTCGCGAACAGCGGCACGGGTGGGGCGTACTTCCTGAAAGGCAGCGACGGGGAAACCTGCGCCGTGTTTAAACCCGCGGATGAAGAGCCGAACGCCAAGAACAACCCGCGCGGGCGCAACGTGGGAAACGCCGCGGGGGAAGGGTTGCGCAAAGGCACGCGGGTCGGGGAAGGCGCGTCGCGTGAGGTCGCCGCGTACCTCCTGGACCACGAGTCCTTCGCCGCCGTGCCCGCCACGTCCCTGGCAAACCTGTGCGCCACGTCCACGGAACAAAAAGACACCGGGAAGCTCGGGTCCCTGCAGGCTTTCGTCCGCGCGGACGCCGAGGCGGAGGAACTTGGGCCCGGGCTGTTTCCCGTGCACGAAGTGCACAAAATCACGCAGCTGGATATCCGCATCGCGAACACGGATCGCAACGCGGGGAACATCTTGGTGCGCAAAACCGGCGGCGGTTTGGACGGGACGCAGATGTTTCTCGTACCAATCGACCACGGATACGCGCTGCCGCACACGCTGGAGGATGTGTGCTTCGAGTGGGAGTTTTGGCCGCAAGCCAAGATCCCGTACGACGCCCCCACCAAGGCGTACATCGCGTCCCTTGACGTGGAGGTTGACCTTACGTACCTCAAGTCCGAGGGCATCGACCTGGCGCCCGCGTCGCAAAGGGTGCTGCGGGTGTGCACGTTGCTGCTGCAGAAAGCGGCGCACCGCGGGTGCTGCCCCGCGGATATCGCGGGCATGATGTCGCGCCCGATGCCCAACCGTTTGAGCGACTTGGAAAAGCTCGTCTCGCGCGCGGCGACTGCGGCGCTGGCAGCTCAGGGTGCGAGCACACCGCCAACGACCGTGGCGGATCCGTGGCAAGCGCTGGCTGGGAACGCCGACGCCGAAACCAAGTTTCTGGTTGAGTTTTGCGAGTTGCTGGACTCGTACCTGGAGGGATTCGAACCCGAAATGACGCTTTGAAAAGACTGTACGAACTTGTACTGTACCACCACTCTGTGCTAGATAGCGCGCGCGTATCCCGCGCTGATATTGTAATCCCCCACAAACGACTGTACCAAGAATGTCTAAAGTGACTCTCTACGACTAAGTCGTGCCGACTCGCTTCAGACACCAGCTGTACAAAAAGTACGGCTGACATTTCACTCAAAATACCTTTGCACAAAGCGTCACCCTCTCGCTATTTCCTTCACGCTTTCGAGTAACCGTTCAACTTCCCATTCCTGGTTGTAGTAGTGCACGCTGGCTCGCACGATGTCTTGCGGCAGGTCATCCTTCCCCTCGCCCGCTTTCCTCGTTTCCCACTCCAAACGCGTGTTGTTGCAAACCCTGGAGGTCCAGACGTTGACTCCGCGTTCGTGAAGCGTTTGTTTCACGATCGCCACGTCCACGCCCGCCACGTCGAAGGTGACGATCCCGCACCGCTCCGACCCGACATCCCTCACGGTCACGCCGTCGATGCTTCCCAGCCCTGCCCGCATTTTTTCCGCTAAAACTTTCGTTCGCGAAAACGCCTGCGTAATCCCCACGTCCAGCGCGTATTGCACCGCCACCCCCAGCCCCGCTTTGGCGCAGAACGCGACTTCGTACTGCTCGAACCGCTTCGCGCTTCGCGCCGGGACGTACGACCCCACGGAGTCCCACCGCGCGCCGCACAAATCAAGCATCACCGGCTCCACGTTCGTTTCTTCTATAAAAGCGTTTCGCGCGTACAGAAAACCAATCCCCCGCGGGCCTCGCAGGTACTTGCGACCGGTACCGACCTGGCACGATGGACGCCGAAAGTGTCAGTGTCGTATGGGCAATCAGGGAGGCGGCGGAATGAGGTAAAAGGAAAAACTCACCAGAAAATCGCACCGCGTCGCCGCCACGTCAACCACCACTTGCCCCGCGCTTTGCGTGGCGTCCAGGAGAAACGGAACTTTGAATCTTTTTGTGACTTCGCCAATCGCCTCCGCAGGGTTTACCAAGCCCCCGCTGGTGGGGATGTGCGTTACGGACACCAGCTTTACTTTTCCATTCCCATTCTTGTTAGCGTCTACTTGTAGCATCCTTTCCAGCGCGTGGACGTCGAGTTGCCCGTTTTCGTCGCTCGGCGCCGTTTCAATCACCACGCCTTTTTCTTTTGAAGCCTGCAGGTAATTGATGTAGTTACTCGCGTACTCGCACTGCGCGGTGATGATAATGTCGCCCGGGTTGAAGGAACTCAACAGCGACCCGAACGCCATCTGCCACGCAGCCGTCGCGCTTTGCGTGATTGCTATTTCGTCGGGCTGGCAGTTCAGCAGGCTCGCCAGCGCGGCGTACGGCAACGAAAGCGCGTCGGCTTTGGTTTCGCTCGTTTCGTACCCGCCGTGCATGGCTTCGTGGGTCAGGTACTCCAGCTGCGCATCGAGGACGGGTCTTGGAGGCAGGGAGGACCCCGCGGCGTTGAAGTGCGCGATGCCACCTCGGGTGTCGTGGCGAACGCCGCGCAAACCAGGCGTGTCTTCCCGCAACGCGTGCACCTCGGCGGCCGACAGGGCGTTGGAACTCGCCGCGCGGGGTCGCATAGGCGTACGAAGATGCCGAGGGTGTGATATACCTTGCGGACGCCGACCCGAGCGTTGCCTGGACACCGGCCTGGAGGCTGAAACGCCTGGAGAAACGCCTGGGTTGACCGATACGGCACGCATCACCGGCGCCATACACCTTCTCGAGAAGCACCCTCGTGCCTGAACCCCGCGCGCGCGCGCAGTGGACGGTGATGTGCCCGGTGCCGTCTTAAAAGCTGATGACTCACCAGCTCGCTCGGAACTGACGAGTTTCGCCGATCGGAAACCAACTGGCTAACGACTTCACTTCCGTTCCCGCCCCCACTCCGCTTGGCGCAGAGGTCGAGAGGTCGAGAGGTACTTGACGCGATTGCACATCGCGGCGCGTTTCACGACTCCACGTGTCCTCCAGTCTCCCCGCCGACCTCCCGAACCCAGACCGCTTGTACCCCGCGCGCGCAAAATGTCGGCCCCGCCCAAGGTTGGTTTCCTCGGCTTGGGCATCATGGGCGCGCAGATGGCCGCTCGTCTGGTTCGGTCGGGCGCGCAGGTCACGGTGTGGAACCGCAGTTTGGCGAAAACGGAGCCCTTGAAAGCACTCGGGGCGCTCGTCGCTTCCACCCCACGCGAGGTCACCACCTCGTGCGATTTGGTGTTCGCCATGTTGGCGGACCCGCAGGCGGCGATGAAAGTCGCGACGGAGGGCCCGGACGCCGCCGTCGCCGGCATCGCAGCGCGCCCCCCCACCGCAGCGCCAATCACGTACGTCGACTGCTCCACCGTGGACGCGGCGACTGGTGAGTTCGTGGGAAACGCGGTGCGTGCGGCGATGGTCGCGGGCGCCGCCGACCCTGACAAAGGAGGGTTCCTCGCCGCCCCCGTATCAGGCGGGTGGCGCGATTGCCGCGACGGAACGCTTTTGTTTCTGTGCGGCGGGTCGCGCGCCGCGTACGACGCCGCGTGCGTGCCTCACGGCTTGGACGCGATGGGGCACAAGCGTTGGCTCTTGGGTCCTAATCCAGGCGACGCCGCGAGGGCGAAGCTGATGTTACAGGTGATGATGGGGAACATGGTGGGGAGCTTGGCGGAGATGATGGCTTTGAGTAAAGCCAGCGGGCTGGACGAGCGCGCCGTTTTGGACGTGTTGTCCAACAGCGCGATGGGAAACCCGTTGTGCACGGCGAAAGGGAAGCTTATGATGGAAATGAAATACGAACCCAACTTTCAGGTGTACCTGCAGCAAAAAGACCTGAGGCTGGCGCTGCAGCTCGCGGACGACTTGGGCGTGCCGGCGCCAATCAGCGCCGCCGCGAACGCGCAGTACGTTCGCGCGCGACAGATGTGTCTCGCGAACGCCGACTTCGCCGCCGTGCGCATGGCGTACGAAGCGGAAGTTCCACCGGACAAGGAGAGCGAAACCGGAGAGCTTAACTGAAACTTAACTTGTGGTACTTCCAAATATGAAATACCACGATTACATCCGATAATTGCGAAAACCTACAGCGACGCGAGCGAAACCGAGGAACTTAACTGAGTCCTGACTGACGGTACTTCCAAATATGAAATACCACGAATAATACGAAATTGCGAAAAGCTAAAGCGACGCAAACAGTCGCCACCACGCTTTTGACGCGAAACGTTTCGGCGAGAACGGGTCGAGGTCAACTCCCGGGTTCTTTCCCACCGCCATCGCCGCCACGACCCGGCCCGTGATCCCCCCCAGCGTCCACCCGATGTGCTGGTGGCCAAACGCGTAGAGCACGTTTTCGAATTTCGAGCTTTTGCCGATCACGGGAAGCGCGTCCGGTAACGTCGGCCGGAACCCCAGCCAGTCGTTTTGGGTGTCGCGTTCGCCAAACGCAAACGCGTCGGGGTCAAACAAGGCGCGCGTCGCGAGGTCCAGTTGCGTGAACCGTTTCGACACCGGACCTAGTTCGATCCCCCCCAGTTCCACCAAACCAGCCGCGCGCACGCCTCCCGCCATGGGGGACACGATGAAGCCGCCTTCCGAGGAACACACCGGGCGCGTCAACGCCGGGGGGGCCGTTTTTTCGGTTTCGGTTTCGGGTACACACGACGACCACTGCACGCTGTATCCTCGCTCGGTGTCCAGCGGGAGGTGGTCGCCGCACTGTTTGGCGAGATTTGCGGAATGCGCGCCCGCGGCGATGACTGCTGTGTTTGTTTCCGTGTTTGTTCCGTCACGCATGGTGAGACGCACGGACCCGACGGTCGTTCCGTGCGCCACGGATTCCACCCGTCCGAAATCGCCGCACCGAATCTCACCCCCCTTTGCCACGAATCCGTCTCGCATGGCGCGCAGCAACGAACGCGGGTTTTTCAAAAACCAGCCATCCTCGAACCACCACGCCCCCCCCTTCGTCACGTCGTAACTCAAATGAGGCTCCAGGCCTCGTACTCCGGACTGGTCAAGGGCTTCCATTTTCAGGGAGCCGCCCGACCAACCTTCCCTGCGCAGCGCGGCGGCCCTTTGCGAGTTTTGGTTGTGCACGTCTTTCTGCAGCAGCAGGTACCCGCGGCGCGCGGCGAAGGCATCGCACGCTGTGGCTTTGTTCGGGGCGTAAATACCCATCTCGCCGTCGATGTCAATGCCGCAGTGTTCCCACGCGTCGTTGTACCCGGCCTCGGCGTGGCGCAACAGCGTTCCCAGCGCGAGCGCGGTTTTGCGCACCTCACTCGGCGCGCACGACGCCAACGCCCCCAAGCACCACGGAACCATCTTCGTTAAGTGCGATCCAAACGCCACGCGAAGCGCGCCTTTGGTACTCAAGATCATCCCCGGGGCTTCCCGCCACAGCCCGGGGCGCTGTGTTGGGACGTTGGCGTAAAACGCAAACGTCCCCGCGTTGCCGCTGGAACAGGAATGAAGCCCTCCCACGGAAGGCCCGGCTTCCATCAAGATGACGTGCTTCCCGAGTCGCTGTAAATGAATCGCACATGAAAGACCCACGAAACCGCCCCCAACAACCACCGCACTGGACCGGACGGCCGCCATGGCCTCCGCGCAGGCTCCACACCGATGCGCCGCGTCTACGCACGTATGCTCGCCAACGCTGGCGCCGCCGCGATGGCGGCGTTCCGGGACGCTCACGACCCGCGCGCACTTTGTCTTTGTCTGACGAATGTCCTCAAACGAAACTGTGACCGAAATCCCTCGGCACTTTTCCGTCCTCGTCACAACCCCGACCGCGCCCCCGCGTGACCAGCCAGAAGCTCTCTGATCTTCCGAGCCTGAGCTCTGGTTCGTTTCGAACGATGTCGCTCGCCTTGACCTCCGCGGTCGCGCGCGCGCGGGGCCCCGTCGCGGCGTGCGTCACCCGGTGCCTAAACCGCGCTTCCCCGGATTCGGTGGGTCGATCCGCCGCGCCCCCCCTCGCTTTGGTCGCCGCGTGTACTCCGCGCGGCAGCGCGGTGGGTACGCCAGCATCCACCAGCGCGACGTCACCGCGTTGCGTTGCGCATCGCGTGCTTCACCAAACCGGCGCGCACCGAGCTCCACGGACCGCGCGATTCTCCGCGGTGGTCAACGCCAACGCCACCGAATCCGACACGACCGCCGCGGACGACTGCGTGGAAAAAATTGAAAAAGTGCAGCAGCGTCTCGGCGTGACGCTGAGCGACGCGCCCACGGTGGGGTCGGTTCCCCCGGTGGTGGTTGTTATGAGCGGCCCTTCCGGGGTGGGGAAGGACGCGGTGCTTCGGCGGCTTTTAGAGTTGAAACCGAGCCTATCGATGTTAGTCACCGCGACAGACCGCGCGCCGAGAGCGGGTGAGGTTGACGGCGTGGATTACCACTTTGTCACGACACAGACGTTTCAAAAGATGATCGCAAACGACGAACTCATAGAGCACGCGGTGGTGTACGGGCAGTACAAAGGCATACCGAAATCGTCCGTCCGCGATAAACTCAGCGAAAACGCAGACGTGGTGTTGCGGCTGGACGTGCAAGGCGCGGCCGCGGTTAAAACGATGATGCCGAACTGCGTGTCCGTCTTCGTCGCCGCGGAGAGCGAACTGGCGCTGGCGAAACGGCTGGCGAAAAGAGGCACGGAAACGCTGGACGAACTCACGAAGCGCGTGGAAACAGCGCGCGCGGAAATGGCGCGCGTCCACGAGTTCGACTACGTCGTCGTCAACGGAGAGGGGAAGCTTGAGGAAGCCGCGGCGAGGCTGGGGGCGATCATAGACGCGGAAAAGTGCAGGCGGGGGAGACAGGTAGACAGGGTGTGACTTTTGGGGAAATCCCCCTGGATCTCCAAAAAAAATCTCGGAACTCTCTTTTGTCGTTCGAGCCCGAACCGACGGCGGTAGGACTCGTCGTGGCATTCCACGCGCGCGTGTCGTCGTGTCCGTGTCTGCGGCCACAACCCACGCGTCGTGTGGTCTTGTTTGTAAGGACAAGGTGTGCGAACCACGGTCGTCCGTCACTGCGCACCTCATCCTGGGGTGCGCGTAGACAAATCGTCGTCTTTGTGTGCGCCCTCGTTTTACGGCCCGAAAATCATTCATTCATCGGAGGATGGGCAAACACTCGTCGTACTCAACCCTGTGGTTGCGCATCGCGTTGCTCTTGTTGTTTCAGTGCGCGAGCGCGTATGACTTCAGCACATGCTGTGGCTCGAAGCTGAAGCACTGGTTTGATTTCTCGGACACGGACGAGTACGGGTAATCGGAGCTTACCAAGATTCCGAGCTTCGCGGACAAGATGGGCAACTCCGCAAGTCACGCAGTGAACGGCAACGTTCAGTACAAGGTGGATGTGCAAAACGGGCTTAACGCAATTTCCATCGAGTCGGACAAGACCGCGTTGACGTTTGCTTCGACCTCAGCGGGACGAAATCCAGAGGTGTTCCTTGCGTATAGAGTCGTGTGCCAGTGCACGCGAATCAGCAATCATCTCGCGACGGATATTTCCGCCGGTGTTGTGTTCGGTGACCAGAACAATGGGTATGGCTTTGGCACGTACAGAGAGAATGTAAATTCCGTAGGCATGACCAGCACATCTGGCACACCATTCAAGAGTCTATCAGCGAGCTATGACGAATGGCATGTTGCCAATATATACTATGGCGAAACCAGTGACGGATTTCTCAGTATTGACGGAGCAGCCACGACTTCCTATTTTGGCATAAGTGGAAAGTACGTCGCGTCGTCGCTTTCCTCGGTAGCTATAGGAGGAATTACTTTCGCTGACAAACACAACGTTGATCACTACGTCGGCGAGGTACTCATCTTCGAGTCCAAGCTCACGGACACCGAGCGCGATACCGTCACCGGGGAGCTGATGTGCAAGTGGACAAAACCCAAGCCGTTCCCCGATCGCGCCGCGCTCAAGGCCGCGGTGGACAGCTGCTTGGACGTGAACTACGGCGACCCAACCGGCATGGCGTGCTGCTCCAAACCCAACGTGGACTGCGGCGTCGCGGGGACATGCGAGATGGACAAGTGGGACGTTTCACTGGTGACGAGCATGTCCGAAATGTTCAGGGACAAGGGTCAGTTCAACGCAGACATCTCGGCGTGGAACACGAGCTCAGTCACGACCATGTGGGGCGTCTTCTATGTAAACAATAGCCTCACGGCGTTTAACCAGGATATCGGGCTGTGGGACACCTCGCAGGTCACGGACATGGGGCAAATGTTCTTCCGGCAGTCAAAGTTCAACCAGGATATCGGGTATTGGGACACCTCGCAGGTCACGGACATGGGGGCCATGTTCTCGTGGGCCACGCAATTCAACCAAGATATCGGGTCGTGGGACACCTCGCAGGTCACGAGCATGTGGAGGATGTTCAATGGCGCCTAGGCGTTCAACCAGGATATCGGGACGTGGGACACCTCGCAGGTCACGAATATGGATACTTTGTTCCACGGCGTCGCCACCTTCAACTATGATATCGGGTCTTGGGACACCTCGCAGGTCACGACCATGAACAGCATGTTGAGGGATGCCGACTTGTTCAACCAGAATATCGGTTCGTGGGATACCTCGCAGGTCACGATGATGGACGATATGATCAATGGCGCCTACGCATTCAACAAGGATATCCGGTCGTGGGACACCTCGAAGGTCATGTTTATGCGGGGCATGTTCAATGACGCCCGTGCGTTCAACCAGGACATAACCGGCTGGAGCACCGCGTCGCTAACCAGTTCAGGCCCAGGCGCCATGTTCACCGGCGCGATCGCGTGGCTCGACCGCTTCCACCGCATCGACGGAACCACCTCAACTGACGGGCCGCCTAGCGCATGGGCGGGGGAAGCGTGCACTGCCTCCACAGATTTAAGCGCAACGGGCGCCGACGGCAGCTTTTACTGCATCAACGGTGGCGATATTGGGGGGACCACGGGCGCGGGGTCGTGCACGTGCACAGCATGTGACGCAGGATACGAAGGTGACAGCTGCGAGACTGCGATTGCCTGTACTGCGTCAACGATCTCGAGCAAGCAGGGGAGCGACGGAACTTTCTACTGCATCAACGGAGGCGTTGTTGGTGGAACCGCCTACGAGTGCAAGTGTTTATCATGTAACGCTGGATACGGAGGTGACAGCTGCGAGACTGCGGATCTGTGCGCGGCGGATGAGCGCGTGGATGATTGTAACGCATGCGTCGCGTGTCCAGCGGGAACGACAAACGCTGCCGGCGACGACGCGTCCGGTGCCGAAACTACGTGCGACGACGTCATCTGCGGCGTCAACGAGTACGTCTCTGGAAACACGTGCACGGCGTGCCCGGCCGGGACGACCAACGCAAACGGAGATAATGCTTCTGGAGGTGCTACGTCGTGTGACAAGACGCTGTGCGCGGCTGATGAACAAGTCGTGTCACATGCGTGCGCCGCGTGTGATGGGAACTCCAATTTGGCGGGAGATGACGCCTCCGGGGACAACACGGTTTGTGACGGCGAATTGTGCGCGTCGAATCAACGTGTGGAAAGTAACGAATGCGTCGCATGCGCTCCAGGAACGACCAATGACGCGGGAAACGATGCTCTCGGTGCCAACACCGCTTGTGACGTGACGTACTGCGCTGAAAACCAGCATGTGAAGGCTAACGAGTGCGTGTCGTGTCCATCGGGAACGACGAACAACGCCGGCGACGACGCTTCTGGAGCAAATACCGCGTGTTCTTCCACGGCGTGCGACGTCAACGAGTACGCCTACGGAAACGTATGCACCGCGTGTGCGGGCGGGTCGACCAATCCTGATGGCGGTGACGACGCTTCGAGAGGCGACACGACGTGCGCGTGCGCCGCGAACGAGCGAGTCGTGTCTAACGCGTGTGTGGCTTGCTCGGCGACCGAGACCAACGCCGCGGGAAATCCTGTACCTGGGCCAGACTCAATATGCACCGTAGTGCCAAACCCTCCTCCGCCCCCT
>Ga0115001_10001489_pt1 | contig 18032 bp, 9 predicted proteins | sample ArcticOcean_MG_C_12_FD_89869 | JGI IMG/M metagenome (GOLD analysis project Ga0115001, IMG submission 89869) | Marine microbial communities from western Arctic Ocean - ArcticOcean_MG_CB8_130 | ecosystem: Environmental > Aquatic > Marine > Oceanic | place: Arctic Ocean: Canada Basin | collected... | reverse complement strand
TATCCGTCAAGCACGGTTCGAACATGCTCTGACCTTATTATCACTGTTATTAAAAAGCGAGCTTTGTTTATTGTTCTTATTTACACTCCTCTAAATCTTCGCATAAACTTACACTACTCTCTCGCTCTCTCTCTCTCTCGCTCTCGCTCGTTCGGCATAACGGCGCATCGATTCCCGAATCAACACTAGCGGTCAATTTTTGTATCATTCGCGCTGTCAGAACGCTATCACTTCTCTCGCGTTCAGTTCCATGCACGGTTAACTAATACATTTGTATGCGCTTTATCTAAATCAAAAATCAACAATATAATGATTGTCCAAAACCAAAACCCTAAACCAAAAGAAATCCCCTCATCAAGAAAAAAAAACGAGAGCAGTAGAAAGAGAAGAAGAGAGAAGAAGAGGAAGAAGAAGAAGAAGAAAAAATCCAGTCAAAACCCTAAACTAAAAGAAACCCCTACAAGCCAAGAAAAAAAAACGAGAGAGAGAAAAAAGAGAAGAATAAAAAAGAAGAAACTGATGGAGTTGAAAACACTACACAAAACACGCTTTTGCGCCGCGCTCTCGCTCGTTTATTTAGCACATCGCGCGCTTCTTCTTCTTCTTCTCGAGCATCATCTTCTATAGCAAACAAGAGAGAGAGAGAGAGAGTGTGTGTGTGTGTGAGCGAGAGACGGCTTCATCAGTGAGCTCGTCTTTTATTATTTATTACCCGTATAGAGGTACGTTCAAGGACGAATCGATTCAGTGTTCTTGCGCGCGCTTCATCAGTGAGCTCGTCTTTTATTATTTAGTACCTGTATATAGTATAGGTACATTCAAAGACGAATCGATACAGTGTTCGTGCTATTGCAGTGCTCCTAATCGCGTTAGTTTTGCGCAGTAACGACCGCACACAAAGCGATAGGAACGATCTGAGAAGGCAAGCTCTTACGCACAGAATGGGTATTGGCGCCGAAACGGCGAGAAAAGGAACAGAGCAGAAGAACGTACTCGGGAAACGCGCGTTCGGTTCATACAGCGAACGCGACGAGACGCCTTTAGAGAACGCGGTCGAGGAACAGTGGACGAAGGCGCACGAGTTATTGTTCAGGCTACCGAAAAAAGGAGCGGGCGAGGAACTGGATTCGTTCATACCGGAGGAGTTACGAGGGGCGATATTTTGTGGACACGTGGTGACGGATTTGGACTCGATCGCTGGAGCGATCGGGGCGGCCGTTCTGCACGGCGGCGTCGCGGCGCGAGCGAGCGAGATCAATTCAGAGACCGAGTTTGCGCTTGAATATTGGAACTGTACGGTACCGGAACCGATCGAGAGTTTGATCGAGGACGAATCGAAAGTATGCTTGGTCGATTTTCAGCAACAATCGCAATTGAATAAAGCGATTCCTATGAAGAATATCGTTGGTATTATCGATCATCACGCTTTACAGAGTAATACGATCGTGACCGAGAAGCCAATTTTTGTGGATATTCGACCGTGGGGATGTATGTCTGCGATTATCGCGCATTCGTTTTTGATGTATAAGAGATATTTACCTAAGCGCGTTGGGGGGATGTTATTATCAGCGATTTTGTCCGATACTTTGAACTTAAAATCGCCTACGACGACGGAGTGGGATAGAAGAATCGTCGCAATGCTCGTGCAATACGTCGGCGTGGAGGATATTAACGAACTCGCGGCGAAACAGTTTCGAGCGAAATCGCATAGTTTGACTTTAATGTCCGCATATGCTTTGGTTTCTGGTGATATGAAACAGTTCAAGTTTCACGCCGGCGGCGAGGAGGACGAGGAGATTAAGGTCGCGTACTCTGTCATTGAGACGACCGACGCCGCGAGCGCAACCGCTCGCTTGGATGAAATTCTTCCCGAAATGAGAAAAGTCAAGGAAGAATTGAACGTTCACGCTATGCTCTTGGCTATTGTTGACATTGTTAATTTAACGTCGTCATTGGTTTTGTGTGGTCGAGCGGAACAATCACTCGCGCAAGCCGCGTATGGCGGTAAAATGTTAAACGATCAATCGACTTTAATGGAATTGAAAGGCTTAGTTTCTAGAAAACAAGACTTTATTCCTCCATTAACGAAAGCCGTAAAAGGTGGGTGGGTTGTCCCGACGTTTACAGATATTGCGAGATCGGAAAGTCGCGTAGATGTCGCCGAAGGCGAAGTCGAAGTCGTTTACGATGAAAACCCACAAGGAGACTTACGAAGAGTCTCGCACGCTGCGGAGCATTGAAAACAAACCTCCGACACACACACACACAAATATTTTTTTTGTTCGGTAGTAATCATAAACATATCGTTCGTTTGTACACACAATAGACAAGAAAGAAGATAGTTGACTACGGTATATATATATTGGTATATTTGTATTTATAAGCAATTATTTTTATATTCTTTGACTTCTAGTGCTATTTTGCCTAATTTTGCTAGAAGAAGAATTGGGAGTCGATTGTTGTTGAACCGCCCGACGTTTGTTTTGTTTTGATTTCTGAGGGGATTGTTTGACTACTTGTCTGACTATTAACCGAACATTTTCAGAACGCCGTCCTCTCCCGAGCGCTTGAATTTTATCCAACGAAGCTCTTAAAACTTTGCGCTCAGATGCACGCTCATCTTTTCTTACACTAACTTTCTCGCGTTCGACGGTTTCAAGAATCCCAGTTAACACGCGTCGTAATTCGCGCAGAGTTTCGTTACCTCGAGTCTTCAAAACGTCACTTAATACTTTTTCCGGTGCCACGCGTTCGAGCGTATCGTGAAGAATACGCTCGACGTGCTCTCGTAACGTCTGGTCTACAAACTGCGCAGCAGAACCGTACGCAATTCGAGCAGAGATTACACAATCTAATAAACGGTGCCACATGAATTCGCTTTCGATGAAATTACGCCTATCACATCGCAGACACAACGCAGTGGCGGCATCGAGCGACTCTGAACTTTCTAAAGCAAAACCTCGAGAAACATCTTTTGACATTTTTGTCGCAGAATTCAGAGGAATTTTCCCTGGAGTCGTCGTTTTTTTGTTGTGCAAATTCGCTAAAGCTTCGATGTTTTGCTCGTATTTTTGAACGTGTAATTCGAGCGCATCGCAGACGCGACCCATTATTTCTAAAATATGCGCAGACGCATCGACGACTCCGTGTATCTGACATTGTTCTAGGCAAGCATCCAATCGAAATCCACCTGCGCGCGACTTTAAAAACGGTAAAACGTTTGAGGGTTCGAATTGACACATCAATTTGACGTATAACTCGCTCATTTCTTCGGTCACTTTCACGCCAGATCTTTCAATCAAGCGTGCAAGCGTCTGGTGATCATGGTCGCTTTCTTGCGTGGCGTCCAAGTCCACGACGCTTTTTCCAGCTAAAACCTCTCGTAAATACCAAAATTGAAACAATGGATTCGACGAAAGGGCGTTTAGAACCGCTTCTTGCTGATCAGGGAAATGTGCAACACCTAGTCTGGCGACGATACCAGCATTGACTTCTGCAATCTTTGGCGCTGACTGAAGCAAAGACTTTTTAAATTGTTCTCTCAATTCGCCAGCTGGGAGCGCTCTCGCACGTCCAACCGCTGGACCGGCGTCGTTTTCCTTTGCGGCTTGAATACCTGCCGGTGCACATCCAAGTAAAACATCTGCAAAATATCCAGCTGAATTTGGGCGTATCAAAACATCTTTAGCCGCTAAAGTTTCCAGCGCCGCTCCATAATCACCTTCCGCGAGATGCAATACAGTCATTGCCTGTGCAAAATTGGCTTCCGAGAGCAGCACAAAAACTTTGGACTGTGCATATTTCGAAAGAGCAGCGCTAGTATCGTTAGCTCCGCGATGGCGGCGCGTCAAATCGTCAACGGTCTGCGCAACTATCAAGCATGCGGCATCCGAACGTTCTCGTAAAGTTTTTGCTGGTCCAAACGTCAGCGCTTCAATTAGCGCAAATTCTCTCTCTCGATCGACAGAAACCCTTCCAGTACCGACCAGAGCTGCTGCAAAAGTCAGAAGAGTAATTTTGATTTCAAGAAGTCTTCTGTTAAGCGTTTCTTCGGCAGCAAAAGTCGTTTCTTCCTCGATAGATTCAGCGGCAAATAAAGCGGCATCGCAAACTACTTGAGCAGCCATTCTATCAGTTGTTCTGTTCAAATTATTCGCATCTTCAAAAAGCTCGCGTTCTGAAGCATCCCAAGAATCCAAAGCATCTGTCAAAAATGTCGTCGTTGCCGCCGGCTCGATAGAAAACAAAAATAACAAGCGGTCTGGGGCATCCGAACAGCCTGATCTACCGGCGACGTTTCCATTTTCTCTGATTTGAGAAGATGTCAACATAGCATCAACTGGCTGTGCGTTAGTATTATTAAAGCGCTTTTTCCGCAGAGAATTTACGCCACGCCAAAATTGACGAAATGCATCCGCGTCAGAGTTTTGCGTCTTTGCCGTATAATTTTCTTGACTCGACGCAATTTTTGCCGCAACGTCGCGAACACTTTTAACTATCTCAGGAGAGAGAAGAAAACGCATTAAATCAAATCGCGCTTTCTCAGCACGTCGTGGATCTTGAGCTGCTTCATTTTGTTTATAAACGGTCATGTCCTCAGAAAATCTCGGTGGAAACAATCGTCCGGCAATACTTTCTCTAGAAAAAAGTAGTAGCCTACGCGCAGATTTTCTCGAACTCTCGAACTTTACCGCTTCTCCTTCTTCCTCTTCTTCTTTGATGTTTCCATCGCTTACAGCTGCTTTTTGTGAATAAGTGACGGCTGCTTTATCGTCATCGCTAGCTACTTCTACTTCTAAAAGTTTAATCATTTTCAACGTATGCTCAAACATTGCAAACGCTGGACTTGAAAAATCTTCAAACGCTCTCACGAAAACACTCGCATGCGCTGCAAACATCCCATGCGTCTCACATAGTCTCGCAACTTGATTCACATCTAAACTCGTTACATCCATTCTTAATACACATCTTTCAATAATACCATGTTCGCCTTTTGATGCAAAATGCGTGACTAGAGACTGCATGACCTCAGGGGGTAAACTCTGTAACTCGTCGTTGAGGACGTGTGGAACGATGCGCTCGATAAAGGCCTCTTTTCCGTGAGTAGCTTCCATTAAAGGATCGTAAATTGACTGATCGTACATCTTATCGAGAGAATCGACAGCTAAGCAGACGGCTAATGTCGCTCGAGCAACGGACTCGGCGTGAACATGTGCCTGATCATCTTGACCAGAGGTTGCTTGAACCACCATCATTGCATCTTTGAGGAATTGAGGCAATAATTTTAAGCAAACTTCTCTCGCTGCTTCTCTTTCGAATTTCATGGAAGATGCCGGTAATAATGATTCACGAACGATGCGTTCGCGAGCATCTGATGGAATTCCAACTAAATAAGAGTCAAGATCACTACTACTACTACTATTAGAAGGAATTATATCGTCTTCGTTTCCAGCCTTTTTATTTATTTTCCCAAAGCTTTCCTTATACGCCGCGACTGCAATCGCGAACGCACCACCCCAATCGCTACGTTTACGATGCGAATTTACACGCTCTCTCCAGCCTAATATTTTACACACTCGAATTGATGCAGCAGATAAAATCACGGCACCCGCGCCACGATTTCCACACGAGACGTGACTACTCCAAATACTCGCCTGTGGCGCATTTGAAGAAGGTGACACCACTTGCTGTTTCGATGAAGCATCTCGAGACGGTATCGGTAGCAACGCTGCAGTCGGATGAGCATCTAATGCAACACGCTCTAATAGCTCACCCGTACTTGCGTGAAATGCAAGTAAAGTTGCTACGCGTTCTCCACAAATTACACCAAGAACTTCGTCGCCGAACCAGAACAAAGCACACCCATCCGAGTCTTTAGCGACATTTTCTGGTAATTTCCACTCTAGCAAAAGCTTCGGAATGACTCTTCCGCCTGACTGTCCTTTTGAAGAAGGCGAAGGCGTTTTATTACCCGGTGGTGTTATTTGTTGCTGCATTTCGACTTTTCGCTTCTGCAGTTCGCGATTTGCCTTGATGACTTTTTCTGGCGATAAGATACCTAATTCCCAAATCGTAACTCGATTACCCCAGACGACGGCAACTTCTCTCGTCTCGAGATCGCCCTCGTTGCTTTCAATACCACCTCGATTATTACTTTGACTATTGATATTACTATCATTGTTATCAATGGATGATATGCAATTGTATACGACTTTCGGTCGAAACCTCGCGTAGGGGACTTTTGAGACGTCCACATCTTTTGGTCTAGGGATCTTTGTAACTACTTCAGCGTCTGGATACAAACGCATTATTAAACACGCACTCGCCGTAGTCAAACAGACGAGTCCGGCAGAGTTAGCCGCGCTCTTATCTTTTGTAAACTCTGAAAGCAAAGTCGACGATGCTCCAGAAATGTTGTTGGTCCCTCCTCCTATTGACAAGCGTGGATTCACACTACTACTACCAGCAAACGTTGAATCTAAAAGCGCAGAATTATTTAAATCTTCTTCGGCATCCGTTTGTTCTTTTAGTTTTTCATCTCCCCAAATCCATGGTACGGTTCCAGCAATAGGTGGTTTTACCGCAAAGCTTTTCGCCGGGAGCGCGTCGCCCCCGATGACGAAAGTTTTTTCCCCCAAAGAAGTAATCCTATTTCTTAAAAGTGGTCCGAACCACGAAAATTCGTGTCGTAAAACTTGCCCGGACTTTAAAGCGACGATAACTTCGCACTGTGAGCTCGAGTTTGGAATCTGATTCACGGCAATAATTGAGACAACCATCGATGAATCGATTTCTTTATAATTATTTTGAATAGTAGTTGCAGTAGTACTCGTCGTCGTTGTTATAGGCGATTTCACTCGTTTCAATTGAGAACACCTTTTAACGTCCCATAAAACGATCGACGCGTCGTCGTACCCTGATACCAACCACTCGCCTCCGTTCCCAAAACTGAGCGCGGTAACTTTCAAAAAACTAGTATTACTGCTACTAATACTTTTCTCATGTTCTTGTTGTTGTTGTTGTTGTTGTTGTTGCACGTTGTTCGCTTCATAATCCCTCGAAATAGCCGGTAAAATCCTCTGCGAACCGCACACTCCTTGCGAATCGTCCTGTTGCGCTCTCGCTATTCTCACTGTTCCATCATCAAACGCGCAGGCGAACACGCCAATAGGTCCACACGCCACACACGTCCCTCTCTCCCCATTCTCTATGAACTCCTGCATCTGCGAATGTTTCTTCGTCGACAAGAAATCTTTCATCGCGTGCGTCTTCTTCTTCTCTGCGGCAGAAGCGGTCTGGACAGTACCAGTACTCGAAAACGGCCTCAGAGCTTCGCTTAACTCTTCCTCCTTCGTCAACAAAGCAGTACTCGAAGTATTCATAGTACTATACCTCTGACTACGATCACTCGCTCGCTGCCTCTCTCGCTCCTCTGCAACGGCTTCGTCGATCTCCTCTGACTCACAATCTCGTAGTTCGTAGTACATTTTATCTCTCTCTCTCTCTCTCTCTCTCTTAAAATCGATGAGTTAGACTAACGATTCGGTTTATCAGGTGCTCAAATTCGTTTATTTTGCGTTTACCAACGCTTTGTCGCACTCGCACGATTGATTCTCTTTTATGTATGTCTCGATACGTTAATAGATTATAACGAGAACTGTTTCTCTTAATCTCAATCTCTCTCGATCTCTTTCTCTTAAAAGCGCGCTTTCGGCTAACAAAAACGCGACGAAAAAGTCCCTCTCTTAATCTCTCTCTCTCTCTCTCTCTCTTCACTTCTTCTTTCTTCCTCTCGCTCGTATCATTAAATCCAAAGCAGAGACAGAGAGAGAGAGTAAAACACTCAACTCTGAAGATCTCGTCTTTAAAAATCATGAAGACTGTCTTCAATAGAAGGTGAGAAGCTCCATTTAGGGTTTCACTTTTTGCTTTTTACCTATTACTAAACCCTAAACCCTAAACCCTCTCAAAAAGGGCATACAAGAGAAGAGCGACTTTGAGGGCAACCTCACACGCAAACTCACACACCCTCTCTCTCGTTCCGATTAATGTCAAGTAGCGAAAACAACGGCGAACGAACCGAGCGCAGTAACACCGTTAATCAGACGACGAGCGCAGTTTCTCAGCAGCCCTGGTTCTTCTCCGCCATCGATTTCTTCATCGCCAGCGTTGAAGAGAGTTTGTTATTTAACGCATCGGCAGCAGAAAAGGATTCGCGAGAAGATAATCTATCGAGCGCTTCCGCGACCGCGATGAGTCTTAAAGGTGCACAGGCAATGAATGATCAAGGTGTAGGGTTTAGGAGGAGAGAGAACAGGTCGTCGCCGAAGGAGACGTTCAGTGCCAAGGACGATTTCGATAATCATCGAATGAACAGTAGTAGTAGTAGTTCTGTTGAGAAGCAGCGAGGTGAAGATTCGACGAAAGGGCAACAACAACAACAACAACACGCAATCGCGCAGAAGGATACCGATAGCAGTCAAAATCAACAACAACAACAACAACAACAGAGAACGAATAGCGTGAACCAGGCGACGGTGAACTTAATAAATGGTATCTTAGGAACAGGCGCTCTAGGGTTACCGTATTGCTTTAAGTTGACGGGCGTCGCGTTGACTACGTTGTTGATTATTTTGTCGTTTGTAGCGTGTTGCTTTACTACGCAGTGTTTGTTATACGCGAGTACGGTGACTGAGGGGTGGACGTATGAAGAGGTTGCGTTTAGGACTTTAGGGAATAAGGGGAGGACTTTAGTCAGAGTGTGCGTCGTCGCTTTGTTGTTAGGGTGTTCGGTCGCGTACGTGAACATCGTGTCGGATATTTTCTCCGGCGTAGCGGGGACGATCGTGCCGGCTGGCGCAGAGCCGTCGAGAGGAGAGACGATGGTCGCAGTAGTCGTGTTTGTGTTTGTGCCGTTAGGGACTATGGTCAGGTCAGCGAAGGCGTTAAGTTCGACTTCAACGTTTGGAGTGTTCATTGTTTGGATATTCACGCTTTCAGTGGCCGGTATTTATTTTTTCAAGAGCTCGGTATACCCAGATTTATACGTCGAACATAGACAAGCAGATAGTAAACCATTACAAACGTGGGATTCGAGTAATATTATGATCGTTTTGCCAGTGTTATCGTTCGGGTTCGCGGCTACGCCGATTTTATACCCAGTCGTTCAAACTTTAAGAGATCCAACAAATAATAGAATTTTAACCGTATCGAATAAGTCTTTATTTGTTGCAGCGATGGCATACTTTGTCATTGGCTTAATGGGATATTTAACCTTCCAAGATAGTGTTTCGGGGGATATTCTGAGAAACTTTGGGGCCGAGAAAGGATATTGGGGTGTATTATTGAGAACGTTGAAATTATTATATTGCGTCTCGATGGCGACGTGCATTCCTTTAGTGTTCATTTCGCTTCGCGAATCGTTAACACCGGCTGTATTAAAAATATGTTCTGCGCCCGATTCACAAAAGGAGATTTCAAGATCACAAGATGCTGGATTGAACGCTTTTCTTTTCGGAGCATCTTTGGCCATGGCGTTTTATATTCCAAACGTTGAATTCGTGTTCGGTCTCGTCGGTGCTACGGCGTGTTCGACTTTACTTTTCACAGCACCGTGTTTAATCTTTCTTGCATCGACTGCTGAAAATTCGGGGAGTTACGCGAAAGCTTCGAGCAAAATTGCATCGTTTGGATGGGTTACAACGCTCGGTCTGACTACGTCCCGCACTTTAGCGCGTCTTTTTTGCATCTTTGGTGTGTTCCTATTGATTGTATCTACCGAGCATACGCTCAGGGCGGTGCACGAAGAGCAGACGTTGGTCGATCTCGTTTCTTCATTACATGCTGCGGAAACGAAAGCTTCTGAAGCAGCGGTGATGTACGAAAAAGTTTATGAAGCGGCTGACAAGTTTCAAAGAGTAGAAAAAGCAGAGAGCGAGTTGACGATTGCGCAGTCAGAATCAGAAAAGACGATGCAAATCGTCAAAGACGCCGTCGCATCTCTCGAAAGATTGAGTTCGAGTAGAGAAACTAGTAGTAGCAATGATTTTAAGAGCATGTTTTTTGGTTCAGATAATGATGATAAAGCGCACGAGGAAGTTTTCAAGAAAACGATCGAGGAAGTTTCAGAAATGTCTAAAACTTTTGGAAACGTAACGATTGGTTCGCTCATTGAAGCAGAGGCTACATTAGAAGAGCTTTCGGATGAAATTGATTCAGAAAAAGCTGATTTAGAAAAGATAGAAAAAGAAGAGAAGGAGCAGCGTGATAAAGAAACAGCTCTGATTGCCGAAGCGACTGGTACAGTGGTTGATTTTGAATCGATCGATTCGAATAAAGCTGGGAACGAACAAAGGAAAAAAGAGGAAAAAGACTTGGAAAGAGAAGGCAAGGAAGTTGAAAAACTCGTCGCGGATGAGTCCGAGAGCGTGAAGAAAGTTTTCGAGACACAATCGGCGCTTTCGGTTTTGCACGACGTCGCAACCGAAGTCATCGGAGCTATGGATGTTTCGCACGCCGGCGTGTCGTCCGCGTCCGCTCGGGCGCAAAGTCGTCTTCACGAAGTCCAAAACGTTTTAAACACGACGCAAATGACCGCTGAGGTTATTAAAAAGACCTTAGCTGATTTAAAAGAAGCGAAAGAGACACAATCCGAGAACGTCTTGAAAGCCGTTATGAAAGCGATTGAAAACTCGGGAAGGAACGACGAGGAAGGTAAGGATTTGATGGAGGCGCTTGCGCAAGTAGAAAACGATGCGAGAGAGTTAGCCGAGAAGAAAGAAGCTGGTGAGAAAGAATATAACGAAGCTAATACTGGCTTCCCTCGATTCCCTCGCCCTATAGATGCAGTCAACGAGAACAAAATCAGCGACGAAACGGTCGCAAAGCTATTAGACGCCACGAAGACGGCGGCTGAGAAAATGGTTGTCAGCGAAGTTGAAGACGTGATGAAGAAGACATCAAAAGTGAAGGCTGAAATAGTTGATCGCGCTGCTGAAATCGCGAGACAGCTGCGCCCGAAATCCGCGGATGAAAAATCGGACAAACCTTCAATCAATGCCTTGTTTGATATTTCGGACCAAGTGATAAAAACGACCTCGGCGTCTACTCAAAGCAATGATGACATCCAAAACACCAACGAACTGACTGCTGCAGAACCAGAAGATATAGCAACAAACGCGTCTTCTTCATCGTCATCGTCATATGAAGAGCGCAAGAAAGCTTGGAAGATTAAACCTCTGTTAGACAACGAATTCTTCGAGAAGAAAAAACTAACGACGACTACTTCGTCTTCCGCGAAAGAAAAAGAAGAAAAAGAGCAACTCGCCTTGGACGTTGAAAACTTCATCGAAGAACGAGAAGAAAAAGATAGGGCCGATAACGATGCGGACGATTTGAATTGGGACCAAGATTTAGCCAAGCAGGTTGGGTGACGAGAGAACGAGAGAGAGTAAAATATTACGAGGAATAATAAGAGTAAAGAAAGGAGAAAAAAAGAGAGTAGGAAAGACCTAGAATTAACTAAGATTAAGCCAAGCAGGTTGGGTGACGATCTTAGTCATCGCATTAGCCTCGACGTCTTACGCGTATTTTCGTCCTATTTTATATCTTGAAATTTATTACAGTAGAGAAAATAAGAAAACTTCACTTCATAAAAGTTTGTAAACAAACGCGCGCGCGATATAGAAATAACAACAAAAATGTTCCGAAGACTGCTCACGTCTTTCTTCGCTCGAACATCGACATCGAGGCAAACAGAAATAAGGGCACAAATAGCACCCGTACGATTAGCTGCATGGGAACAAAGGAAAGAGTCAGAGTTGGCAAAGAAAACGAGCTCGCTCGTGAATCAATTCGTGCGCGCGTACGCGACGTCCAAGAAACTGATTCAATCCAAAAACACGAAAACGAAAATAAAAGGATACTCGTCGTGGAAACAAAGGTTCTCGGTCACGGCGACTGGGCTGTTTTTAAGGAAACAGAAGGGGAAGAGACACATGGGGTTCAGTAAGACGCCTAAGCAAAGAAGACAGTTGAGGGCGTCGGTGTTAGTGCATAAGAGTTTAGAGCGGCCGATGCGAAAATTAGGGGCTGCGAACATGAATTTGTGAGGACGGCGACGACGACGAGGATGTTTTAGTGGGTGAGGATGTAGTAGTGGCAGGCAAATAGCAGTTTTTTTTAATGTAATGTAGAGTCGTACGAGAATGTATGTATAGTACGAGTGGTACCGTAGTAGTTATTTTTTGTTCATAAGTAACGTTAATCCAGGCGGGACTTTACCGATATCGAGTTGAGCGGAACCGGATTTGAGCGCATGAGCGCCTTCGTCCGCGAGTTTTTTAATCGCGGCTTTGTATTGTACGCTCGGCTCTGCTTTGAAATTGAAAACAGCTGCTTCGCACGTCCTCGCTGCATTTCTGGACAAATTGAAAGTGTTGTGGATGTACTCTATGACTTTCATGCGCATGGCAGAGTGCGTTGGTTCTTTCGGTATGCCATGTTGCGTCGCTAAAGATTTGGACTCTAAGAGTAACTTTGTGGCTTTCGTTTCGTCGATTTTGTAAATATCAGCGAGAGGACCGGGGAGGAGAGATTCGACTATCGATTTCTTTTCTTCTTGTTGTTTTTGTTTTTGTTTTTGTTGTTCTTGCTCGTTCTCTTTTTTGATATCATTTGCATGAATAATTTCTGATGGTTTTTGTTCTGTTTGTTTATCGATTATCGTTTCAGAAGCGATTATTACTTCTTTTTCTTCTTTGATGATTTCTCCGCCGCTTTCTAATTTAACACCACTGGTATTGACATCTATAGTCTCTTTAGTAGGAGCATCTTCAGCTTTTATTGTTGCCGTAGCAGGAACAGCAGTCATTAAATGCGCCGTAGATTTTATCATTTCAATCCATTCGTTCATAATCGATAAACATATTTCTCTCGCTTCTTTCATGCCTTCGTCTTTGCTTTTCGCCCAATTTTTGACCGTTTTCGTTATCATCGTCTGCTCCAACATCTGCGCATTCACTGTTTGCGCCGCAACTTTTCTAGCCGTCTGCTTCATACGTCTCGACACTCGATTCAAATGCGACGAAACTTGTTCTGCTTTCCTATTCGCCTCGTCCAACGCCTGTAAAGCCGCGGTTCGTTCTTGTTCCGCCATCCTCATGTTCGCGTTCGCTTCCTCGTGCTCGATCATTTCGTTCTCCATAATTTTCTTCAAATCCATCAATTGCGGTACCGAAGACGCAACTTTAACGACCGGTATTTCCAAAACCAAATCATTCGTCGCGTTTGCTATAGAATTAGTCGCGCGTTTCGCTCTTTGCTGCGCCGCGGCTTTTGGCGCCTTATTAACCGTAACCTTTGAAGACGCCTTTGGTTTTTTCTCTTTCTGTACAGGAGCATTATTGTCATCATCATCACCACCACCACCAACGTCAACAACATCGTCATCATCAACGACGTCGTCTCCTTTTTTCCTTTCCTTCTTCTTATTCTCCTCTTGTTTCTTCGTCATCTCAAAACTTCTCTCGTTCGCCTTCTCCTTATTCGCTTTCGCTCTCTTCGTCGTTAATTTATTCGCTCTCTCATCTTCTACTTCCTCTTCTGCTTCTGATACTTTCCGTTTCTTCGCACTCTTCTCATCGTCATCGTCATCCTTCTTCCCTTTCCTGGTTAACTTCTTCTTCTTCTTCATCGTCGTCTGTGTCTGTGTCTGTGTCTCTGTATTCTCCTTCTTCTTCTCCTGCTCGTCATCTTCATCAGAAACATCATAATCGGTCTTCGCACTCACTGGTGCGGCTTCAGCTTTCGCGGTAGCGAGAGCGGCCGTGATCTGTAATTTCTCGATCGCCGATTTCTTCGTCCTCACCATTACTCTCTCTCTCTCTCTCTGTGTATGTATATATATCTATATCTATCTTTGTTTATACTTATCGTTTATTGAGCAAAACAAACGCGAAACGAGGTATTTATTGATTATTTCACTCGTAATCAAAAGCGAGCAGTAGAAACAAAAGCGCGAAAAAGTTTTGGAACTTCTTCTTCTTCTTCTACTTTCTTCTTCTTCTTTTCCTGCTTATTGCTTTCTTGCCTGCGTGAAAAAAAGGTATTTAGGGTTTCTCTCAAAAATTTCGCAGCATAAACTTTTACTAGGTAACTTCTTCTCTCTATGATTTGATTACTTCTATCTCGTTATCAATCTCCTACATATGCTTTGATTACTTCTATCTCGTTATCAATCTCCTATATATACAAAACGAGCGCATCTGTAAGACCGAGGCAAAGGGAGTTGAGAGAGAGAGGAAGAGCACGGGAGGAAAAACAAAAACGGACTAAGAAATGTTCGCATTTGCTGCGAAGAAGCGAGCTTCTGCTGCGTTCGCGTTATCACGCTACGAGCGTGAACGAATATACTGCGCATTCTTAAGCACGAGCTCGGGCGAGCTCAGGCGAACGAGCATTGGCATTGGCACGAGTTCGTTCGAGAACGTGCGTTGGAGAAGTAGGCAGCGCAGGAGAAGTAGGCAGAGGACCGCGGGAGATGATGATGCAATCGATAGTAAGAGATTCTGTTCCTCCTCTTCCTCTTCTTCCTCTTCTTCCTCGAGCGAGAGTAGTAGTAGTAGTAGTAGTAGTAGTAATCGGACAAACAATAGTAGCGCTGTGAGTAATAACTCATCATCGAGGTCTCGAGCGAGGAACGCGGAGGACCCGAACTTCTTCGAAGCGGTGAGATTGAATCGAGAGATCTGCGCGTTCGAGTCGTACGACGGCATATTAACGCACGTCGAGGAGAACTCGAGAAAGTATAACGGCGTGAACGTGTCGACGGCGTGGCATCGCATGGGGAAGAAGTTAACGAGGGATCTGAAGAGTTTTAAAGAGTTTAAGAGAGATGCGAGGGTTTTGTTGTTAGAGGAAGCGACGGTGCGATGCATGAGTGGGTTGTTCGCAGGTCGAGAGAGTTCCTATCCGTGGAAGTCTGCGGCATTCGCAGATAGGAACGGTAGCAGCGGGAGTAGTAGTAATAAAAGTAGTAATAATGATGATATAGAAGTGAATTCAGTACAAAGAAGGCACGAGAGAAGGCCAACGAGCGTCAGTAGTAAGTTAAAAGCCGTCGATGCGTTTGATGCGCAGAACGTTGGGAACATTTTATGGGCGTGCGCGGCGATGATGTATACGCCAAGGCTTCAAATTTTAGAGAAGTTTGCGGATATTATAGAGGAAAACGTGGATAAGTTGTATCCACAGGCGTTGTCGAATTCGTTGTGGTCGTTTGCAAGATTGAAAGAGTGGAACGTTTCGCGCTCGAAACAAGTTGCGGAGTTGTTATCCCAACAAGCGATGAGGATGTTACCCGAGGTCGTGAAGGATGTTGAGAAAGCGGGCGGCATGTATGAGGCGAAAGATGTACCATTTGGCGGATTTAGTACTCAAGCGATTGGGAACACGTTATGGTCAGTCGGTGCATTGAGAATTCATCCCGGGAATATGATCATGGATGAGTATCTTAGGTTAGCTACGCAATATCACGATAAATTCAAGACGCAGGAAATTTCAAACTCGGCGTGGGCGTGCGCGATGTTGCAACATCATCCAGGTGAGCTTTTCTTAAACGTTCTTTCGGATACGCTCGCACTTCGAGGAGATGAATGCACGAGTCAAGCGGTTTCAAATTCGTTACTTTGCCTCGCCACGTTTGGTTTCAAATTGAATGACTCTTTATTAAACGCGTTGTCTGGGAAACACGCGAGAAGATGTAATTCGCAAGATATGTGTAACTCAATTTGGTCTCTCGCAGCCGTCGACGCTTTTGATGCACCGTTATATAAAGAATTATGGGCGCGTGTTTCGACAATGCATCACTCAGAATTTGTTGACGAAGGCTTAAATATGCTTTACCATGCGAGCATAATGCACAAAGATCGCGACGATGAATTATTATTAGGGGCAAATCAAATAACGCAAAAGAAAGCGCACGAAGAACCGCGTTGGTTACATACGGTTGCGAAGAAGAGTTATGATAACCAAACGTTACATAATGTCACCTTATCTGCTTTTCATAAGCACGTATCGTCTCAAATCAGGGGTGCATTTATAAAAAACGTCGCAGACGAGCACATTACCGAAGACGGCGCTATGTCCATCGATATCGCGTTACTCGACCATAAAGTCGCTATCGAGTGCGACGGGCCTTCGCACTTTGAGAAAAATTTAGAAAAATCAGTGACGCACAAAACAATCTTACGGAATCGAGGATTAGAGCGACGAGGGTGGCGAGTTCTGATGATTCCATATTACGAGTGGCGCGAGGTGGTAAGTAATGACAAACATCAAAAGTATTTAGAAGACAAATTAGCGACTATTGGTATTACGCAGCGCGAAAATGTATTAGGCCTTTTTTAATTTCGATAGTTAGTTTATGTATTCTTCTTTGTTATTATGATATAATTACTATATGTGCAGCAGTTTTATTAGTAAATAAGTAATGTGTGTAGTAATAATATGATGATAACTATTCTTTCTCGCGTACAGCTTTGTTAGCAACCGCAGCAGCGGCCGCTTGTTGTTCCTTTTCCTGTTCGAACATCATTAATCTTCGTTTTTTCAACGGAATCGTTGAAACCGTGCCGCTAGAATTTGCTGACGAATCGTTCAAGATTTTTGTCTCTTCCTTTTTGACCTTGACCTTCTTCACGTTTCGGATAAGCGGCGTTTCGCTTAAACTTCCCTTTAGTTGTTTCTTCTCTTGTTTATTCGTCATAATTTTCGGCGCGGCGGCGGCTTTCTTTTCTTTCTTGTCACTCGGGCTCCCTCTACCGGTCTTTTTACCATTTACGATGGGTTTCACGTCGTCAAGGCTTCCAATGGGAGGATCATCTTCGTCTCCGTCTTCTTCTTTCGCGACTAATACTTTGGCAGCTCCGGGTCGTTTGCCTCGCATTGCCTTTGCATTTGCTTCGAACTTTGCCGTCGCCTCTGCGAGAACACGCTTTTGGTTCTGAATGATTGCTTCGGCCTCCTTATAGTCCTTGATGCCGCCGCTGGCGAGACCGCCAAAACCACAACAGGCGCGACAGCTCTTTGTCAGAAAGTCATCAAAATTTACTTTCCAAGAGCGCGTGCCCGATGGTGTCACTGGAAGGGAAGTTTCTTCTTTTATTACATTAACGACTATACCATCGACAGTTTTCTTTTTAGCTTGTTTTGGGGCGTTCTTATCGCCGCTCGATTTTTTATCGTTTGTATTTTCATCTTCCCAATCTTCCAAACAATCGCGGTGCGCAAGCGCCCCGCCTCCGAGGCAATTACACGCTTTCACCATTGGTTCGATTTCATCCGTATGTTCACAGCCGCAAACGCAACACACACAACGACGCTTGCTGTTTACTAAGTTACTGCTGTTTATTTGTGCTGGAAGCTGGAAGCTTTTCGTGACGTCGATCCCGAGAGATGTCGCGACGAACGATTGGAGTCCCCAAATTATTGGAATCGCTCGCTGAGAGCTATTATTATTATTATTATTATTATTATTATTATTATGATGATGATGATGATGATGATCGTGATCATTTTCATCTGCGACTATGATCTCGCCATTTTCCAACATGGACTTTATGATAGTATCATCGTTTTCATCTGCACCATTCTCTCCTTCCGAACATACTATAATCTTTGGAAAGCTCTCAAACGCGTTCTTTTCTTTCACGCAAGTCGAGCACGCATATCCTTCCGGAATAGCCTCTTCCGATTTCACTCCGCAACACTCACCGTGTTCCCACGCCCCGCACGTTTCACATGCGAGCATGAACCCGTACTCCTCGTTATCTCCGCAAAAGCAATCGATGAAATCATCTCCCATGACTCCAGTATAAGCGCATGGATGCTTCATCGCCCTTGTCCTACTACCGCCTAGTCCTGCTTTTCTTGGATTCTTCGCAATTGGTTGATCGAATAACCAATCATTAAACGCTCTTGATAACGCAAACTTCAAAGCGTTCTCCTTCGCCTCCTTGCCTTCCGGGTCATCT